>ERZ1673752.4092-NODE-4092-length-12731-cov-15.249684_pt1 | contig 12731 bp, 10 predicted proteins | sample MGYA00580195_ERZ1673752 | MGnify/ENA primary metagenome ERZ1673752 (study PRJEB41218, sample SAMN15661744) | gut metagenome | host: Homo sapiens | place: Canada: London | collected 2015-08-20/2019-03-30 | study: EMG produced TPA metagenomics assembly of...
TCCTTACTATTTTTTTCAAGAATATCTTTTTTAACTTTTTTATATTTTTGTAAGGCATCTCTATAAGCTACTACTATCGCCCTTGTTGATGATGCGTAATATCTTTCTGATATTTCTTCTATTATTTTTTCTTCGTCATCATCAAAGATTTTGCCTTCAAAAATTCTATTTATAAAATCTTTAGTGAGTTTCATTGTTCCGTTGCAATCAGTTCTAATAATTTTACCATTAGAAGCATCTACCTCAAAAGCCATGTAAAATGTGCCATAGATTTTTGTTATAGCATTGTCCATTGTTGTTCTTGCTTCTCCTGTGAAATAAATACTTTTAGTTTTCATATTCATCGCCCCATTTCATCATAAATATATTTTGAAATTTTACCAATTGTTTCTTGTGCCATGGAATTTGTCACAGCGTCATCAATAAGCACGACTAGAATATAGTTTTTATTTTCCAAGAAAAATATTCCCCCGTCATTTTCAAGCTTATCTAAATCTCCGGTTTTACTGGCTATTTTAACTTCCTCATCTAAAAATCTACCCAGTCTTTGTCTTTCGTGTTGTCTTAAAAGTATATCTAGCATAAGTTCAGAAGATTTTTCATCTACTAGAGTTTTTCTGTAAATTTTTTCTAAAATTACTTTTACATCTATGGCACTTATATAATTATCTCTTCCCTTTTCAAGTGCTTTTATGTCCATCATTTTTCTTTGCAAACTTGCAAATTTCAAATTTAATCTTTTACCCATTAGATTTATATTATCCATTCCCACCAAGTCTATTAATATATTTGTAGCTTGATTATCTGATACTATAATCATAAGAGTCATAAGTTCTTTAATTGAAAATTCATGTTCACAGTCAAACTCTTTAAGTATTCCTGAACCACCAACTTTATCTTTTTTACCAACTTTTATTTTAGTATCTAGAGAGATTTTTCCATTTTTAGATTGATTCATTATTTCTGCCATTATTAATAATTTTATCATACTGGCTGAACGAACTTTTTTATCTTCATTTATGGAAAATCCCTCTTCATCATCTAAATCATAAAAGCTTAGGCAAATATTCCCAGAACTTTCTGATATTATTTTCTCAATATGTTTCTTAATTTTTAAATAATCACTCATATTATATCACCTTTCATAATCATTCTAGAAATATTTATCCTCATTAAAATCTAGAACATCCTTAATATTTGTCCCATTCCTATACCAAAGAAGTTTCCGACTGCTGCTCCTAATACTCCCATTAGAACACCTATACCTGCATAAGAAGCATCATAAGCTGATGCAACAATTGGTGCTGAAGCTGAACCACCTATATTGGCAAGGGAAGCTGTTGAAACCATGCATAAATCCCAGTGGAAAATTTTTGATAAAACAAACATTAAAACTACATGGATTACTAATATAAATATTCCATATACTACCCACATTGGTGCTGATAGTAAATCTACAACTGATGCTGTAGATGCAAGTAATGATACAACTGCATACAAATATACATTAGATAATTCTTCTACTGCTGGAAGTTTTCCTAGTGGTGATAGAGCACAAATTAAACCAAGTATTGTTACAAATAAAGTTACAACTGTACCTTTATCAAACATTGCTAATCCCATATTTGTAAAGACATCTGAAAGTTTTGCTCCTACTGCTTGAGAAATTGCTGATACAATTAATGATAAACCAATTAAGAAAATCCAATCGGCTGATGATGCAGTTTTCTTGCCCTTAGCAACTTCAGCTTCTGCTGCATCTGCAACTTCTTGAAGTTTTGATGTGTCAGCTTTTGTAGCCTTATTCCATTTTGGTGCAAATCTAACTGCTAGTAATAAAAGTGCTATCCATAATGAGTAACATACTGTGTCAAGAGCTAGGGCACATGAGTATGCACCTGCATCTACTGGAAGAGCTGCTTGCATTGCTGCCATGTTTGCTGAGCCTCCAACCCAAGATGCGTATAAAGCTGCTACTGCTCCCCATGTATCTGTACCAAGTGTTGATTTAAATAATGGGTATCCAACTAAAAATCCAACAAATAAAGTAAATGAGCATCCTAAAAAGATTGCAACCATTCTGCCGCCTAATTTTGCAAGCTTACGAAAATCGCAACGTAAAAGCATTACAAATATCATTGCATAAAGTAGATTATTCTTAAGACCTGAATATGCATTTGAGCATGCTTCAGAAGAATATAATCCCATTGTGCAAAATATCATATTAAATACATAAATAAATACTAATGGTGGAACAACATTAAAAATTTTCCACTTTGTGTACTTTTCTAATGCAAGCAAAGCTCCTGCCAAAAACATTAAGAAGGCAATGTAAGTAAATCCATTATTAATTACCATAAATCTCATCCTTTCTTTTTTAATTTAATCTAAGTATTTTATACCATCAATGCCAGATATACCTAAACCATAAGCTTCGGAAACTGTAATTTCTTTTTCATTAAATACAGCTCCTCCATTAATTGGGTCTTCTGAACATAAAACTGGGCCATCTAAGTCTACACGGGTAATTACACCTTTACCACATGCTAAATGAACTGCAGCATTAACGCTGATTTTTGCTTCAAGCATACATCCTATCATACATTCAACTCCGCAAAGTTCAGCCATTGAAGTGATTTTTAAGGCATTATATATTCCACCACATTTCATAAGTTTTATATTTATTAAATCTGCTGCTTTCATTTGTAAAATTGTCATTGCATCTTCTGCTGAAAAGACTGCTTCATCTGCTAATACAGGAACATATGAATGATCTGTAACATATTTTAAACCTTCGTAATCGTGAGCTGCTACAGGTTGTTCAACAAGTTCAATGTCTAAATTATTTTCTTGCATTTGATTTAAAAGTCTAACTGCTTCTTTAGGCTTCCATGCTTGGTTGGCATCTATACGAATTTTTACATCTTTACCCACAACATCTCTAATTGCTTGCAATCTTTTTACATCAAGAGATGGGTCAATTCCAACTTTAACCTTTAAAGTGTCATAACCTCTTTTTATTGCATTTATTGCATCTCTTGCCATTTCTTCAGGAGGATTTACAGAAATTGTAATGTCAGTTACAATTTTCTTTCTAGAACCTCCCAATAATTTATATACAGGAATTTTATAAAGCTGTCCGTATAAATCCCAAAGTGCCATATCACAAGCCGCTTTTGCAGAAGTGTTTTTAACTATTGAAGAATTTAAAGCTTTCATATTATCTTCAAAATCATCAATATCTCTTCCTATCATTGTTTTTGTAATATGGTCCTTGAAAGCACCTATAATTGAAGATGTAGTTTCTCCTGTTACAGCTCCAGTTGGTGGCGCTTCACCATAACCAATTTCTCCTGTATCTGTGTGAATTTCTACAATAACATCTTCTACACTATTAACGCTTCTTAAAGCTGTTTTAAAAGGAACCCTCAAAGGTACAGAAATTTTTCCTAGTTTAATATCAGTAATTTTCATATAATACCTCCCCCTTACATATTAGCTAGCCTATACATAGCATCTGCATAAATTTCCATATTTAAGAAAATTTTTTCAACTTCCCAATATTCATTTGGAAGATGTTCTCTAATTTCATCTCCTGGGAAAATCGGTCCAAAAGCAACAATATTTGGTAGAGCCTTAGCATAAGTTCCTCCACCTATTGACTTTGTATGAGGCTTAAAGTTTGTATGTTCTTTATAAACATCTAACAAAATTTTTATAAATTCTGTATTTTCATCTACGAAAAGTGAATTTTTATGCTTTTCAAAAATCTTCTTAAAGCCCACTTGGTCAAATTGCTTATCTAATATTGGTGCACATTCATCATAAGACCTTGTTACTGGATACCTATAATTAAGTTTAACTTCAAGAAAATTTTCATCTCCTTCAATTACACCCATATTTAATGAAAGTTTTCCGGAATTATCATCATAAATATCAATTCCTAAAGATTGTCCAAAAGTTTCAAGACCAATTTTTTCAGCCAAAAAAACTACAGCTTTTTTAAGTTCTTTATCCATAGGAAAATCTTTTATAGCTATAAGTAAATTTCCTATGGCATTGTTACCTTTTTCTGGAGTTGAGGCATGAGCTTCAAGACCCTTTGCTTCAACTATAAAGCCCTCTTTAGTTTCTTCTATTTTAATTTTTTCAGAAAACTTTTTATCTGCTAAAATTTCTTTTTTTAGAGATTCTTGGCAAGTAAATTCTGCTTTTGCATGAGCAGGAACTACATTAAAAGCTGTTCCTCCACTGATTTTTTTAAGTATTAAATCAGATTTTTGGTCTAAATCTTTTTTAAAAGTAGCATTAATTATACCTTTTTCTCCATTGATAACTGGATATTCTCCATCAGGTGTAAAACCACAAAATGGAATTTCTCCCCCGTTTTCACGATAATATTTCATATCATCAGAACCGGTTTCTTCATTAGTACCAAATAAAATTCTAATTCTTCTTTTTAAGGGAAGTCCTGATTCTTTAATGGCTTTTAAAGCGTAAAGGCAAGCTACGGTAGGACCTTTATCATCCATTGTTCCACGACCATAAATATTTCCATTTTCAACTTGTCCAGAAAAAGGGTCTTTGTCCCAACCACTGCCTTCTGGTACAACATCTAAATGACCCATTACAGCAATCATTTCAGAACCTTCGCCTAGTTCAGCCCAGCCCATATAGTTGTCCATATTTTTTGTCTTAAAACCTAATTCTTTAGCTTTTTCTAAAACAAAATTTAAACATTTTTTAGGACCTTCTCCAAAAGGAGCATCGGCTTTTTCTTCCCCTCTAACGCTATTAATGCTTACAACTTCAGACAAAGTTTTAAGCATATTATCCTTTTGTCCATCAACATAATTTTTTAAGTCCAACCTACTACCATCCCTTTCATAAAAATTTAACCACATAAGATTTATTTTCTAGGAATTTTAAGCATTATCTTAATAAAGTATAAGATAATAAAAAAAATCCCAGAAAAAATCACAAACTCATTTGTAGATTTTACCGGGACTCAAAATGTTTCTTGAGTTAGTGTTAATAACTCACACAAATTGATGCAGCTAATCCTTATATTGATATACTAATCATAACTAAAATGGACGTTTTTGTCAATATTTTAATAGATTTTTGCATTAATATTAACTATAAGAAACTTATGGTTGAAATTTCAAAAATTTTATTTTCTATATTTAGTATAATAAAAAAATAATAAAAAACTTGCATTAAACTATTTACTGTGCTAATATACTATTAGATTATTTAAAACACTTTTAATTAATCTCCTTTTATTACCGAGAGTTAATCTCGGTTTTTTTATTTTTGTTAAGAGATATTCATATGGTAAATAAAATATAAAAAACCTCACAAAATATTTTGCATATTTTGCAAGGTTTATTATCACATAGGGCTATATTTAATTGCCATTAAAATTATTATCCAATCATACAAGAAGTGAACAATATAAGAAACTGTTAAATTTTTCCTGAAAATATAAGTTATTGTTATCCCTGTTCTAACTATACCTATTAATACTAAGGCTTGAACAATATTAAAATTATAAGTTGGTATGTGTAAAGCTCCAAATAATAAGGATGATATTATCACAGCCAAAAAAACTCTAATTATTTTGGGTGTTTTTTTAAATTTATTTATCACGAATAAAAATGGTAGGACAAACATCAATTCTTCTCCAATAAATTGAATTGCAGAAGATATTAGAAACTCGCTTTTAGAAAATTTATCCAGCAAGCCAAATATAGGGTTTACTTCTCCTCCTATTTTAAAATAAGTTGCTGCAAAAGAGGCAAATATTATAAAAATAAAAGAAATTATTAACCCAACAAATACAAATATAACATCTTTGAAATTTAGAAATAAAAATAATTTTCTTAAAATATTTTTATCAATTATTAAAGCTCCCATTATTGATAAAAAACTCATAATAAGAGCTGGAATAATTAAGTTTTCTATGTTAAATAAAAATATTATTAATGAGCTTACAAGTAAAGACCCGTAACATACAAGTATTCCGAGTATCCATCTAAACAATGAAGCGTTGATTTCAGGATATTTTCTTTTTCCTTCAAGCATTATAAATTTAAATCTTTCTTAATTTCGTCAACCTTATCTAATTTTTCCCAAGAAAGGTCTAAATCATTACGGCCAAAATGTCCATAAGATGCTACTTGCCTATAAATTGGTCTTAATAAATTTAAATTTTTAATTATAGCCGCAGGGCGTGGGTCAAAATGTCTATTGACAAGTTTTTCAATTTCGTTATCAGGAATTTTTCCTGTGCCGAAAGTTTCTACATATATGGATGTTGGTCTTGCTAAACCTATGGCATAGGCTAATCCTATTTCAACTTTATCGCAAACTCCAGATGCTACTAAATTTTTTGCAATATATCTTGCATAATAGGCTGCTGATCTATCAACTTTTGTTGGGTCTTTACCAGAAAATGCTCCACCGCCATGTCTTGCATAGCCTCCATATGTGTCTACAATGATTTTTCTACCCGTTAAACCAGCATCTCCCATAGGTCCACCGACTACAAATCGTCCTGTAGGATTAATATAAAATGATGTATTTTCATCTACTAAATTTTTTGGAAGTATTGTATCTATAACTTCTTTTTTAATATCATTTCTCAAATCTTTAATTGATACATCAGGCGAATGTTGAGCTGAAATTACTACATTTTCTATTCTCTTTGGAATTCCATTTTCATATTCAACACTCACTTGGCTTTTACCATCAGGTCTTAAATATTCCAAAGTATTATTTTTTCTTATTTCTGATAATTTCCTTGACAATTTATGAGCTAGGGATATTGGCAAGGGCATATATTCATCAGTTTCTTTACAAGCATAACCAAACATCATGCCTTGGTCTCCAGCTCCTATTGCATCAAATTCATCTTCATCAAAGTTTTTATCTTTAAACCTATCAACTCCCATAGCAATATCAGCTGATTGGCCTTTGATTGCAGATAAAACTGCACAAGTTGTTGCATCAAAACCAAACTTTGCTCTATTGTAGCCTATACCCTCTAAAACTTCTCTTGCAATTTTTGTGAAATCTACATAAGTTTTTGTTGTTATTTCTCCTGTTATTAATATTAGTCCAGTTGTTGCCATTGTTTCACAAGCAACTCTGGCATCTTTATCATCTTTTAAAATCTCATCAACAATTGCATCTGAAATTTGATCACAAACTTTATCAGGATGGCCTTCAGTTACAGATTCTGAAGTAAAAATCCATTTTTTCATTTATTCCTCCTATAAAAAAATCCTCTCTAAAAGAGAGGCTACAAAAAACCTCATCTTTCAGAATAACTCTGTGGGATTTAGCACCAATTAGGTTGCCGGGTTTCAAAGTGCCCATTCACTCCACCACTCTTAATAAGGTGAAAATATATTATCACTTATGAGTTCACAAGTCAAATTTCTAGCTTATAAATTTTTATTTCTTTTACATAAGATAGCTTAAAAAAGTCTAAGTTTGTGCAAATTTTATAATAAAAATCACTCTATTATTTTAAAATCATAAAAATTAAGACAATTTCTTGCAGGATAAAAAAGTGAAGTAACTATTTTTATATTTCTACTAAAATTAATGGATATAATATTTTTTATTAAAAGAAAATAATTTCAGAAAATTATCACAATTAAATTACAGATAATTTATATCCTATTGGGTATAATAATATAAATGGAGGTGTTAGGATGAAATTAAGAAAAGATATGCTAATTGGAGAAATACTTTCCGTTAAGCCACAATCTATTGGAACATTGATGAGTTTTGGTATGGGATGCATTATGTGCCCTGCTTCTCAAATGGAAACTCTTGAAGAAGCCGCTATGGTTCATGGCATTGATCCTGATATGATTTTAAATGCTTTGAATGCTGAAGATGATAAAAATAAAGAAGAAAGTGAAATTTAAATATTTTTTTGGGCGGATAGGTCTGCCCTTTTATTATACTTATTTACTTTCCCAAATTAACACAAAAAAACAAAAGAGAGGTATATTATGAAAAAACTATTGATTCCATTTTTAATTTTTGTACTTAGTTTTTCTTTTGTCTATGGACAAAACAAGGAAAAACAAGATGTTTTAAGACTAAAAAGCATCTTTAATATTGATAAAGAATATAGCGACTTCAATTTTTCTGAAGAAGCTTATGAAAAAGGTGATTTACCAAAATTTCTTAAAGATAGGGTGAAAAATAATAATCTTTTAAATTACTATTGGTCTGATGAAAATCTTGGCAATATAAGTATTACAACTTCCCAAGATGGTCAAATTTTTAACTATAGAGCTTATTCTAATAGAGAAAATAATAATACAGAAAATATCAGTATAGATAGAAAAAAGGCAAAAGAAGTTGCAGAAGATTTACTTAAAAAAATTGATCCTAACTTTTTTAATAAATATAAATTTCAAGACATAAGTATTGAAAATGAGAGAAAGAATATTACATTTACCTACACCAGATATATAAATGATATTGCTTTTTTTGAAGATAAAGCTCAGATAACTTATTCACCAAGTGAAAATAAGATTATTAATTTCAGTAAATATGACGGATACAACTACGGATTATCTTTACTAAAAGATGAAGATTTTAAGATAGAAGATAAGATAAGCCTTAAAAAAGCCATAGAAATATCAAAAAAATACCAACCTTTACAAGAAGCTTATATGGTAAACTCCAAAAATGTAAATAAAGTTTATAGTGCTTTAGATTTTAGAGCTATATCAGCTAAAAATGGTCAGTTGCTAAAAAAAGACGATGTAAATTATGTAACAACTTATAAGGGCGCTGATGAAGCAGTAGATAAAGCTTCCTTAACTGATGTAGAAGAAAAAACCCTTGATAACATAAAAAATCTAAAATCAAAGGAAGATGCTTTAAAAATAGCTAAAGAAATTCTTGGTAAAGATATAAAAATATCTCAAGTAAAACTAACTTCTCAAAATGATAACTATACTTATTTCATTGAAAACTATAGCAAAAATAAAGGCGGAGAAGTTTCTATTGACGCCAAAAACCTAAATCTTTTGTCTTTTTACACTTCCTCAGATGATAAAAGTGGGAAAATTGAGGATCCAAAAGAAGTTATTAAAATCGCCAAAGCTTTTACTGAAAAATATTATAAAGATTCAGAAATTTCTCTTGATAAGGCTCAAGTTAATGCAAATACTGTATTTTTCCCAAGATATGTAAATAATAGATATGTAATAGGTGAAGGAATTAATATTGAAATAAACGGCAAGACTAAAAAAGTTCAATATTTCATGAGTAATAAAAGTAGGGCGAATTTCCCCAAGGATAAATATAAATTAAGTGTAGATGAAGCTCAAGATATACTATATTCTTCCAATTATTTTACAAAAAAATATGTATTAGATTCCAAGGGTATTGATTTAATTTACCATACTAAAACTTCAGATAATCCAACGATTTCAGAAGATGGATTTATAATATCATCTTATGGTGAAATTGTAGATTTTAAAGACCAAATTTCCTATCCAGATTTAGATAAGGCAAAAAATAAGGATATTATAAATAACCTAAAAGATATGGGTATTGGTCTTATCAATAAAAAACTTAAAGACCCTATAAGTACCAGAGATTTTATAAATCTTATATCTTTTCAAAATAATCCTTTTGAAGTTGATAATTATTTACTTAAAAAGTATGATATAAATGAAGAGGATTTAGATAAAAAAATAAAAGAAAAAGACCTTATAAAACTTTTGATATCTATTAATTCTAATGAAGAATTTTTAAAATTAAAAGGAATTTTCAAAGAAGATTTGTTTGAAAATCAAAAATCTTTAAAGGATTATGAAATATATTACATTTATGCCAAGGGATATGGAATTTTTAACCAAGAACCTTCACCACAATCTCCTGTTAATTTAGAAAATGCCCTTTATATGATTTATGGCTTTTACAACAAATAAAACTGTAACCTATTTGTTATTGCAACTTTTGCCTTTGTGGGTTATAGTTACTAACGGAGGCTTATAATGGATGAAGTAAAAGACGAAAAATATTTAAGAAGAAGAAAAAGAGCAAAAAAAAGAAAAAGAAAAAGACAAATGGTTTCCGTTGGAACTCTGATTCTTCTTATTTTTCTTATAGTATCTTGTACAAACAGAAAGATTCATAATGCAAAACTTTCTAAAGTTGAGTTATCTGAAGACATGACCTGGTATATAGGAAAAAGTCAAGGTATAAGAACTAAAAAGAAAATGTTTGACAAAAAACAAGATTCAATAATTCCAATTTTAAAAATTGATTCATTGAAAGACCATTATTTAGTTAAAAATTCTAATCACTTAAAAATCGCAAGCTCCTACGCTTACGATGCAAAGAAAATTAATTCCTATATAGAAAATAATTCTTATAAAGGTAATGACAAAATTGTATTTTTGACTTTTGATGATGGCCCAAATACACAAGTTACGCCAAAAATTTTGGATATACTTAAGAAGAATAATGTACATGGAACCTTCTTTTTAGTAGGTAAATCAATTAACGAATCTCATGCAGGTGTTATTCATCAGATATTAAATGATGGAAATGCAATTGCAAATCACTCTTTTAGCCACGACTACAAAACATTATATCCAGGCAGAGTTTGTGACCCACAAATTGTAAAACAAGAAGTTGAACTAACTAACCAAAGATTGCAAAAAATTTTAGGAAAAGATTTTAAAGCCAAAGTCTTTAGGTATCCCGGAGGTCATATGTCTTGGGAAAATACAGACCAGGCTGATCTAGCCTTATCTTCAATAGATGTTCAATGGATTGATTGGAATACCCTAGTAGGAGATGCAGAAAAGAGAAGTGAAAGACCAACAACAATTGAAGGTCAAGTTGAATACGTTAAAAAGAATTTAGACAAAAATAAAAACACAAAAATTGCTGTAGTCCTCGCTCATGATTCAAAGGGAAAAGAGCTAACAGTCGAAGCCCTTCCTAAAGTAATTGATTATTTTAAGAGCAACGGCTATAAATTTGGAGTTTTAAAATAAGCTCCGTTTCAAATAATTGAAGTCAATAAAAATGAAAAATATATGGTTTATGTCTTAGGACTAAAACCATATATTTTTTTATGGTACAAACATAAAATTCTAAAACAAAAATTGTAATAGGAATTTGACCAATATACTTATTTTTCACATCCCCATATAAAAATAGTACCGATGAATTCTCACCAATACTATTTATTATAGAACCTGATTATTGATATTTATTATTTAGATACTCTTTATTTGCCTTTAGCAACTTCTTATAATAATTATCATAGCTCTTGCTAAATTTTCTAATAAGTGGAATTGCTATTTCATAATATTGATTTTCCTTCATAAAGTTTTTAAGCTTATCCTGGATCTGTTTCATCATGCCATTTTGATACTCTTCACTATTTTTATAAGTTTCATATTGAGAAATTACATCCTCATTATCTTTCATCCACTTTTCTGGATTCTCAATAGCATCGACTTTAGCCTGATTTACATCTTTTAAGATTTTCATATCAAAGGGTGAGCTAATCTTCTCAATATATTTTTTCTCTTCTTCAGTTAATTTAAACGCAGGGAGTCTATCGAGATAATCTATATATTTGTAAAAAGAAACCTTAACATCATTTTCTAATGGCTCATTCAAAAATGGTTGATAGGCAGCAAAAAACATTTGTCCAAAATATCCCGGAAAAGCAATTTCTAGTTTTTCATAGATAGTTTCTTCCATCTCAAGTAGTGAAACTTTCTCATTAATTAGTTCTTTACTTTCACCTCTAACAATCATTTCTAGTATTGCTTTCCTTTTTTCATCAAGGTCCAATTGATGTTGTTTTTCCCTTAAAACAGAATACAGACTATCACCACCTGATGATATACACTGATAAATATCTGAGATACTCATTCCCAATTTTCTAAATATAGATACCTTTTTCAGAATTTCTAAATCCTTTATATTATAATCTCTATAACCATTCTCAGATTTCTGAGGATGGATAAGTCCTTTATCCTCATAATACTCTATTGCCTTCCTAGTTAGACCCGTTTCTTTTTGAATTTCACTTCTTAACATGGTTATCTACCTCCTTTGATTGAAGGATAACACGGCCCCCAACGGACATGTCAAGCCTATATATTATATAAAATTCCCACTTATCTATAAACAAAACAGTGCCTCAACATTTTATTATCTAATAATTTACTTGTTTGCTATATAATTTAAATGTTTCCACAAATATCCTGTTATGACCTTTATATTTTTAATATTCTATTCAACTTAATTAATGATCTAATTTATAACAACCTACATAATTATATAAAATCAAGATTTTTAAAATAAAAATATGTATGCAAAAAGACCGCAGCTTTAAACTACGGTCCAATTTTTTGTCCTCATGTAAACCACTTGGAACTATTATTTAGTTTATTCTTTTTTACTTCCAGTACCATTTGAGTACCAGTAGGCATTTTTCATTATCTTTATAGCTTGTAATTAAGCCATTTTAAAAAATTTTGCGATTACTCCCATTCTTCTTTTCCAAACGTACGATATATTTTAAACCATTCAAAATACTAGATTCTATTTTTTCTAATATAACTAAATCTACCTAATTATAGGACATTTTCAGATTTTTAGTCCCGTCCCAGTCCCAGTACCGGAGAATTATAATTTGTAGATCTGTAATTATTAAATCT
>ERZ1673752.4093-NODE-4093-length-12724-cov-11.328203_pt1 | contig 12724 bp, 9 predicted proteins | sample MGYA00580195_ERZ1673752 | MGnify/ENA primary metagenome ERZ1673752 (study PRJEB41218, sample SAMN15661744) | gut metagenome | host: Homo sapiens | place: Canada: London | collected 2015-08-20/2019-03-30 | study: EMG produced TPA metagenomics assembly of...
GAATCTTGCCGTCCCAGTCCAAAGTCATGAAAGACCAGCGCGGATCGACCTTTTCGTTCACCACCGTCAGGTTTAATCCGTAACGCTCCGCGATGGCAGCCCAGTAGTCTACCGAAGCGCCGCCCAAGGGGTCAGCCCCGATACGAATCCCCGCGGACCGAATCGCCTCAACGTCAACTACGTCAATCAATGAATCAACGTATGACGGTAGAAAATCTGTTTTTCCGATGAAATCCGATTGCTCAGGATGCGAGTTCCTCGGTACGGAACGCCACCCCTGACGCAAAATTTCGTTCGCACGATTAGCAATCCAGGAAGTCGCGTCTGAATCGGCGGGACCCCCGCTGGGCGGGTTGTATTTGAAGCCGCCGTCACGAGGCGGATTGTGCGAAGGGGTAACGACGATACCGTCAGCTAGTCCAGCCCCGCTCAGTCGCACGCCTCCTGGAGTGCCCGCCCCATTTGCCTTGAGGATGGCGTGAGATACGGAGGGCGTGGGGGTGAAAGAGTCGCGCGCGTCCGTCAAAGTGCGCACTTCCATCCCCGCGAGGACTTCCAGAGCGGTACGCCACGCCGGTTCGGACAGGGCGTGCGTATCGCGACCGATGAACAGAGGCCCGTCGTAGCCTTGCGACTGACGGTATTCCACAATCGCGGCCGTGGTGGCTACGATGTGAGCCTCGTTAAAGGCGCGGTCCAGAGATGATCCGCGATGGCCCGAAGTGCCGAACGAAACTGCCTGTGCAGGCTCGTTCACGTCGGGTTCTAGGTCATAGTAAGCGCTGATGACTTCATCAACGTTGATGAGGTCTTCCGGTTTGGCAAGTTGTCCAGCTCGTTCATGCATAGCCTCATTGTTTCACCAATTTCTGTTCCGGGGCATACGTTTAGAGGGCGAAACCCGGAAACTTTTGGCGTCGAAAGCTCGCATTTGGCCCAATGGGGCTTTAAAATTGCACACGTGCCAGAAACTGACCAGGAAAACAGCAAGAACCCCGCCGCAGCCGTTCCCGATCCGAACCAGAAAGTCGCGGTCATCATCCCTGCTAAGGATGAAGCCGATTCGATTGGGGCGACTATTCGTGCCTGCAAGGCGCTGCCCCGAGCGGATTTATTCGTGGTGATTGATGATGGTTCCACCGACAATACGGGAGAAGCCGCGCGCAGTGCCGGTGCTGTGGTGGTGCGTCATTCCGTCAACCGCGGTAAGGCCAGCGCGATGGAAACTGGAGCAAAAGTCGCGGCCATGCGCGACCCCGAAGACGGGCCTCGCCGTCTCATCCTGTTTCTGGACGCGGACTTGGGAGATTCCGCCGCCCAGACTTTCCCGCTGGTCGAGGCCGTAATGGAGGGACGCACGGACTGTGCCATAGCCGCGCTGCCCCGCCAAGCCGGTGCCGGCGGTCACGGTTTTGTGACACGTCTGTCGCGTCGAGCGATTCGCTGGGCGACCGGGTGGGAACCGCTCCAACCTCTGTCCGGTCAGCGTTGCCTCAGTGCGGAAGCGTTTTTCGATTGTCAGCCTTTGGCGCACAAGTGGGGTGTGGAAACCGGCATGACTATCGACCTGCTGGTTAAGGGGTACTCGGTGCAGGAAGTTCCCTGCGACCTGACCCACCGGGCTACCGGCAACGATATGGCCGGGTATCGTCACCGGCTGAGCCAGTTCCGAGATGTATTCCTGGCCGCAGCAACACGCTTCGTGCGCCATGTGCGGGCTCCGCTTCGGCTGCGCCTTGCCGCGGCTAGTAAACAACAGCCCGGCGAGGTTTACTGCCTGAAATAACGTTACGTTGAGCGGTTAGCGCTGGGGCTGGTCTGTCAGGAATTTGTGACATCCCTGAGCCAAGATGGCTGGGAACATGACCGCGGCTCCCGCCATGCCCAGCAGGATTCCAGAATCATTGAGCAGCATTCCCACCACCATAGTGGTACACCAAGCCGTAAATAAGGCTCTTTCCGCATGATTCCAGGTGATTCCTTCGGGTTTTAGTTTGGCGCCGATACTGCCCCACAGCCAGCCGTAGTCACGCCGGTAGGGATTGCGCATATTGGCGAACAGCGGAGCCAGAATAATCACCAGTGCCAGCAGGATAGCCAGAATGACACTAATAATGAGCCACGCCGGCCAGCCGGCGTTCCAAACCATCGTCGATTTGTTAATCAGTACCGGTAACACCCGACCCTGGGCGAGCGTATCCATAAAATTGCCCAAATGAGTGCGTTCCTCGGCAGGCCGCAACCAATCTAAATAAGCAAATATAGCTGCTACAGCTACTGTCAATAAGGCTATCATCGCAGATGATAGGATTGTTAGAGGTTTTCGGTTGAATTTTAAGAACAGGATGGCAAAGCCGGGAATCAGAGCCATCGTGCCGCCGAAATCTGCCCCCAGACTGGGGGCTGAGTCCAGAATAATCACCGCGCCAGCTAGCACTATCAGCACTACCATCAGGGACTTTTCTGAGATATTTGGTTGTTTACGTTCCTCTACCAGCCCGTAGACCACCGTAGCCAAGGTGAGCGCCCCGGTGGCGAATATCGCGAACATAACATTGTCGATACCGAAGAAACGCCCCCCGACCGTTGATTGCAGCCCCATGATGGAATCCAGTACCATCGGGGAACCAATTAAGGGGTCAAGCACCCCTACTATCAGGGACGATATGCTTATTATGAAAAGCGGACCGAGGAGGGAATTCAAGCCCAGAGCGCTCCAAACAATCGCCACTAGGGCGCTGAGGATGACCGGGAGCAGGCAACCCAGCCACAGGTAGCTGACGGCAGCCACGTCTGTATCGGACGGACCGAGTTCCCACCACGGCGCCAAGTTCATGAGGTACGCCATGGCCGGAATGAGGGCGGCGAAGGTTGCGACCATTCTCCAAAATCCCAGCAGCGCCCGGGGCTGTTCCCAGTCCTCACCCAGCCGTGGGTGAGTGCGGCGGTTCAGTGTCCATACTGCCGCAATCAACAACAAAGCCAGCCCCACCCCCAAGCCGGGAAGGAACCAAACCTGGACATTGCGAATCATCGCGGCCCGGCGCGCTGCCGACGCGAGAGACTCCACTGTGACCACATTCCCCGTAGTGATGGTTGAGCCTTGCACCCACGGTGGTTTCTGGGCTCCGACATAGTCCAAGATAGTGGCGGTCAGGTCGGAGGTCTGTACCCATCCCGGTCGGTGGGTGGAAGCCGAGGTTGCGCCCCCATTGCCGAACTGGGGGCCGCGCGCCGCAAAGACTTGCAGTCTGGGATTTCCCGGCGGAACAATGGCTTTTTGAGGTGCAGATTTGTCAATTAGGTAAACATCAGATTCTTGATTTGTAGCGGGTTTATCATCAGCTATTGAGGCAACGATGGTATTCCAACCCGAATCATCGCCGCGCTGCCAGGCGGCGCGAATAATTTGGGGCTGCAGGCGGCGGGGAAACACCCTCATATCGACCACGACGACCGCTCCGGGAGTCATGACCTGGTTGAGCAGGTCAGCAAAAACTTCCGGACTGGCGCCCCGGTAGCTAGAATCCGGAGAAAAGTTCAGAGAATCGGGAAGTTTGGTGCCGGGCGCGTCAGGGTGCATGAAACCCAGACCGGCCGCCGCTCCATCACCAAACAGGCGTAAGTGCGTACCGGAATCCAGCACCGCCCGACCGAGGCTCCAGCCCTTTTCACTTGAGCCCATACGGTTTCCCGCTGCCAGCGCCCGAAAACCGGCAGCCGGAACAGTGGTGTTCGCTTTGGTGCGCACCACCGAATTTGCGCGGGTGGAACTTTCCAGGAGTCCTCGTAAGTCCGGGTCGGCCAGGGAATCGTCATCCCAGCGCCATTGTGCACCCAACAAAACTAGCAGTGGCGTGCGGCTCACTTGTGCAGCCATGCTGACCGGACCGGAGGTACCACCCAAACTAGAGACCGATGAAGACGCTCCGGTGGCTATGCTTTTGGGACCGCGACCTCGTGAACCGGGTCAACTGGTGAGCCCTTAGAGGTAGGACCCATAGCCACGGGAGGTGCCCCGGCAGGAGCTTCTGAAGCGGTCGGTTCTTGGGGCGCGCCAGGAACTTCAAAAGTCTGTACGACAGTAGAAGACGAATTCGCCTCATTGGCTGAGGAAGGCTCTGGATTGGCTTGCCCTGAGGCCGGAGACTCATTGACCGTCGCCTCGGGAGTTTTCTCAGTCTTCTTAGTTTCTGTGGGAGTTGCACCTGTCTTAGGTTTAATTGCCTCCGAGGTACGACGCCCCGCCTCACTGAGAGAGCCCACATCCACACCGGCAATGTCGTGATGCTCGAACGGATCCCAGTGCATTTCTTGAGAAGGATCCCAGGGTTTGGTGTCAAAAGTATTGGTTGAGATCATCGCTCCGGCGATGAGGCCCATGCTGACAATAATCGCGGTCAAACCAGCAACCAGGTAACGCGTAGTAGGAAGCGGCTTATAAGAACGCTTAATCGGTTTACGCGTACCGTTGCCCGTCCGCCCCGACGTCGGGCGCGGAGGCATAGTAGCGGGCTTGACTTTTGTCTGCATGGTTAAAATCATACCGATTTTTGTGGAAATTGCGCTGCTTCGCGATAATTATTTTGAGGAGTACCATCTATGAACACTGTATCAAACAACCCAGCATCATCGATTTCGACTGGAACATTACTTCCCGGACCGGAGGTGAGAGGTCCTCTGCGGGTTTCCTTCCTGGGACCTTTCGGGACTTTTAGCGAGCAAGCGACCCGTGAAATCACCCCCCGCGACGCCACCTTGATTCCCGCGGCCGGCGTCGAATCTGCCCTGCACCTGGTTCGTACCGGCGAGGCCGATCGCGCTGTCGTGCCTATTGAGAACTCCGTTGAAGGAGGCGTTAACGCTACTTTGGACGCTTTAGCTCACGGTCAGCCCTTGACGATTGTGGGTGAAGTATTAGTACCGATTGCCTTTGCGTTAATGGTACGGGCAGATTCCGGGCTTGAGTTGAATCACATCAAAAGAATCGGCACCCATCCACACGCCTGGGCGCAAACTCGCTGTTGGGTGGAACAGCATATCGGTGAGGTGACTCATATCCCGACCACTTCCACCGCCGCGGCAGCAAAACTGCTGGTGGAGGACGACTCGTGCGGCTATGACGCGGCTCTTTGCTCCGCAGTGTCCGCTTCGGCCTATGGCGGAAAAACTCTCGCGGAGGGGATTGCCGATGACGACAGTGCCCAAACCCGATTTGTGCTGGTTTCCCCTCCCGGAGCTATTCCTCCCCCCACCGGCGCGGACAAAACCACAGTTCAGGTGACGTTACCGGATAATGAATCCGGCGCCCTGCTGACCATGCTGGAACAGTTTTCGGCACGGGGAGTGAACCTTTCGCGCATCGAATCACGGCCGGTCGGAGGGCATTTTGACCGCTACGCCTTTTCCATTGATATCGAGGGTCATATTTTTGAAGAACGTGTCAAAGATGCGTTGATGGGGCTGCACCGAACCTGCCCCGAAGTGCGGTTTTTAGGCTCCTACCCACGGGCGGATCGGATGCGCACCCAGATTGTGCGGGGGACGGCGAATATGGATTTCGCTACGGCACAAGCCTGGATAGAACAGGTCGTCTCCGGTCGCGCGGTGTGAGGTTGCCGGGGGAGACGCGTTATCCAAAGACGCCGCGCAAAACGGTTATGCTTTATACATGATTGATTTGCGTGCGATGAAAGACAATCCGGAACCGATGCGGGCCTCTCAGGTGGCTCGTGGTAACGACCCCGCAACTGTAGACCAGGCCTTAGCTGCCGATGAACGCCGCCGGGCGGCCCTGACCGCTTTTGAAACCGCGCGAGCCGAACAAAAGGCCTTTTCAAAGACCATCGGCAGTGCCTCGAAGGAGGAACGCCCCGCCCTGCTGGAGCAAGCCAAGGAGATGAGCGAAAAAGTTAAGGCTTTAGAAGCTACGTCTAATGAGGCCGCCGAGGAAGCCAAACAGGCCGCGATGGTGCTGGAAAACCTGATTTTGGACGGAGTTCCTTCCGGCGGCGAAGACGATTACGAGGTACTGGGCCAGGAGGGCGTGGCGATTCGTGACTTTGCGGCGGAAGGCTTCACCCCCAAGGATCATCTCGACCTGGGTATCGGTTTGGACGCCATCGACACTGACCGGGGCGCCAAAGTTTCGGGGGCGCGGTTCTATTATTTGAAGGGCGTGGGTGCCCGCCTCGAACTCGCCATCCTCAACGCTGCCTTTGACACCGCCATGGCTCACGGGTTCACCCCGATGATTACGCCGTGCATGGTGTCACCTGAGACGATGAGCGGGACGGGATTCCTGGGCGAGCACTCGGACGAGATTTACTACCTACCGGCAGATGATTTGTACCTCACCGGAACTTCGGAAGTTGCTTTGGCTGGCTATCACACGGGAGAAATCATTGACCTTTCCGCCGGTCCCAAGCGTTATACCGGCTGGTCGGCTTGTTTTAGGCGCGAGGCAGGTTCCTACGGTAAGGATACGCGCGGCATTATTCGCGTCCACCAGTTCCACAAGGTAGAGATGTTTTCCTATTGCAAACCTGAAGATGCGCTGGCGGAGCATCAAAAGCTGCTCAATATGGAACGCGAAATGCTCGCCAAGGTGGAACTACCCTATCGAGTCATCAATACCGCGGCCGGAGATCTCGGTTCCAGCGCGGCGCAAAAGTTTGACTGCGAGGCCTGGCTGCCCACCCAGAAGCGGTTTATGGAAGTAACGTCTACCTCCAACTGCACGACTTTCCAGGCGCGACGCCTGGGAATTCGCTACCGTGATGCGGATGGAAAACCACAGGTCTGCGCCACTTTGAACGGGACGTTAGGAACTACGCGCTGGATTGTGGCTATTTTAGAAAACCATCAGCAGGCCGATGGTTCGGTGCGGGTCCCTGCCGGATTGCGTCCCTATCTGGGCGGGTTGGAAGTTCTGGAACCTGTTAGTCAACCAGGTAAATAACTTGCATAGCTTTTTGGCACGATATTAACCCGATACCGGAGGTTTTTTTGGGCGAGTACACCGAACAAGTCACGCGCCACGCCATTGCGCTGGGCCTGATGGGTTTGCCCGAAAATCCTCGTGATGTGTTGGTCTCCCTGGACATTGACGGCACCATAGTCACCCCTGAACAGCAGATTTATCCCGCCGTAAAGGAATACGCCGACCGGCTTCGTATCGGTGGGGTGCATATCTGCATCACCACGGGACGTTCCGTCCCGGCTACCCTACCGGTGGTGAAGGGGCTGGAACTGGAGAGTGCCTGGATTGCCAGTGCCAACGGCTCCCTGGTCGGTCACTTTACTCAAGCCGACGGTTACACCCTGACGAATCAATACACTTTCGACCCGCGTCCCATAGTGGCTCGCGTGTTGCAGGTGCTTCCCGAAGCCTGCATAGGGGTCGAGGACAATCCTCTCGGTTTCCGGGTTTCCAAGCTCTTTCCGCCCGGAGAACTACGCGAAACTCTGGAGGTTCAAGACCTCGATACACTCTTGGCGACTCCGGTTTCCCGAGTGGTCATTCGCGAACCCCAGTTGAATAACGAGGAATTTCATCACGCGGTCAAACGCATAGATTTTACCGGAGTGGAACATGCCATCGGGTGGCGTTCCTGGCTGGATATCAATCCACCGGGAACCTCAAAAGGGCACGGGCTTGCCACTGTTTGTGAGAATTTGGGGGTTGACCTGGGTCACACTATTGCCATCGGAGACGGCGGTAACGATATTCCCCTGCTGCGGACTGCCGGCTATGGTGTTGCCATGGGAAATGCCCGACCCGAAGTAAAAGCAGCCGCTGACGCCACTACCCTGCCGGACACGCAGCAGGGCGCGGGTGCAGTCTTGGAAGCTCTCACCCAGGTAATGGGACTTTAAGGTATCCGAGCTGCCTCTCTCGGGGAGAGGCTACCTAGCAATCCTGCCAGCCGAACTGAAATCTCACACTCTGCACTAATTTCATAAGTGTCGTTAATTCAACTGAAATCGAAAAAACTTAGGAATCAGCGGGTAAAATTTTTGTATCGGAGGCTCGTAAGGAGGGGGCGATAATGCCAAGATTCGATTCCACAGAACATGTTCGCTGGCTCGGAAATCACATGCAAACGGTGCTGGAGTACGGACAGCATGCTTATATTCATGGCGGTTTTGGATACATTCGTAGCGACGGTAGCGTTGATGCGGCAAAACCTGTGGAGCTGGATTTGACGGCTCGCTCAACTTACATTTACGCCATAGCATCGTTATTGGGAATCCCCGGTTCTTTGCGACGATGTGAACACGGAGTCCAAGCCATCAGGAATGCATTCAAAGATTCTGATTATGACGGCTGGTTTTCTTTGATAGAGCCGATTCAAGAACGCCAAAAATTAGCAAACACGCCCGGTATCCCTGCGGGTAAGGAGGGGAGCCGGAAAACCTCACGAACCATGTCCTATCTGTTAGAAGCAGCTGCTGCGGCCTCGTTAACCCCTGTCAACAGCGCTAAAGAACTTCTTGAACAAGCTATTGATATCGAAGAGAAATACTTTTGGGATGAAGAAGTTGGTCGTGTAAACGAAAACTTCGAACGTGATTTTTCAGAGAAGGAAAGCTATCACGGCATGAGCTCAAACCTGCACGCCGTGTCAGCTTTCTTGACCGTAGCTGATGCTACTCAAGACAAAAAGTGGATTGAACGAGCCGCACGGATTGTTTCTTTTGCCATGGAACAAGCCAGAAACAACAATTGGCGAGTTCCGGAACACTTCGATGGAAATTGGAACCTGGACCGAAACTACAATGTCGGCACCCCAGCTGACCCACGCCGACCCTATGGAATCAATGTCGGGCACAATTTTGGCTGGTCACGGAAGATTATCCAAGTAGCTGCCGCTTTACAAAACAATGGTCTCGAACCCCCGAAAGATTATTTGCAGGTGGCACGAGAGATTTTTGATCGAACAGCCGCGGATTCATGGTGCAAAGACGGTCACAGCGGTATTTTCTTTACCGTGGACTATCAAGGTAAACCATTGATGCGTCAACGGTTTACCTGGGTTCTTACGGAAGCTATCCAGTCATTAGTATCCCTGGCTTTTTCATTGCGCGAACAGGGCGCCACTGCAGAAGAATTAGAGCCCTACTTCGAACTTTACTACCGATGGTGGGACTTCTTGGAGGCACATGTCATCCAAGCTGATGGCCATTGGGTCGGCGAGCTCAACGCAAACAACCTACCGGATGACACCGTATGGCCAGGAGCTCCCGATATTTATCATTCAGTGAGAGCATTGTTGGCACCGCGTCTGCCCAATGCCCCTTCCGCACCCGCCGCGATTGCACAAGGTGACCTGGATCACCCTCTTAGTGCTGAATACCACGAAGCACTGTGGGTATAGCCGCTACCGTTTTCTGTGGCAGAGGCAACACGAATTCTGGAACGAGGCGTTAGTTTTCATAGACTGGACACTTAGGTTCCGTCTTACTATCTTCATCATGTCAACCGTGTCAATTAATAGAATCAAATATCGTCATAGGAACCGACCCGGTGCAATCGGATAGAGTTGGTGCTTCCCCTTTGCCCTGGAGGAAGGCCTCCGACGAACACCGCCACCTCGTCTGGTTGCACGATACCTCGTTCCAGCAAAATATCTTCCGCATCATGAATCATTGGATAAAGTCGCTGCGCCATTTTAATGGGATAGGTTTGGATTCCCCATTCCAAAGCCAATTGGCGCCGGACTTGTTCGTGGTAACAGAACACATACAGAGGTATCGTGGAACGCAACCGAGCCAACCGGTGAGCTGTAGCTCCGGAATTAGTGAAGGCCGCCACGAATTTAGAATTGGTTGACTTCGCAATTAAAAGTGCATGACGTGCGATGATTGATTCCCAATCAAGGTCGCCATCCTTAAGTTTCGCAAAGTGTCGCGTGCCTAGTTCTTCCGCTGCTTCGATAATTTTTGCCATAGTTTCCACGGCTTGAATCGGATAGCTGCCCACTGCTGTCTCTCCGGAAAGCATCACCGCACTAGCACCATCCCACACTGCATTAGCACAGTCTGAGGCCTCCGCCCTGGTGGGACGGGCATTGTAGATCATGGATTCCAGCACCTGGGTAGCTACGATGACAGGTTTCGCCTCTGCACGACACAATTCAATCGCTCTCTTTTGTACGGTGGGGACTTCCTCCAGCGGCATCTCCACCCCAAGATCACCGCGAGCCACCATAACGGCATCAAAGGCATGAATAATTTCCTGCAAATTGTCCACAGCCTGGGGTTTTTCTATCTTGGCGATAACCGGAAGGTGATGTCCTACTTCATCCATCACCTGGTGTACGTCATCCAGGTCAGCCGCTCTACGCACAAAAGACAAGGCAATGTAGTCAACTTCCCGAGTCAGCGCCCAGCGTAAATCATCCTCATCTTTTTCAGAAAGAGCGGGTACCGATACAGCCACGCCCGGCAAGTTCAATCCTTTATGATTCGATACTTCTCCCGGAACTTCAACTTTCGTTACCACGTCCTCACCATCGACGCGAGTCACCCGTACCTGAACGTTGCCGTCGTCAATCAGTAGCACGTCGCCGGGATGGCAGTCTCCTGGCAATCCTTTGAACGTAGTTGAAACAATGTTGGAGTCCCCCGGTACGTCACGGGTGGTGATGGTAAAATCCTGGCCCAAAACGAGGCTTTCAACACCATTTGTGAACGTACCCAAACGAATCTTGGGACCCTGCAGGTCAACTAGGACAGCCACGGGATTTTCAAATTCTTTCTCAACTTGGCGCACCAGAGCGATTTGCTCATCCGCCTCAGCTTGGGTGCCATGGGAACGGTTGATGCGCACCACATTCATTCCGGCTTTCATCAACGAACGAATCTTGTCCTCCGAGTTGGTGGCTGGGCCGAGAGTACAGACTATTTTGGAACGACGCATAGTTCAACACTATCTCGAATAACCGGTGAAACTGAAAGAATTTATCAAGATGCGTTAGAGGTGAGTCGAGTGGATATCGCACGATTAAAAGAGTTGGGACGTGCCAGCACAAATGAAAAATCCCGCGCCACCCCAGGTGACGCGGGTTTGGCGGAGACGACAGGATTTGAACCTGCGAGGGGCGAGGCCCCTAACACCTTAGCAGGGTGCCGCTTTCGGCCGCTCAGCCACGTCTCCAAGGGTTTTAACTCTAGCGAAATTCCTCCAAATTTTCCAAAAGTCGGCGCTTCGGTTTTCACCTGCTAGAATCGATATCACGCTTTTCGCGCTGGAGGGCTGACAGAGCGGCCGAATGTGACGGTCTTGAAAACCGTTGTGGGGAAACTCACCGGGGGTTCGAATCCCTCGCCCTCCGCTTTTACCCCCGGCAATCGTTGATATTCTGCGGATTTTATGTTGATATAGCGGCGTTTTATCGTGCTTGTGTATTACCCATCTTTGGACATTTTTACCCATCTTTCGCTATGATGTTGCACGAAATGTTGCACGAAATGTGACCAGTTGCACGTTCCAGATTGGGGGCTTTGTCATGTCTAGGGAAGTCTGGGGAACTATCCGTCAGCTTCCTTCTGGGAATTATCAGGCGCAAACCCCGGTGATTGATGGTCACAGAATTAAGGCTCCGAACACTTTTCGGACTCGTAATGAGGCGCGGACGTGGTTGTTACGTGCTCAGGTGCGGATTGCTGATGGGGAAGATATTGAACAGATGCGCGAGGAGGAACGTGTGGTCGCGCACAAGGTTCCGACGATGCAGCAGGTTTTTGTGGAGATGCTGACCCAGATGGAACAGGCAGATTATTCCCCGAATACGATTAGGACTTACCGATCTAGTTGGGTGCGTTATTTGCAGCCTGATATTGGTGGTATGCCGGTGACTAAGATGACTTCTAAATGGATTGTGGCTTGGGATGCTGGTATGAAGTGGGAGGCACAGAATACTCGGCGTAAGGCGACGAATTTGTTGAAGCGGATGCTGACTTATGCTGCGGATGCCGGGTATATTGAGCAGGTTCCCAGGGTGAGGTTGGCCGTGGCCAACCGGCAGAGGCGGACTAAGTATCTCACTGCTACGCCCCAGCAGCTTGCCGCGATACGTGAAGGAATGCCTCACGAGTTGGCTGTTACTATCGATTTGGCGGGTTGGTGTGCATTGCGTTTCGGGGAAATCGCGGCGCTGCGTGGCGGGGATATTGATGTGTTGGCGGGGACAGTTCGAGTCACGAAGAGTACCAAGCGTGGGATAGGTGGGGCGATTTCAGAAGGACCGGTGAAAACGCTGGCAGGAAACCGCACGGTGGCCATCCCCCCTGCCGCACTTGAGCGTATTAAGCAACACTTGGATGAGTACGGGATTGGAACCACTGACTTGGTTGTGTGGCAGCCTGGCTCACAGGGGAAAGCTTGGCTCAGAAATAAGGAGCTGCATTCCAGGTTTGACCCGGTAGTGAAATCTCTAGGCTTGGAAGGACTACGATTCCATGATTTACGTCACACTGGGTTAACTTTGGCTGGAGAAGCTGGAGCGACTTTGGCGGAACTCATGGCACGGGCTGGACACTCCGATGTTGGAGCTGCCATGATTTACCAACACGCCTCACTGGAAAGAGATCGCGCCCTCGCGGCCAAGCTCGGGGGATAATGCTGACCGGGGCAGGCGAGAGCGTCCCCCTTGGCTTCCTGGAAGTTTGGGGTTTGACTCCTATAGTTCGTAGCCGCTGTTTTGAAGTTCTGGGTATG
>ERZ1673752.4094-NODE-4094-length-12724-cov-8.851448_pt1 | contig 12724 bp, 9 predicted proteins | sample MGYA00580195_ERZ1673752 | MGnify/ENA primary metagenome ERZ1673752 (study PRJEB41218, sample SAMN15661744) | gut metagenome | host: Homo sapiens | place: Canada: London | collected 2015-08-20/2019-03-30 | study: EMG produced TPA metagenomics assembly of...
GGTTTGGCATCTGCCGGTGGGGTAGCGGTGACCTCACCGGTGTTCGGGTCAATCTGATACTTCCAGCCGTCAACTTCTTGCTCGGTAATCGGCGAGCCATCCACGTTCTTCCCAAAGGAGTAGGTGGAGCCTTTGGGAGAGCCCTCAACCTGGTGCGTTACCGCCTGGTTCGGGCCAGTCACCTGGACGTTATATTTCGCCTTCAGGTCACCCTTAATAACAACGACGGTGCCAGTAACGGTTTGCGGTTTGAAATGCTGCCCATTCTTGTAGTGAGCGAGAACTGGAACATCCAGCTGATCGCCTTCCTCCGCGTCACGGGGGATGGTAGTAGTAATTTTACCAGTCTTCTCGTCGATGGAAACAGTCCACTCTTTACCGTCCTTGTCTGTTAGAACAGTCGTGGTTTTGCCATCCTCAAAGGTGTAGCTATCTGGAGCCTCGTCAGTAGTGTTACCACTAAGACCACGTTCGGGGATAGTCGGCAGCAAGCTGACCTTTGCATTCGGCTTACCGGTTACCGTGTCATAATCAGGGATCTTGATTTCCGCGAAGGCCTGGAACTGAACCTCAATTTCATCGGTGGTCTGATCCGGGTAGGTGGCCTTAACTTTCGGAGTGATAATGGTACCTGGGGCAACACTATCGTCTGCCTTGGCAGTGACCTTGCCGGTATTGTCGATCGTGACGGTCCAGCCTTCTGGCACACTATCCGGGTCAATCTCGAACTTTGCGGGAGGGACAGGCAAATGCCCCTTCATAATCGACTTAGTTAGGATCTGTGCAGATATTTCCTCATTCACTTTGCCTTTAGATAAGCCCGGGCGTACGAGGTCAGTGACCTGGGTGTTGTTCGGGTCAACAACTACCAGCAGTTGCAGCTCGTCCGTGGAGCCGTTTGAGTACTCCACGATGACCGTCGGGCGGGCAAAGGTACCCGGTTTCGGGTTTTCCGGGGCGGTTACGGTGACGTTATAGTCCTCGTCAATCTCAACGGTCCAACCCTCGTAGACGTACTTCTCGTCCAACTTGACTTTAGCCTCGAAGCCGCCGTCTCCCTTTTTCTTTGCTAGATCCTTGATCAAGTCAGAAGTCTGAGTAAAGATCACCTTCTGGGGCGCAGTTGCCAGCGGGCCGGTAGCGCTATCAACGCCGGAGATAATTGAGGCATCGGTCTTGTCATACTGCGGGTTGTGATACTCGGTGTCATCCAGGGAGAATGACTTCGAGTCGATGACGTTTGGCGTGTTGTAGCGGGTCAGTAAATTGGAGCTGTCGAATGCTTGGCCGGCGCCGAAGTTGTTGTGCTCGACCGCAGCTTGGAGCTGATCCACGGTACGCGGCTTTGCCAGCACCGCGAAATGCACGTTCTTGTCGTCCGCCAAGTCGGTACCTCGGTACTCGGGCCAAGTGAAATGGATATCGCCGTTGTCGTCGATACGCAAGTTCTGGGGGCCGTTGCCGGAAGCCTCTGGGTCGGTGGTTCCAATGAACTGGCCGGTGCCGTCGTAGGCCTCTACGATCACGCGGGACAGGGAGTCATCTTCACCCGCCTCCATTAGATCCGGAATGTTGATCTTGCCGACCTTGGTTTCTTCACCCGGGATGATCACGTGCTTCTGGAAGGACTCCCACGATACCGTGATCGGGTTACATTCGATGTTCTCGCTTGGCCACGGATTCACAACAGCCGAAAAGGTGGCGCTGGACCCCTGAGTGGCTTTTAGCAGGCCATTCGGGTTATCCTTTGTATACTGGCCGTGCCAAGCGTAACGCACCGGACTGTCGGAAGTTGCTTCGGCGTACTGTCCGACTTTTTGCTCAGTTAGTTGCGCGTAGAGATTCAAATTCCTTTGGGTGCGAGAAGCAGTGATCTCGAGGTTTTCGTCTGCCTTGGCGGTGACTGGATCACCAAGAAAAGTCTGTCCGATGTCTGCCGAAGGAACCGATCCAGCATTCAAAACAGCGCCAAGAAGTCCTGAGTTTGTGAAGAACCAATCAGCGAAAGTGCGATCCTGTGAGTTATCAAAGGCAATGCTTAGTCCCCACGCAGTTTTATCAGGGCTGGTAGCACTGGGCTCCATGGTTTTCCAACTGAAACCTGCCTGGCTGCCCTCCGGTTCGCTGCTTTCAACCACGCACGAACCTGCCGGCAGGTCGGAAGCTTTTTGATCGGCTTTCTCAACCGCACCGGATTTATCACGGATACCGCCGGAGAGCTCTGCTGCAGCAGCGGATTGAGGTGACATGAAGCTTGGGGCTGTCACTAAGGTGCCCGCCGCTAAAGCCAAAGCCGATAAAGCCGCAAGGGAGGAACGCGAAAAACGCTTCCGCACTCCGGGCTTACTTAAGGAATACATCAATCAGTCCTTCCTAAAGATTTCACGTTATGTGCACGGGTCGTCTGCTACTGCCCGTAAATGTAAGACTTATAGAAAATTCCTTATATTAAAGCTTCTCATAATTAAATGCAATATGATTTACCTCTAAAAATACCGGAGGAGTATCCCTTACCGGCAGGTATAACTTTAGTGACCCGCCCAGCCAGTAGTGCTTTTCACCATAACCCTGTCCCATTTTAGAAATCCTCGGGTAATCACTGCCGGGGCAGGAAAGTGAATGCTACACGAGTTTTTGTTTGTTCATATAGTCGAGGAAGGGAGTGGCCAACAGAATTTTCAGCAGCTGCTTATAAATCTCATTCTTCTTTAGAATATCTCCCGTCCCATCACGCAGATCATATTGAACTCGGGTTTTCATAAATAGGGATTCGAGGAGTCCGCAGCAAACTGCCAAGCCATCGGGACTTAAACGTTTTGAAGCCTCCGCATAGACCTCAGCGATTCCCAGTAAGGTTTTCGCTAGATTCTCGGGTTTATCTGGAGCCACGCTAGATACCCCAGCGAAAACTGCGTAGATTTGGTCGGGTTTAAGATCCTCCCAGGCAACAGTATTTTTGGGGTCAGCGATTATCTCGGAAGGCACCGGCAGTTTATCGTTTAAAAAATAGGTTGAAAAAGCTATATAGGCCGCCTCTCCAACGGTGCCCACGAAGTCCATCTTGATTCCCGGGGCTCTAAATCCGTCCTCGTACATAGCAACTTGCCGCGCTAGATTATCCCAAGAACGAGGCGAGCACCACCCGCCAATGTATCCGGAGCCAACCTCAGGCATATTGTGAATCATACTTTGGTTTCGATTTAAGAAACCAGTGATTATCGCGCGGGTATCTGCCTCCGCCGATTCCTTAAACCCTTTTCCGAAGTTCCCGGGGAAGTTGCGCAAGAAAAACTCTTTATCAACCTCAGCATTAAAATGAACCAGACGATTCGACATCGGCAGGGAAAGTTCGGTGCCATCCAGGGTCTGTTCCATCGGGTTAGAAGCTAGAATCATCCACACGTTATCTGGTAGGAAACGCCCTCCGGGAAGGCGCCGCGACTGGATAGCGGTTAGCAGCGAGTTTTGTACCACCGGGGGGGTAGACAAAAACTCGTCAAACAGTAGAATCACGTTACCTTTATGTTTGCGCACAAACGCCAAGAAATCAGGATCGGTGAAGCGGCTCTGTATAGATCCGTCCTCGCCCTCTTGCGGAATCGGTAGCCCCGCAATATCGGTAGGTTCCATAGTGGAACCAATCACCACGAACAGTTCCCTATTGGCATCCTTAGCCAGCTGCTCAACCATAGCGGTCTTTCCGATCCCGGGATCCCCCCAAATAATAGGAACGTTGCCAGCCTTACAAGTGATAGCAATCTTTTCAGCAAGAGCGCTTGAATGTTCGGAAAGTATCTTATTCTTAGTAACCATCAGGAAAACAACTCTTTCTCTTATCTATTGTTGAGGGAACTTAGGCAGTTTTGCTCTTCGGCGGGGATAGGAATAACCGCTTCGGTCAGCCATTGGGGAATTAGATATCTGCTGCATACGTCCTCGGAACTGTCATTAGGAGAAATATCAATATTGACGGCTAATATAATTTTTTCTACTCGTTTTAAGCCTGCGGGTTCTTCATCTAGCCAAGGGGTTTCGCAGTCAGTTACCAAGATAAAGATATCGGGGCGCAGCTTACCTTTCAGTTCCGAGGCGGCGATTAAAGCTTTGCTCATATCAGTGCCCCCGCCCGAGTATAAATATTTGAAAATATTTTTGACATTCGAAAACTTGATGAGGGAAGTGCCTGCTGCCTGGATGATTTTTGCGCCCTTATCAGCTTGTTGCAGCTCTTCGGTTTCTACGTCAACAAAGAATGCATACGCGCTCCTAATCGTATGGGCACGCAAGATAGCATCAATCTCGCCGGCCACGTGATTTAAAGTGTTACCCGCCAGCATCGAGCCGGAAACATCGATTCCGATAACGATATTGGGTTCAAAACTTTTATCGCCCCGAAACGCCGGATAGTAGGGTTTGTCCACGCCATAGCTTTGTCTCCTGCTGGGTTTTCTCCAGGTGTAGTCGAAGCGAGGACGAGAGTCTCCAATCTTGGTTCCTAATACCCTGGACAAACGTCGTTTCCAAGGAACGATTGAGGGCGCTAACTCACCAGCTGCCCACCCCACAAGTTCTTGATGAGACTGTGCCCAGGCAGGATTATGCTTGGCATAATCATCAAGTCGGACTGCTACTTCCCGAATAGCGGCCGCCTGTTCCATAGACCCCTCTGCAAAACCCGGATCTAATCTTTGCGCAACCTCGAGAAGATCTTCACTAATTTTTGTACGCCCGCAAGTATTTAATTTACCGTGAGTTTTTTCTTTAGGAGAGGATGCAGAATTGGGTTTTTTAGCTAGCATTTCCAGATACTGTCTCCAAGTTAAATGTTCCGGAAAAGCAGAGAAGATTCCTACCTTAGGCAGACAGGAAGTTTTCCCAGTCCAACCTTTTTTAATATGAGGAATATGCTGGTTAATTTCCAGATCCATCGCGATATTAACTTGGGTTTCATCATAGCTAGCAGAGTGGTCTGAGATTAGGCTGTGTCTGTTTATCACATGCCAGGATTCATGCTGCAGTAGGCGCCCAAAATCTTCTACCCCGATTTCTTCACGCTGCAAAAAATCGAAATCAATAAATACATGCCCCCTGGCGTCAGAAGCTAAGGTTTCCAAGCCCGGCAAACTCAGTGGCGTTAATTTCACCAATAGCGGCGCCAGATAGGGGGCATTGTGATAGGTGAGGCAAGAATATAGAGCAGCCATATATTGACTGTGCTGCTCGGGAGTTAACTTGCGCGGTTGCATATTATCTGCAGTCTTCCTTCGTTGCTAGTTTGCGTGCTTATAGCCAGTTTTGGGGAACATCGGGCATATCCCAAATAGTTTTCCTTGCTGCATCGGCGAATATCTCAGATTCGCTAAATGTTCCACTGGATACTGCGGGGCCTTGCACAAAGCTAGTTACTGCATCTAGGGCAGTTGCCAAATTCCAGTTAGCTAAATAGAGACAGTTGTAGAACAGCACCCAAGATTTGTAGCAGCTATCCCAAACGCTGGGCTGGTTATCTTCTGTAAGCCTTTGTGCGTGTGCCCAAGGGGAGGCATTTTTATTTGAATGTTGGTAGGGGGTCGGGGTTGCACGCATTTGCTTCGCAAACCGCATGAATATTTCGTGCTCTGTAGGTGTCAGCGAAGCTAATATCGCGCGATGAAAACCTTTGTATTCAGATTTTGAGAGAGAAGAAAAAATCTCATCCATGGTTAGTTCATCTAGTCGAGGAGACGTTCTTACATTTTCTTCCCAGTTAAACTCGGGATCTAGAAAAATATTTCGGGTATCTTCACAGCGTTTGTAGTAATAATGCCCTTGCGTATGGGTTAATAAATTTTTGCGGGCTTTACCATCAGTTCCTTGATAGGTAACTGCAATATGTTTTCCGGTCACTAAGAGATTTCGCACTTGGGATTGTGGTGGCGCTAACCGGAGCGGTTTAGTTTGAGACTTTATCTTCGCTAACAAACCCTCCGTACGAGAGAATTCGAGGGTTAAGCCTTTATATTTTTTTAACGCCAGTACTGAGGATGAATCACTGTCTAAGTCAAAACTCGCTTCAAGCTTTAGCTTTCCGGCGGAGTAGTTGAAAAAGCGTATTTTCCCGAAATCATCTCGCACGTAGATCCAATGCGTAACTGGAGATGCAGAGTTATCGGTGGTTTTCTGGGATTTCTTACTGGTTTTAACTTTTGCAACCGGGGTGTAATCGGTGGTGGACTCAATATCTATTTTCACCCCTAAAAACTCGGCGCTTAAATCCGCGTTTAGCAGCAGCATTTTTCCGCTAGCATCGGGTACGATGCGGAGTTCATCGCTATAAGAGGGGCAAAAGTTTAGATTCTTCGGTACCGCAATTGTTTCTTCTGCCAGTAGATAGGGGTCGCCTTGGGGAGTAACGTAGATTCCCTTTTCGCAGTAGATATTTCCGGCAAGCCAGTGACGCTCGGAAGGAAGAGGATTGAAACTTCCAGTTTCGATATCGAGTAAATAGTGCTGATGATTATGGTCTACCAGGAGTGCTGCTTGCCCGGAAACGTGCATAATCTTGAGGTTTTCAGCTTGCAGCTTCGGGGTATCTAAATATCGCATGGCCCATAGGTTCATGTCGGTATCTAGAACCCAACTTTTACAGTAGTTTTCCCAATAGGATCCGGAGTTTGTGGAAATGCTCTTAGTTGTCCAGGCAAAGTGAACTTTACTGATACCGGCGACCGCTTCCTCAAAATCCTTGGAGAGCTGCTTTAAATATTTTTCTTCCACCTTCTGCATTGGAAGATTCCACGAGTCAAGGGTTTCAATAGCCAGCTGCATCCCTAAAGATGATTCCCGAGGTCGTTTAACGGATTTTTTGCTACTGTTTGCCTTCTCTACGAGTTGAGTTGTCCGCGCGAGATTGTTGCCGTTAAGGGGAAGAAGTCCCATAAACAGCTTTACTTTCTTTTCAATAGTGTTATCGTGCAGGTGGCTCCACCTATCCCAAATCCGTGCCACAATCGGAATATCTTCCTCAGTTAGGCAAGAGGCACCGAAAATGGGGTGCAGCATGTCCCTGTATTTATATGGCCAGTTAGTAAGGCGGAAAGCGATATTACTGGCCTCGGCCTCGGCAATTTGTTTATTGCGATCACTGTCTTGGTTGTTTTTATCTGGGCTTGTTCCCGCTCCGATAAAATCACTGCCCGGGGTAGGCAAGGACTTTACAACCATACTGCCGTCACCAAACAGATTAATTTCTAAAATCTGCGTTTCGACTTCGTCTTGGCTGTCATAAATAACTGTCCGAATACTTTGGAAGGAATCATTTTCTGCAATTTTAGTTACTTGATTTAAATGTCCGTTTCCTAGGGGTTTTACATGTCCGGCATAACTGATTTCTAAATCTCCATTTGCTTTTTCTCTTATCTGTAGCGGCTGTCCCTTGAATTTGCCCTCAACTACGAAAGCGTCACCGCCAGGAAGTTTCTGCCATCCAGATGGTACTTTGTAGCTGGAATCTTCATTGGTGTCGATAACCGCGTAGTAGGATTCCCCGGTTTTGGTACGCGCTAACACTACCTGTGGCAAAGATTCGCTATAGCTAAGCAGGCCCCAATCGTCATCCATTGATAGCAGCGGGGTTTCTTTGTTGTGCTGTTTGCGGGAAGGAGTTTTGGTGGGTGCGCTGCGGTCGTAACCGTCAATATAGGGGGTCAATAGCGGGCGGCAGGAAAAATACTCTAGGGAGTTGGCATCTAATCCTTCCAGACTGGCTAGGGGCGAATCGCAGAGCGTCCCCTCTGTTTGATATACAGATCGAAACCCTTCGGTAGTGGGGATAATAATTAGGGCGTCAGGGGAAATACAAAAGTTAATGGTAGTACCTATGGGTTTTTGTAAGTTTTCGGATAGGGGATTGCCATCCCAAGTAACATACTTTCCCTCAGTGGTAACCCCGAGATTAATGGCTAGGGGATTGATATTTGGGGGAATAGAAGTCTCGTTGTTGGGATCGTAGTTTCTTTTATTCTGGCGAAAAAACAGATATCGATTCTTTGATTTAACCATATGCATGTCGCCGCAGTGATGGTCACCGAAAGCATCAAAGTGGCTACGGATACTGTCAACTTTCTCAAATACTTTATGGAAGGATTCTCCGGACTTTTTCATCCAAAAAGAATCGTCTACCCCAAGTAAAAAACATTTCCCAAAATCGGTATCCCAGGAACGCTTCGGATTGGCAGTTGTTCCCACCAGGTATTCAACCACTTTTCGAACCCCAGCAACGGTTTCGGGGGCGGGGGAGAGGATCCCGTTGTTCGCGAAAATCTTGTTTACCACCATCTCGGAAAACGATTCCATGAAGTCCCCCTTTTCTGCCTTGCCATCGCCGTTTCTGTTCGTTGCCTTCAGCCTCAACTCGGGTGATCCTGGCAAGGATTAGTATTGCGTTTAGCCGCAAGGTTTCATTTGGTCTTGGTGTCCGGTAACGCCTGCGTGCAACCGCACTAAATAAATTGTAGACGCTCAATACGATTCCGGAAGATGTACGCAGAATTCTTCGCTTTCGCGCTAATCGGGAATCTGACATGGAGACCATCAATAATGTAAATAAGGCGCTCGGTCCGCGCTTCATCACTAAATATGGAACTAGGGAAGGTTTACTGGTCTTAGGTAAACAAATCCCCCTGGGATTGGGGGCGATAGTGGGAGCGGCCGGAAACGCTACTTTCGGTTACTTTATCGTGCGTTCTACCAAAAAAGTTTTGGGTGAGGCACCTGAAAATTGGGATCACCTGCAACCTAAAAAAACTGAGCAGATTGAGGTGGAAATAGCAGACGATGCAGCGGCGGATCCTAGCTAGCGGTAGACGCGAGAAAAATAGTACATAGTTTTTATTGGTGCTATCCAGTTTCTCGTGCGACATTGATAGAGCCTGCTTTTCTAACAGTTAACGCGCGGCGGAGGTCTTGACATGCGCCAGCCTCGCTAGACTATTAGCGAGTTTATTACCTAGGGGGTTCTAGTGGCGGCATCAGATCAACGCGCTAATCTGCATCGGACGATTTGGCGGGTGGCCAATGATTTGCGGGGCAGTGTAGATGGTTGGGATTTCAAAGCCTACGTGTTGGGAATGTTGTTTTACCGTTTTATTTCGGAACACATCACGAATTGGGTAAATAAGATACAGGCCGAGGGCGGGGAAGAGGATTTCAACTACGCCCAAATAGACGATGAGCAGGCTGAAACCGCCCGGGAATATATGGTGAACACCCTGGGGTTTTTCATCCCGCCCTCAGAATTGTTTCAAAACGTGCGCCGAGCCGCGCCTCGTGACCAAAACTTAAACGAGACTTTGGCCGCGGTTTTTGCCGATATTGAGGCTTCGGCTATCGGTTCTTCCTCGGAAGAAGACCTTAAAGGCCTATTTGATGACGTCAATACCAATAGCCCCCGTTTGGGGAACTCGATCGCGGAGCGAAACGCCAAGCTGGTGAAACTGCTTGACGCTATCGGCGACTTGGAGCTGGGTGACTACCAAGAGGCCGATATTGATACTTTCGGAGATGCCTACGAATATTTGATGACTATGTATGCCTCGTCGGCTGGAAAATCTGGGGGCGAGTTCTTCACTCCCCAAGATGTTTCCGAGCTGATAGCCCGGCTTACGGTGCTCGGTAAAACTCGGGTAGGGAGGGTTTATGACCCTGCTTGCGGCTCTGGTTCTCTGCTGCTGAAATTCGCGAAAGTATTAGGACGCGAAAACGTGGAGGAGGGTTTCTTCGGGCAAGAAATCAACCTCACCACCTATAACCTATGCCGGATCAATATGTTTTTGCATGGGGTGAATTTTTCTAAATTCGATATTGCCCTGGGGGATACGCTCACTCAGCCGGCGCATTGGGATGATGAACCTTTCGAAGCGATCGTTTCTAACCCGCCCTATTCCACGAAATGGATAGGTGCGGATTCGCCGACCTTGATGAATGATGAACGTTTTTCGCCTGCCGGGGTATTGGCTCCTAAAGGCAAGGCGGATTTGGCGTTCACTATGCATATTTTGTCTTGGCTGGCCGTTGATGGCACGGCCGCGATTGTCCAGTTCCCCGGGGTGCTTTATCGCGGGGGAGCGGAAAAGAAGATCCGCAAATACCTGGTGGATGGCAACTATGTGGATGCGGTTATCCAATTGCCGGTGGATTTGTTCTTTGGTACTTCTATCGGCACCTGTGTACTGGTGTTGAAGAAGTCGAAGAAAGATTCGAACGTGCTGTTTATTGATGCTTCGGAGCTGTTTGAACGCTCGGGGACTAAGAACCAGATTACCGAGCCTTTCCGTGACCAGATTCTTGATGCCTACGGGAAACGAGAGAATCAGGATCATTTCGCGCAGCTGGTTTCGCTAGAAGATATTGCCGAGGCCGACTACAACCTCTCAGTATCCAGTTACGTTGAACCCAAGGACACTCGGGAAAAGATTGATATTCACCAGCTCAATAACGACATTGCCGGCATCGTAGAGCGCCAAGCCAGATTACGGGAAGCCATCGATGCCATTGTCGCTGACCTGGAGGGCGCTTCCAGCGAGGCAACCGCATGAGCTGCATAGACGACCTAATCGAGCAATGTTGTCCCAACGGGGTGGAATTTATAGTTTTGCAGGAGTTGTTCAATACTAGAAACGGTTATACGCCTTCAAGGAAAAATCCCGAATATTGGGAAAATGGAACAGTTCCCTGGTTTAGGTTGGCTGACATTAGAGGTAGCGACAGAATTCTCACTGAAGCGATTGAAAATGTATCTCCGTCGGCCGTAAAAAACAGTGGCTTATTCCCTGCGGGTACCATAATCATTTCAACATTAGCTACTATTGGCGAACATGCATTAATGAAAGTCCCCGGTTTATGTAATCAGCAGCTAACAGCCCTAACTTTACGCGAAAAATATGCCGCTCTTTTTAATATTAAGTTTTTGTTTTATTACACCTTTGTTCTAGCTGACTGGTGTAAGAAAAATACAATGAATTCCAGCTTTGCCTCTGTGGATATGAGGCAATTTAAACGTTTCAAATTCCCCATGCCGCCGTTGGAAGTACAAGATGAGATCGTACGGATTTTGGATTCTTTCACCCAGCTAGAAGCGGAGCTAGAAGCGGAGCTAGAAGCTCGTCGCAAGCAGTACGAGTACTACCGCGACTCGCTTCTCAATTTCGAGAACCTAAATAGCCGCGGGGGGGGGTAGTTAGCCTAAAGCCTCTCGGGCAACTTGTGGTTATCAAAAACGGGAAAGATTACAAGCATTTGGAGCCAGGCACTATCCCTGTTTATGGAAGTGGCGGATTAATGGATGTTTTTGTTGACACTCCATCGTATTCAAAACCGACTGTATTGCTTCCACGGAAGGGATCAATCACCAACGTTTTCTATCTCGACGAGCCTTTTTGGAATATTGACACTGTTTTTTATACAGAGATAGATACTAACCAGATAATTCCTAAATTCTTTTATCATGCAGTTTCTAATTGCCGTATAGAAAACTACAGTACCGGAAGTGCTGTACGACCATCGCTTACTCAAACTGCGCTAAAGAAAATTAATATCCCCGTGCCTCCTTTGGCGGAACAGGAACGCATTGTTGCAATTCTGGACAAGTTCGATGCTTTAGTAAATGATTTTTCTTCCGGTTTACCCGCGGAGATTGCGGCTCGGCGTAAGCAGTACGAGTATTACCGCGACCAACTCCTAACCTTCACTCCCGCAAAGTAACTGTGAGATTTGCAGACAATGTGCGGGGAAAATAGCCAAGAGCGCGGAGGAAAAACTTTTGCCCCGTGCGTAGCCACTGTCCGAATTCTTGAGCGGGAGGAAAAATCTTTCTCCCGTGCCTGGCAGGTGGGACAACTTTTCCCTTATGCGTAACTGCGTGATTCGGGTCGCGGCCGGTAAAAGATACGAGAGGGGCTTGACCTGCGCAGCAGGTCATGGGGGCCCCGGAGTGCTTTTACCGAGCCAGACCCGTAACAGGTAGCCCGATAGTAAGGCTTGGTAGGGAATAAGAAGTATTACCTCACGCGGAACTACTTGGAATGTTGGGCTAGCAAGGCAAGCTTCGTCTAGGTAGTCCAAATTTAAAGCCCCTACGCCACTAAGATAGAAACAGCTACCTACTCCAGTTGTTTCCAGGAGAATTCATGAACACCTATCTACCGATTGCCACCAGCGAAGATGCTACGGTAGTCGCCACCTATGAGCCGGAAGAACGTAAAGAAAAGGCGTATCAAAGCGAAGCCGCCCTCGAAAAAGCGCTAATCGAACAACTCCAGCGGCAAGAATACGAGTATTTACCGATCAAAGACGCCGGCGCCCTCGAAAATAATTTGCGGCGTAGCCTAGAAGCCTTAAACGATATTTCTTTTAGCGACCGCGAGTGGGAGCGTTTCTTTAAAACCGAGTTGGCAAATCCCTCCCGCAGTATTTTAGAAAAAACCGCGATTATTCAAGCCAGCCCCGCTGCCCTCGTTTTAGAGCGTGATGATGGCACCCAAAAGAATATTCACCTGCTGGATAAGGTTAATATCCACCGCAACCGCCTGCAGGTGATTAACCAATATGAAACCGAAGGCACCCACCATAACCGTTATGACGTAACTATCCTGGTAAACGGGTTTCCACTGGTGCATATTGAGCTCAAACGCCGGGGAGTGCAGCTGCGGGAAGCTTTTAACCAGATTAACCGCTATCAGCGGGACAG
>ERZ1673752.4096-NODE-4096-length-12708-cov-5.168577_pt1 | contig 12708 bp, 12 predicted proteins | sample MGYA00580195_ERZ1673752 | MGnify/ENA primary metagenome ERZ1673752 (study PRJEB41218, sample SAMN15661744) | gut metagenome | host: Homo sapiens | place: Canada: London | collected 2015-08-20/2019-03-30 | study: EMG produced TPA metagenomics assembly of...
CTGACCACCCGTGAGATCGTCCGGATGTTCCGGGGCGAGCAGATCAACCCCGCCACCATGGAGGAGACTCCCTTCGACAGTCCGCTGGGTACCGGTACCGGTGCAGCGGTGATCTTCGGTGCCTCCGGCGGTGTGATGGACGCCGCCCTCCGCAGCGCCTATTATCTGGTCACCGGCTCCAATCCCGACCCTGATGCCTTCAGCGCCATCCGTGGCGTGAAGGGTTGGAAGGAGGCCACCTTCACCATTCCGAAGGTGGGCGACCTCTCCGTGGCGGTGGTCAGCGGCCTCTCCAACGCCCGCCAGCTGATGACCGATCTGGAGGAGGGAAGGGTCCACTACGATTTCGTGGAGGTCATGGCCTGTCCCGGCGGCTGTGCCGGCGGCGGCGGCCAGCCCATCCACGACGGCACGGAGATGGCCGAGGCCCGTGGAAACGTTCTGTGGAGCATCGACAAGAAGTCCCCGGTGCGGTTCTCCCATGAGAATCCGGAGGTCCAGACCCTGTATCGGGAGTACCTGCGTGCCCCCCTCAGTGGCCGTTCGCACCACCTGCTCCATACGGACCACGAGGGCTGGAAGATGCCCAACCAGAAGTAAGACATAAAAAGAGGACTCTGAGCCATCGGCTCAGAGTCCTCTTTTTTATGCAGAGTCAAGCAGCACCGTCATCCACGGGGCTGGAAGGGCTGACCCGTCACCACGTCCAGCCATGTGAACTGTCCGTCCTCCAGCACCATGCAGCTGTGGGGGCTGTTCTCCTTGGGCAGGGCTACGGAGCCGGGATTCAGATAGGTGTAACGGCCGCAGTCCCGGCGCACCGGCACATGGAAATGTCCGCACAGCAGGATATCTCCCTGCCGCAGGGGCGGTGGCGTGTCCGGCCCGTGGATGTGGCCATGGGTGGCGTGGATGGTGAGGCCGTCCAGCACCAGCAGGGCGGAGTCGGAGAGAATGGGGAAGTGGAGAACCATCTGGTCCACCTCGGCGTCGCAGTTGCCCCGGACGCACAGCAGCTCATCCGCCATGTCGTTGAGCAGCTTGGCCACGGCGGGCGGCTCATAGCCCTCTGGCAGCGGGTTTCGTGGGCCGTGGTACAGCAGGTCTCCCAGCAGCACCAGCCGCTGGCAGCCGGTATCCCGATAGAGCTCCAGCAGCCGCCGGGTGTAGGCGGCGGAGCCGTGGAGGTCAGAGGCGATCATCAGTTTCATGAGAAAAACTCCTTTCGGTGGAGAATATGTCTCATTCTACCAGCCTTGGAGGAGAAGGGCAAGCTTTTTCTGCCCCTTACGCCCGTTCCCGCCGCACAAGACCCAGCAGCAGGCTCACTGCCAGCATCACCGCCGCCACACTGACCCAGCAGAAGCCCATATCGTACAGGGGCAGCTTCCGGCAAAGCTCCGTCACAGCGCCCAGCGACAGCTGTGCGGCATCCAACGCATAGATGACGCTGACGGTTCCGGTGCCCGCCACCACCAGAGAGTAGACCCAACGATTCTTGACCCACAGGCTGTGGGTCAGCCCCAGCAGGATCAGCACAATGGCCACGGGGTAGATGGCGTTGAGAATGGGGATGGAGATGCTGAGGATGGCGTTCAGTCCCAGATTGCACACCAAAAAGGAGAAGCCCGTCATCACCAGCACCCACTGGCGGTAGGAGAGTTTTCCGAAAAGGGTGGAGAAATACTGGGAGATGGAGTTGATAAGCCCCACGCAGGTGGTGAGACAGGCCAGCGTGAAGATGGCCGCCAGCAGCACGGCTCCCGGCGCACCGAACAGTTGGTAGACGATGCACCGCAGGGTCCATGCGCCGTTTTCCTGAATGGCATAGACTCCGGAGCTGCACATCCCCATGTAGGACAGCATGGCATACACCAGCGCCAGAATGGTTCCGGCGAAGATACCTGCCAGAACGGTGTGCCGCATCCGATCCCGCTTTTCCGTCATGCCGAAGGAACCCAGCGTGGTAGCAATGACCAATCCGAAGTTCAGGGCGGCGATGGTGTCCATGGTCTGGTAGCCCTCGGAAAAGCCCTTCAGGAAGGGGGCAACATCATAGGCCGTCTGGGACGGGGCCACGTTCACCTCTCCCCGGAACAGAAAGCAAACGAACAGGAACACCAGCAGCACCAGCAGACTGGGGGTCAGAAAATGGCCGATGCGGTTCACCAGCTTTCCCGGCGTCATGCACAGCCATAGGGCCACCAGAAAGAACGCCAGCGAGTACACCAGCATCCACACGGTGGTATTGGCGCCCTCCGGCAGATAGGGGGCCACCGCCATCTCGAAGGGAACAGAGGCGGCACGGGGGATGCCAAGACCGGGCCCGATGGAGAGATAGATCAGCAGGGTAAAGACGATGGCGAAGCGCTTGCCCACCTGCTGCCCCAGCCGGTCCAGCCCGTCAAAGCGGGCCACGACCACCACCCCCAGCACCGGCAGCACCACCGCCGTGGCCAGAAAGCCCAGCATGGCCGCCGGGGTGTGGTTCCCGGCGTTTTGCCCCAGAAAGGGCGGGAAGATCAGGTTCCCCGCCCCGAAGAACAGGGAAAACAGCATAAAGCTCACCAGCAGCATTTTGTTTCTACTCAGTTTCATGTCGATACTCCTCATTTTCCAAAAATTTCCGCAAAAAAAGACCCGTCCCAAATTTCTTTGAGACGAGTCTTGCTATACAATACCCGCGGTACCACTCAAATTGCACGACGAAAAACGTCCTGCCACTTCAGGCTCCATCAAGCCCTATGCACTTACGTAGCCTGCACGGAGTCTCCTACTGACAGATGTGTTGGGGGACTCGGCTCGGAAGGGATAAGAGTTCTGGCGCTGTCCGCCGGGCTTCCACCGTCCCCGGCTCTCTATGCGACGTGCTGCCAGCTCCGTCTTCGTCATCGCTTTTGATGTTCACTTGTCACGGACATCATACCATCCCGTAAAGAACTTGTCAAGAGGGAAAATCTCACGCCGACGCATCGTCCTTCACCGGTTCCTGGCCGTGAAGCTCCCGCCGGATGGCCCGGAAGCGCTGGGGGACCTCCTCCTCCGCCATGCGGATGGGGACGTCCGTGGTGCCGGCGGCCTGCGCCGTCTCGTAAAACCAGCACTTATATTCCACCGTCTCCAGCGTGTGCTGCATCTCCCGGATCTGATCCAGCAGGACCTGCCGCTGGTGGTGGAACATCTGCAGCCGGGTGCCGATGGTGTCGTCTCCCTGCATGGCCAGCTGGATGTATTGCCGGATGTCACGGATGGACATACCGGCCTTTTTCATGCACCCGATGATCTGTAGCCACTCAAAGTCCGATTCCCGGAACATCCGAATGCCACCGGAGGAGCGCTCCACAAAGGGCAGCAGCCCCTCCTTGTCATAGTAGCGCAGCGTGGATGCCGGGATATCCAGCAGCTTCGCCATTTCACCCACGGTATAGACCATTTTCCAATTCCTCCGAAAAAATTTTGCAAAACCCCTTGACTTAAAGTGTACTTTCAGTTTTAGAGTATAGATAAGCTTTAAGAGCATCATACAGCGCAGAAGCGCTGCTGTCAAGGCCGCGCTTCTCGGAGCCGGTCAAAAACAGCACAAAAGGAGCGAGGAACATGAACAAACCCTATATCGTGTGCCACATGATGGCCTCCGTGGACGGACGCATCGACTGCGCCATGACGGAGCAGCTGCCGGGCGTGCAGGAGTACTATGCCACGCTGGACGCTCTGGAGGCCCCCACCCGTGTCAGCGGCAGGGTGACGGCGGAGCTGGAGATGGCCCGGCCCGGCGCCTTCCAGAGTGAGCACCATACCCCGCTGGGCCGCACCGCCTTCTCCAAGGCCGCCGAGGCGGAGGGCTACGAGGTGGTGGTCGATACCCACGGCACCCTGCTGTGGGACAGCGTCCCGGAGGGGGAGCGTCCTCTGCTGATCCTGACCTCGGAGCAGGTGAGCCGGGAGTATCTGACGTATCTGGACCGCAGCCGCATCTCGTGGATCGCCTGCGGCGCTGAGGGCATCGATCTGCCCCGTGCCTGCGACATTCTGGCGCAGGACTTCGGCGTAAAGCGCATGGCGGTGGTGGGCGGCGGCCACGTCAACGCCGGATTTCTGGCGGCCGGCCTGCTGGACGAGGTCAGCGTGCTGGTGGGCGCCGGCGTGGACGGCCGGGGCGGCCAGCCTGCGGTGTTCGACGGACTGCCTGCCCAGCGCCCGGTGACGCCTCTGACGCTCACCGGCGTCAAGACCTATGACAGCGGTGCCGTCTGGCTGCGCTACCGCACCGTACACGACTGAAAGCAGGAGGAAGTCATCATGAAATACGAAACCAAAGAGGCCTTTGAAGCGGCCAATGCCTTCGGCACCGGGGAACCCAACACGGCGTATGCCCGATTCTTTCAGGGGGATTCCTTCCTGAACCCCCTGACGGACTCAAAGAGCGGCCTGTTTGCAGCCAACGTCACCTTTGCGCCGGGCTGCCGCAACAACTGGCACATCCACCATGCCGCCAAGGGCGGCGGACAGCTGCTGCTGTGTACCGCTGGCGAGGGCTGGTATCAGGAGGAGGGCAAGCCCGCTGTTTCCCTCCATGAGGGCAGCCTGGTGATGATCCCGGCAGAGGTGAAGCACTGGCACGGCGCCAAGAAGGACAGCTGGTTCAGCCACATCGCCGTGGAGATCCCCGGCGAGGAGTGCCGCAACGAGTGGTGCGAGCCGGTCAGCGACGAAGCATACAGCAAACTGTAAGGAGGAGAGCCATATGGCAGTCAAACAGACGGCGGGGCGGGACGCCCTGGGGGAGTTCGCCCCGAAATTCGCAGAGCTCAATGACGATGTCCTGTTCGGTCAGGTATGGAGTCGAGAGGACAAGCTATCCCTGCGGGATCGCTCGCTGGTGACGGTGGTGGCCCTGATGGCGCAGGGCTTGACGGATGAATCCTTCCGCTACCACCTGCTCAGCGCTAAGAAAAACGGTATCACCCGTGAGGAGATCGCAGAGATCGTCACCCATGCGGCCTTTTATTGCGGCTGGCCCAAGGCGTGGGCGGTGTTCCACATGGCCAAGGGGATCTGGACGGAGGAGGATGCCAAATGATTTTGCAGGAGACCTATACGCTGGCAAACGGTATAGCCATCCCCAAGCTGGGGCTTGGCACATGGTTCATTGACAACAACAAGGCGGCGCAGGCCGTCTGCACGGCGGTGGAGCTGGGCTACCGGCTCATCGACACGGCTCAGGCCTACGGCAACGAGCGGGGCGTGGGCGAGGGCATCCGCACCTGCGGCCTGAAGCGGGAGGAGCTGTTCGTGGCCAGTAAGGTGGCGGCGGAGCACAAGACCTATGAGGACGCCGCCCGCTCCATTGACGAGACGCTGGAGAAAATGGGCCTGACGTATCTGGACCAGATGCTCATCCACTCTCCCCAGCCGTGGAGGGAGTTCCGGGCCGAAAAGCGGTATTTTCAGGAGAACAGGGCCGTCTGGCGTGCGCTGGAGGATGCTCAGGCAGCGGGAAAGGTGCGGGTCATCGGCGTCTCCAATTTTCTGCGGGACGATCTGGAGAATCTGCTGACCGGCTGCCGGGTGCGTCCGGCAGTGAATCAGCTGCTGCTGCACATCGCCGGTACGGACCTGCCCTTGCTGGACTACTGCACCCGGCAGGACATCCGGGTGGAGGCCTATTCCCCCATCGCCCACGGCGAGGCCCTGAAAAATCCGGCCATCACCGCCATGGCGGAGCAATACGGCGTTTCCGTGCCGCAGCTGTGCATCCGCTATGTCCTGCAGCTGGGAGCGGTGGCCCTGCCCAAGACGGCGGACCCCGGCCATATGCGCTCCAACGCCGCCGTGGACTTTGCCATCTCCCCGGAGGACATGGAGACGCTGCGGAGCATGGAGCACCTGACGGATTACGGAGATTACAATGGATTTCCGGTGTTCAGCGGCAAGCCGTTGGCGTGAAAGGAGAAGAATGATGCGTAAACTGAAAAAATGGAGCTGCCTGCTGCTGGCTCTGCTGATGCTGTCGGCGCTGGCCGCCTGCGGAAAGAAGCAGCAGCCCGACAGCAATGCCTCGCAGAACGAGGTGCAGGACACCGATACCCCACAGGATAGCACCCCCACCGAGGAGCAGACCAAGGTGCTGGTGGTGTATTTCTCCGCCACCGGCAGCACCAAGGCTGTGGCGGGATACATCGCCGAGACACTGGGAGCCGATACCTTTGAGCTGACACCGCAGGAGCCCTATCTGGCGGCGGATCTGGACTACAACAACAGCGAGAGCCGTGTCTGCCGGGAGCACGCTGACCCCGCCCTGCAGGATGTGGCCCTCACCTCTACAGCGGTGGAGAACTGGGAACGATACGACACGGTGTTTGTGGGCTATCCCATCTGGTGGGGCGGTAGCGCATGGCCTGTCAACGGATTTGTGAAGGCAAATGACTTCACAGGGAAGACGGTGATCCCCTTCTGCACCTCCGCCTCCTCCGCCCTCGGCCAGAGCGGGGAGACGCTGGCTCAGCTGGCCGGCACCGGCGACTGGCAGGAGGGCCAGCGCTTTGGCAGCAGCGCCGCCCGGAGCGACGTGGCGGACTGGCTGACGGGGCTGGGCTTCACGGTCCGATAAGCACCCATTTCCGGGAAAAGTGCCTTGCATCCGCCGCCCTCGGCTGATACAATGGGGGGAGAGCGGGATGTCCCGCCGCCCGGAGCAATCCCGGAGAAATGTTGAAAGGAGCATACACATGAGCAAAATTCTGGTTGCCTATTTTTCTGCCAGCGGCGAAACGGCCTGTCTGGCCAAGACGCTGGCGGGTGTCATCGGCGGCGATCTCTTCGAAATTCGTCCCCAGACGGCCTACACTGCAGCCGATCTGGACTGGAACAACGCCAAAAGCCGCAGCAGCGTGGAGATGAACGACCCCACGAGCCGCCCGGCCATGGCGGAGACCCCTCGGTTGGCGGGTTATGACACGGTGTTCGTGGGCTTTCCCATCTGGTGGTATCAGGCGCCCCGCATCATCCAGACCTTTCTGGAGAGCGCCGATTTCTCCGGCAAGACCGTGATCCCCTTCGCTACCTCCGGCGGCAGCGGCATGGGCAAGACCGTGGAGCTCCTGCGATCCTCCTGCGCCCCCGATACCCGCTGGAACGAGGGTAAGCGCCTGTCCAGTCATGCCTCTGCGCAGGAGGTCTCTGCGTGGACGAAGAGCCTGCCCCTGTAAAGTAGTTTCCCTTGAAAGCCTATCCGCCTGAGCGGATGGGCTTTTTTCTTACCCGTCGTTGACGGAACCGGCAAAACACGGTACAATAGCTTCATCTTAATCATGTGAAAGGAGCCCGCCGCCATGGAACACATCAACCGCACTATCCGCCCCTTGACCCAGCAGGATCTGGAGGCCTATCTGGACATCTACCTCAACGCCTACCCGGCCTATAAAACGCTGGACGAAGCGTGCCGGGAGCACTACCGGGAGAAGCATCGTCTGGAGCTGCGGGAGGACCGTCAGGTGCAGACGGTGGGCCTGTTTGAAGGGGACGTACTCATTGCCACCATGAAGCTGATCCTCTTTTCCATGAACTGCTTCGGCCGGATGCAGGCGGCCTGCGGCCTGATGGCGCTGGAGGTACACCCCCTCCATAAAAAGAAGGGGGCGGCGCTGGAGATGATCCGCTACTTCGAGGACTACGCCCGCCGCCACGGCGCTCTGCTGACGCTGCTGCTGCCCTTCCAGATCTCCTTTTACCGCCGCATGGGCTATGGCTTTGCGGGGAAGCTCTACGAGTACCATCTGCCCACCGCCGTGCTGCCCAAGCCCGAGGGGGAGGCCCGCCGCCATCTGCGCCTGCTGCAGCCGGAGGACTTTGACCGGGTGCTGGCCTGTCACAGCCGCTTCGCCGCCCAGAACCACGGCATGGTGGAGAAGTTCGAGGAGGAGGTTCGGGCCGCCCGCACGGATGTTCAGGTGCGCCGCATCGGCTATTGCGCCGAGGACGGGACGCTGCGGGGCTATGTGGCCTATCGCTTTGAGAGCGCCAGCGACACCAACTACACCCGCAACCGCCTGTCGGTGGAGGAGCTGGTGTACGACGACGGCGTTGTCCTCCGGGCGCTGCTGGGAGCGCTGAAGCTGCAGGAGGATCTGGCCCAGACGGTGCTCCTCCGCACCGGAGAGGAGGACTTCCACCACCTGCTGGAGAACCCGCAGGACGTCTCCGGCAACTACATCGACTACGGCTTCCTGCAAACCAACGTCTCCGCCATAGGCACCATGTTCAAGATTCTGGACCCGGCGGCCTTCGTGACCGCCACCGCCTACCGCACCCTCCTGCAGGGGACGCTGACAGCGGCCTTCTGCTACCGTGATGAGATGGCCCACCGGGACTGCCGCACGGTGCTGCGCTTCGACGGCGGCCACTGGTTCGCCCTCCCGGAGGAAGCACCCGCCGAGGTAACGGTGACGTGTCGGCAGGGGGATCTGGCATCCCTGCTGATGGCCTCCTGCGGATTGGAGGGCATGGTGCGGCTGGGAGCCGTCGCCGTCACCGGCCCTTGGCAGCAGCTGGCGCAGCTTCTTCACTACGGCCAGAAGCCGTGGCTGAACTCCGACTATTGATTCCTCCGTTTAGTTTACTCAGCCGTCTGGCTCACCCCGCCGGTTGACGAAAAAGAGAGTGTGTTCCATCCGGAACACACTCTCTTTTCGTATCGGCTATCATTACACGGAAAACAGGATGTCTGCATAGGTGGGATAGGGCCAGTAGTCGGCCCCCACCAGCGGCTCCATGCGGTCGATGATGCTCCGCATCTCCTCCAGCCGGGAGGCCACCTCATCCCGGTAGTACCGGGCGGCGTCGATGCCGGCATCGGCGGCGGGAGCGGCCTCCAGCGCCCGGCTCATAGCCTGGCAGGCGTCCAGCAGGTCGCCGCTGAGGGCGTCCAGCTGCGCCACCAGATAGCTCTCCACCCGGCAGGGGGTGGCCATCTCCGCCTGCCGCTTCCTCACAACGCCCTTGGCCAGATCGCCGGTGTAGCGGGTGACGGCGGGCAGGATGCCCCGCAGGGTCATATCCCGCAGGGTAGCGGCCTCAATGGCCGTGACCTTGCAGTAATTCTCCAGATGGATCTCATACCGGGCGTGCATCTCCTCCGGCGTCAGGATGCCGAAGCGGGAAAACAGCGCCACATTCTTCTCGTCGATGTAGGCGGGCATACAGTCCACGGTGTCCCGCAGATTGCTGAGTCCCCGGCGCTTGGCCTCCTGTACCCAGTCGTCGTCGTAGCCGTTACCGTCGAAGATAATGCGCTGGTGATCCCGGAAGGTATCCCGCAGCAGCTCCTGCAGGGCCTGATGGAAGCTCTCCGCCTTCTCCAGCCGGTCGGCAAACTGCTTCAGTTCGTCGGCCATGATGGTGTTGAGCACCACATTGGGGCTGGCGATGGACTGGGAGGAGCCCAACATCCGGAACTCGAACTTGTTGCCGGTAAAGGCCAGCGGGGAGGTGCGGTTGCGGTCGGTGGTATCCTGCGGCAGCTCCGGCAGGGTGTCCACGCCGATCTCCAGCTTCTTCTTGGTGATGTCCACATAGGCCGTGCCGTCGATGATGGAGCGGAGGATGGCCGTCAGTTCGTCGCCAAGGAAGATAGACACAATGGCGGGAGGCGCCTCGTTGCCGCCCAGCCGGTGGTCGTTGCCGGGATAGGACACGCAGCAGCGCAGCATCTCCTGATACTCGTCCACGCCCTTGATGAAGGCCGCCAGAAACAGCAAGAACTGTGCGTTCTGACTGGGGGTGCGTCCGGGCTTGAGGAGGTTCTCACCGGTATCCGTGGCCAGTGACCAGTTGTCGTGCTTGCCGCTGCCGTTGACCCCGGCAAAGGGCTTTTCGTGGAGCAGGCACACCAGATCGTGGCGGTCGGCCACTTTCTTCAGAAACTCCATGGTCAGCTGATTGTGGTCGCAGGCGCTGTTGGCGTCGGAGTACACCGGGGCGATCTCATGCTGGGCGGGAGCTACCTCATTGTGCTCCGTCTTGGCCAGCACGCCCACCTGCCACAGCTCCTGATCCAGTTCATGCATGAAGGCCGCCACACGGGGCTTGATGGCACCGTAGTAGTGGTCGTCCAGCTCCTGCCCCTTGGGAGGCTTGGCGCCGAACAGCGTGCGGCCGCAGAGCATCAGATCCTCCCGGCGGCGATACATGGCCTTGTCGATGAGGAAATACTCCTGCTCCGGCCCCACCTGAGCGGTAACGTGCTGCACCGTGGTGTTGCCGAACAGCCGCAGGATGCGGATGGCCTGTGTATCCAGCTGCTTCATAGAGCGCAGCAGAGGCGTCTTTTTATCCAGCGTCTCGCCGCCGTAGGAGCAGAAGATGGTGGGGATATACAGGGTCTGATCCTTGATGAAGGCATAGGACGTGGGATCCCACGCCGTATAACCGCGGGCCTCGAAGGTGGCCCGCAGACCGCCGGAGGGGAAGCTGGAGGCGTCCGCCTCACCCTGCGACAGCTCCTTGCCGGACAGCTCCATCAAAATGGTGCCGGGGACGTTGGGGGCGATGAAGCTGTCGTGCTTCTCGGCGGTAAAGCCCGTCATGGGCTGGAACCAGTGGGTGTAGTGGGTAGCGCCCTTTTCGATGGCCCAGTCCTTCATGGCGGCGGCGATCTCGTCGGCGATGGAGCGATCCAGAGAAGTTCCTTGGATCAGGCACTGCTGCCATGCGTCATAGACCCGTTCCGGCAGACGCTGTCGCATCTGAGCCTGGCTGAATACCATGCTGCCAAAAAGCTCCGGGATGCTTCGTACATTCTTCTCGTTCATGTGATGCTCCTTTCGCCGCACGCTGCGGCACTAAAGTTTTTACAGAAACAGCTTCAAAAGCTGCGGTGTCACATAGGCCTCTATCATCGCCGCTGCCACCAGCAGGGGGATGACGTGCATGACGAACAGGCGCAGCAGATCCTTCATCAGGGGACCCATAACGCCCTTTTTGTTGTGCCGGACATAGTCTGTGACCTTGCGGCAGAGATAGATGCCGCTGCTGAGGGCCAGGATCAGGGCCGGCAGCTCGAAAATGCCGTGGGGGACGATGCCCGCAAAATACGCCAGCAGGGAGATGCCGTTGTTGACGTACACCCCGGCAAACAGCCCCAGCAGCAGGGAGTTGATGCCGATGGACAGGGCCGGGAGATAGATAAAGGGGATAAAGCCGTAGGCGATGCTGAACACCGTCGCCCGGACGTTGTTGCCGAACAGCGCCAGCACATCCACCCGGCCGGTGGTGTCCATGATGCCCAGCTCCGCCATCTGCTGGGCGAACTGCAGGAACAGCTGGTCTGCCAGATCCGGCAGCAGCAGGCTGACGGCAAAGCCCAGCAGGATCAGTGCGCCGAAGGCGATGGCGGTGATGCGGAGGGAGTAGCGGTACTCCGTGCGGTAAAATCCGTGCAGCCGGGTGCGCTGCTGCTCCAGCCAGTCCATCATGCCCCCAGCATGGCGAGACCGGCGTTCAGGCGGCGCAGCGTCTCATCTTTGCCCAGAATGCGGCAGATCTCCACGGCTCCGCCGGGGGTCACCAGCTTACCGGCGGCGGCGATGCGGACAGGCCACATGAGGGTGGCGTTCTTCACCTCCAGCCGCTGCGCCAGATCGACCAGTGCGTCGTGAATGGCCTCGTCCGTCCACTCCGTCAGGCCCTCCAGCACGGGGATGACCGCCTCCAGCATGGCACGGGAGACGTCGGGGTTGGTCTTGGATTTCTTATTGGTATAGTAGTCCACGGGATACTCCGGCAGGGCATCGAAGAAGTCCACCTTCTCCGGGATGTCCGTGAGCTTCTCGCACCGGGCCTGCAAAAGAGCGGCGATGGCGGCGGTGTCGAATCGGGGATCTGTCACCGTCTGGCGGATGTAGGGCTCGGCGGCCTTGGCGAAGGCCTCCGGGGCCATGCTCCGCAGATAGACGGCGTTGAAGTGATCCAGCTTCTGCCGGTCGAAAATGGCGGGGGATTTGGAGATGCCCGTCATGTCGAAGGCCTTTACCAGCTCCGGCAGGGTGAACAGCTCCTGCTCCGCCAACTCCCCCTTGGGGCTCCAGCCCAGCAGGGCCACATAGTTGAGGATGGCCTCGGTGAGATAGCCCTCCGCCTTCAGATCCTCATAGGAGGGATCGCCGTGGCGCTTGGACATCTTGTTCTGAGCGTCCCGCATGACGGGGGAGCAGTGAACATAGGTGGGGACCTCCCAGCCGAAGGCCTCGTACAGCAGGTTATACTTTGGGGCGGAGGCCAGATACTCGCTGCCCCGCACCACATGGGTGATGCCCATCAGGTGGTCGTCGATGACGTTGGCGAAGTTATAGGTGGGCAGACCGTCCCGCTTCAGCAGCACCTGATCGTCCAGCGTGCTGTTGTCCACGGTGATGTCCCCGAAAATGGCGTCGTGGAAGGTGGTGGTTCCGGCGGGGATACGCTGGCGGATGACGTAGGGCAGACCTGCCTCCAGCTTTTCCTGTACCTGCTGGGCCGTCAACTCCCGGCAGGGATCGGCGGCCCGGTCAAATTCCCCGGAATCCTCCTCAGACTCCGTCTTTTCGCAGAAGCAGTAGTAGGCGCCGCCCTTTTCCACCAGCAGCCGGGCATACTTTCCGTAGGTGTCCCGGCGCTGGGACTGGATATAGGGGCCCACGGGGCCGCCTACGTCGGGGCCCTCGTCATGGGTCA
>ERZ1673752.4101-NODE-4101-length-12695-cov-11.253560_pt1 | contig 12695 bp, 9 predicted proteins | sample MGYA00580195_ERZ1673752 | MGnify/ENA primary metagenome ERZ1673752 (study PRJEB41218, sample SAMN15661744) | gut metagenome | host: Homo sapiens | place: Canada: London | collected 2015-08-20/2019-03-30 | study: EMG produced TPA metagenomics assembly of...
ACAGGTTCTGATATAGCGGATTCCCGGAAGCATCCAGTACCCGCATCTGGGAATCGACCTGTACCCCCACTTCGAACAGGGGTTGATCCGGTCCCCAATAGTCATCATGAACTAGCGGCCCGGTCGGGAGTGCCAGCGGCAAATCGAAGGCTCTTTCCTTAACGTTCCAGTAAGAATCCACATTCAAAGTTCCAGACTCAAAGCCCCCACCAGCGTAGATAAAGTGCTTAGCCTTGATAATGGTGTCAGAGCCCGCAGAGTTGATAGTAACCGATTCCACCCGACCATCTCGGGCGGTAAGTCCGGTCACTTCACTGCCGATAATGTAGCGTACTCCCAGATCCCGTACCATTTGCGTCATAGTTTCATTGATTCGCATTCCCGGAATAGAGGGAGGTAGCGCGGGAATCTCGAAAACCTCATGACCCAGACGGCGAGCAATATCCTTCCAGGCGCCCCGATCTTTCAGTCCTAACACCGCCGGGAAACCAACCACTTCCCCCTCTTTCAAATGAGGTTTAACCTCGTCACAGAATTTTGTGCGGAAATCTTCGGTGTCGAGGGCGCGTGCGAAGTTCAAGCCGGACGTATCCATTTCGTCTTTACGTACCGCAATATCTATCCAGATATGGCGAGCCGAAACCTTACCCCCGCCGGGAATCTCTGCCTTTTCTAGATTTTCGGCCACCATCTGTGGGTAAAAGTCCTTCAGGCGGCGCAGTCCCACGATTACGTACTTCTTGCCATCTTCGGGAGCTCCCGCCAGCATTGACGGTTGGGGTAGGCAGGTGGGACGCCAAGCGCCCAAACAGGTGGGCAAGAATACGTTCTTATCGGGGCTGCCGGCCAGCAAATCTGCCCCCAACTGCTCTTTTAGCCAGTTTGCAGAGTCGGTAACTGCCTGGGATCCTAGTTTCCCGTAAGGGTGGGACTGAGGTAACTTGTCGATCGCCTCGAGAGGATTTTCTACCCGCTCCGGGCCGTACCCATACAGGTCAATCGTGCCTTGTCCCAGCTGGATACCCCCGATGCCCTTGGTTACTAGATCAACTTGCTGTCCGGCCTGAAGCAGGCGAACTGCGGCGCTAAGTCCGGAAAGGCCAGCACCGATTACAACTACGTCTCTCATGCGAGTGCCTCCTTTACGGTTTCCCGCTCCTGTCTATCGCGTTCTTGTTCTACTGGGTTGAGTGCCACCTCACTAAGTTGCGTTTTTCCCGGTACGTGCGCAAGGTCAAAAATCCCCTGCATAATCCAGTTATCGAGGGCGACTTCCCGGACGGACTCCCCGAAAAGAATCGGTTTGATTCCAATCCAGCGGTTTTTCATAAATAGGGAAATCATATTGGTTGCCCGCTCAACCGAGGCGGCACCCTGTTCATTTACAATCCCGGCGCAGCGCATAGAGCAGAACCCACCCTGACATGGTCCCATCCCAATCCGTAGCTGGCGGCGCAGGTCATCGAGGGAAGCATTGGGGAATTCCTGGATTTTTTCTTCCAGCATCCGCCGGGAAACCAATTCACATTCGCAAATAATTTGGTCTTTATTCCATTGTTGTTCTCGCGCCTGCAACCGGTCAGTCAAGCGGTGTTCGCGGGCGTCTTCTTGACCGGGAACTGCTTCCAGGGCGGTGCGGCAGGGGCGCTGCTCATCCAGTATCTCGCACATGACGTTTACCGCGCGTTCAGCCATAAGTCGGCAGGTAGTTAGTTTGCCGCCCGCCACCGTGAGCATCCCTTTTACCCCGTCCCGTTCCTGGTGATCCATAATCGACATCCCCCGGGACATGTGGCGCGAATCGGTAGCCGCCACCCGGTTGTCTTTGACCAGGGGGCGCGCCCCTACCCATACGTGCAGAGGACGAGAATGACGGAATCCCGGCAGGAGAGCCTCCCCAGCATCGAGCATTTGTTGGACTTCCTGGTCTTTTATTTGTAAAAAGTCGGCGCTGGATGCTACATGGTCGGTGGTGCCGATGATGGCTACCTGGTGGGCAGGCACGATCAAATCCCCATCCGAAGGGTAAACACAGCGGTTGATTACGTGATGGCATATACGGTGATTCATGGCAATCATAATGCCTGCGCCGGGAACCACATCCACATCATGGCAACCTGCTAGAGCAGCGATTTCGCCTGCCCAAGGGCCCGCGCAGTTAATTACAAACCGGCAGTCAATGCGGACTTTTTCCCCACCATTTTTGTGATCCTCACAGATGACCGCGCAAACTGCGCCATCGGTAACCTCTATAGCGGTAACCCAATGGTAGGGGAGGATTTCTGCGCCATACTCTTTGGCTGACTCAGCAAACCCCCACACCATTTTCCAACCATCAACCGTGCCATCTTGTACCGCGAAAGCCCGCTTCAGTTTCGGGTCTAGACGGGGTTCGCGCTTCAAGGCCTCGGCAGGAGAAATCTCGTAGGCGGGCACCTTGGTCTTGTTGGCGCACTCCAAGAAAATATCGGCGTGCTCTTCACTGTCTTGAGAAGTAGTAACAAACAGACCACCAGTGTCCTCAATCGCGTGAGGAATAATTTTGCGTAAAATAGCGTTCTCTTGCGCACATTCGGTTGCAGATTCAGGATCTGATTTTACGTAGCGTCCTCCCGAATGGAGTAAGCCGTGAAACCTAGCAGTAGTGCCCTGGGCTAAATCCACCCGATCTACCAGTGCAGTTTTAAATCCGCGCATAGCTACATCGCGTACCACGGCGCTGCCAGTGGAGCCACCACCAATCACCACCACATCGACTTCTAGTTTTTTCACCCTTTGCCTCCAGAATCGAACGCGGCCTCGCTGCCGCGCCTTCAGCTATCCTCAGGATTTGCTCCTGTGGCTCTTTTTTAGGGTATATCGTGCGAGTATGTCTCGCCCCAGATAGTACTCACTTTGCACATATTTTCTCTTCCGCATTTTCTTTATACACGTCCTCTCAGGAGCGAAAAGCATGCTAGCTGCAATTAATCCTTCGGGAGGCGTTGCACAGATTTTCAACCCTATAGGGTGGGCAATCCTACTAACTGGGCAAAGGCGGTACTATACTTGCCAGGTGTCAAAACCTCCTTCCTCGCCGCTAGTGCAGTTAACCCTGCCGCTCTATGCGCCCTCACTGACTTGGGGGATCGGGCTGGGAACCTTGAATGCGGTTATGGTGATCACCGCCTTGGAATTGGGGATGCACGCGTCCTTAGCTTCGGCGCTGGTAGGAATTGCGGGCATCACCGCAGTCATCACCGGTCCGCTCATCGGGCGTTTCGTTGATCGCCTAGGAGACCGCAACGCCCTAATTACGGGTTCTGTGTTAGCTACCTTCGCCCTGGTTGCCACCCTGATTTCTTTGCGGTTTTCCGGACACCGATTCGCGCAACTGATTTATCTGTGCGCAATAGTAGCTCTAGCACTTTCCAGCGGGATCTGGCAGCTGGGGCGGCAATGTTACGTAACCGAAACGGTACCGGTAGCTTTTAGAGCCCGGGCAATGTCCATGTTAGGAGGAATCGCTCGGCTTGGACGTCTAGTAGGTCCCGCCATTGGCTCGGCAACTATTGCTGCTTGGGGAGTTGCGGGAGCATTCTATTTACAGATAGTAACGGCGCTGCTAGCGGCGGCATTAGTGGCCATATTTACCGCCCCAGATCCGCAAATGTTAGCAGCGGGCGCGACCGGTATGAAAACCGCTGCCCCGAAATCGGTGGAAACTCCCTCTGCTAGCAGTATTCTCCCGCAGGCGGCGGAGCGATCTTCCTCCGACGCACTAGCCACCGGCCTACTGGCGGTGTGTGCGATATTGCTGTCACTGGTGCGGGCAGGACAAATAGTGGTAGTACCGCTAGTGGGGCGAGCCCTAGCGGTGTCTAATGAAGTTATTTCCGCAACCTTCGCGGTTAGCGCTCTGCTGGATGTGGCGGTGTTTTATGCCTCCGGGCAGCTAATGGATCGCTTCGGGCGCCGCGCAGCCATCATCCCTTCCCTGACGATTATGGGCGTAGGATTCATTGCTTTAGGCATGGCAGGGAGCCTGGTGCCCTATTTCATCTCTGCCTGCACCGTAGGGCTCGGCAACGGGCTGGCTGCTGGAATTTTGTTCACAATGGGAGCCGACCTATCTCCCGAGGTAGGGCGCTCGCGGTTTTTAGGAATCTGGCAATCTATTTCCCAAATCGGCCCTACGGTAGGTCCTTTCCTTACCTCCGCCATAGTGGGATTGGCCAGCGCGGCAACAGCAGCCGAAATTACCGGGATACTAGCTTTTAGTGGCTGCCTGTGGTCATTCTTCGCCATCCCGCGTGCCTATCGCCGGATCGGGATGGATGAGCGTGCGCGTCCTCTGTAATATCCAGTACCAAAACCCGATAGGCAGAAGATAGCTAGCAGCTGCCCCTAATACCTATCCCGGCTGCGCTAGACTGAAGCCATGCTTTTATCTGACCGTGACATTGCGAAGCTGTGTGCCTCCGGGGAAGTTGAAATTTCCCCCTTTGACCCCCAAATGATTCAGCCCGCCTCTATCGATGTGCGCCTGGATCGTTACTTTCGTCTCTTCGATAACCATAAATACTCGGTAATTGACCCGGCGCTGCCCCAAGACGACCTCACCCACTTGATAGATGTAGGGGAGAATGCGCCCTTTGTACTGCACCCCGGAGAGTTCGTATTAGGATCCACTCTGGAGCGGGTGCGCCTAGCCGACAATGTGGCTGCCCGCCTGGAAGGGAAATCATCGCTGGGACGCCTGGGGCTGCTCACCCACTCCACTGCCGGTTTTATCGATCCTGGTTTTAACGGTCACGTGACTTTGGAACTATCAAATACCGCAACTATGCCGATTCTGCTCTACCCAGGTATGAAAATCGGTCAGCTATGTTTCTTCCAGTTATCTTCCTCGGCAGAAAAACCGTATGGCTCTAAGGCTCGAGGATCGCGTTACCAGGGACAACGTGGGCCGACCGCCTCCCGATCCTACCTGGGATTTAGCTGCAGTGAAGTTCCGGAAATGGAAGAAATGTAGTGAGCGATAATCCGCTTACTGATACCTCTACCTTTGCGCGGATTGAAACTGGCAAAGTTCCTGCGCTGCGCCTAACTGAGCAGGGAATACAAACTCAAACCCGAGCGGCAGCTATCAATCCGGGAGCCTCCTATATGCGCAGTCAGGGCTTGCTGAAAGCCGCTGACTTTACCCTGGCAGGTTGCCCACAATTGGTAGTTTTCCCCGCGGAAGTCACTCCGGAAGAGGTAGAGGCACTGGCGGTCTCTCTTTGGGAGGACGCAGGCTGGGTGAGCCCCGGCAGGTTGCGCCTGAGTGGACAGGCGGAACTTAATGGCCCTTTCACTCTTGACCAGCAAATTCGTGAATGCTTGCAGCTTCCCCCGTATTCCCAGATTGCCTTTCGCCTGGACTGCCCGCGCTGCCGTAGCGGAGAACTAGCAGAAGAATTACAGGGAATTGACCCGCTCACCGATGCCTTTGCCGCCAGTGAGCCGATTGGTCTGGAATATGATGCGCTCAGTGGCTTGCTGGCGATTTGCCGCCGCCTAGGAGGGAGTCTGCGGGTCGGACCAGGTAGTAGCGCCAAGGACGCTGCGGCGCAGATACTTTCCCCCGACCCGGATTCGGCGGTTAATCTAGCGATTTATTCGCCCTATTGGATAGAAAAAAATGCTTTAAAGCAACTGCTAGAACCAGTGTTGGGAGAATTGAGTACCGATTCCGGAGCCCCCGATCGCCCCAGTCGCGCTCAGCAGCGTCTTAACCAGGAAGCCGAAGCCTTGGTAAGCGCCCAATTGGGGGAAGAAAAACTTGCGTGGATAGCCGCAGAGGCAGCCGCTTTCGATAAAGAGGTGGGCAGTCAGCTAAATCAGAGCAATACATTTGCCCTTTACGGCTCCCTGGGGTCAGGGGCAGATTTCTTCTTGGGGGTCGAAACCAGCCTGCAGGTACCGACATCCTTGCGCTTTCACCCTAATCATGGAAAACCTTTTGCGATCTACCAGCTGCAATGGCTAGGACAGCCGCCAGGGAATAGGCGTCTTAGCCGCGTAGAGCGGGTGGCGCGGATGAAAGTAATAAACGCCTTTGAGGACGCGGCTCGCCTCTTGGCGCAGGTAGCTGCAGGAGCCGTCATAGACGAAGATTCCTTCCTGGTAACTTGGAATTAGTTTTCCTGTCACCAATAGTTGCGGCAGCAAGTAACCCCCTCCGACTGCCACAATTGTCAAGGACGAATAAAAGGCTCAGCTTAAATCGCCAGATAAACTAGAAAAGTTTTCCTGGCGGCGGCTAGAATTTAGCGGTAATCACCAGGAGCAAGGATTTAAATGATTTCAAATAATGAGGTCGCCTCTCCTAGACGGCATTCAGAAGTTATGCAAGTGCTATCGGGATTACTGATGGTGCTGTTCGTGGCGGTAATGTCGGTAACTATCATCGGTACCGCGCTGCCCACAATGATGGCGGCACTTAGCGGCAGCGAATCTCAATACACCTGGGTGGTTACTGCGGCGATGTTGTCAGCTACAGTTGCCACCCCGGTTTCGGGAAAACTGGCCGATATGTATGACTCTAAGAAGCTACTAATCGGAGCCATCGGGCTGTTTACTTTAGGTTCGCTACTTTCTGGGGCGGTCAACGCCGCCTGGCAATTGATTATTACCCGGATTGTGCAGGGCATCGGAATGGGGGCAATCATGTCTCTTTCCCAGGTGGTAATTGCCTTGGTGATTCCGCCCCGTGAGCGTGGACGCTACAACGGATATATCGGGGCAGTAATGGCAATTGCCAATATCTCCGGGCCGCTAGTTGGCGGTTTTATAGTGGCGACTCCCTGGATGGGGTGGCGTTGGTGTTTGTGGATTTCTATCCCCTTCTCCTTGGCTGCCATGGTGGTTCTTTGGCGCTTCTTGAAGGTTCCCACCCCGCAAATCACTAAACCGAGAATTGATTTTTTGGGTACTGCCCTGATTACTGCCTCAGTTTCCGGTACCTTGATTTGGCTGTCGCTGGTCGGTAAGACTTTTGCGTTTGCCTCTTGGCAAACCGGGGTGATGCTTACATTATCCGCCCTGTTTCTGGTGGCATTTATATTGTGGGAGCTGCGTTTTCCGGAACCCATTATTCCTATGTGGATGTTTACTCAGCGCACCACCCTGCTGGCAATTTTAGGGTCAATTTCGGTGGGGACGGCAATGGTGGCTCCGCCCCTGTTCTTCACCCAATTTTTTCAAATCTCAAAAGGGATGAATCCAGCATTGGCGGGGATGGCACTACTGCCAGGCATGATTGGGACTTTTATCGCTTCAACTTTAGTCGGTCAGCTGGTTTCGCGGATAGGACGTTGGAAACGCTTCGTGGTCGGTGGCTTCGTAGTGATGTGCCTAGGAATTTTGCTAATCACCCTGGTCGAACAAAACAGTCCTTACTGGTTTTGCGCCCTAGGAATGTTCCTTTTGGGAGCCGGTCAAGGTGCCAGTATGCAAAACCTGGTTCTAGCGGTACAAAACGGGGTGAAACTACGCTACATGGGGGCTGCCACTTCCACGGTTACATTTTGTCGTTCCATGGGTGGCGCGATTGGCATCCAAATCTGTGGTTTCGTGTTCACCTGGGAAATTGCCCGCCAAGTCAGCGAGGGGATGGCAAAGCTAGGGGAAAAAGGTGCCGCCATGGCTGAAGCTTCCACCTTAGAGTTGGATAAGCTAACCCCCGCCCAACAGCAGGTGGTGCGTGCTGCCTACGCGGGCGCTTTAGGGGATATTTTTGTGCCGCTCCTGGTGCTTTCTCTAATCGGATTAGTTTGCGTAATCCTTATGAAAGGTAGTGAGCTGATTTCCGAATATGCCGAACATGAAGCCGACAGACACCAGGCAACCGAACGTGAACGCGAATTGGTGCGCCGCGCCCTCGAAAAAGATCAAATAAGTAAAGACCTCTCTGCCCTTGCGCAAAAACGGGGGCAAGGAGTCAACACCGGCGAAGAACACCCCGCCGAAGATGCTCAGGCAAGCGGGGAGGGCGCGCCCGATCCCGCAGACACCAGGCACCAGGATTTTACAGAAAAACCCGATGCAGGTGAACAGGAATAGGGAGCAGCAAAACCTAACCTAGGGTAGTTTAGAGATAACAAACAAGGCGGAAAGGCAGACCATGGACATTGGGTGGAAAGTAGCAAGCGCCGCCAGCTTGGCGGGCGCCGGACTGGTAGCAAACCTGGTAATTAACACCGGCTGGAAGCTGGTGACCGGGCATAAACCTCCTCAAGATGGGGAAGAAGCGGCACAATCTTCGCTACTGGAGGTAGTGCTGTTTGCGGCTATCTCTGGGGTGGCAGTTACTTTGATTCAGCGGGCAGCCATGCGCCGTGCCAACAGCTGGTATGGGGGACGCCATAAGGACGTCCTCGACCTGGGTAACTAAAGTTCCCCAAAGTGTGTTAACCAGTATTAACACGCCCTTTTAGAGACTAAAGAATCACTGGTGATAAGCTCTAGGTGACCGTAACGACAGGGGAGCCAAATAGGCTGAGAGTGTCCAGGTGGACAGACCCTCGCACCTGAACCAGGTAATGCTGGCGCAGGAAGTCGAGTCTCTTACTTGCGCCCGCAAGTCCCCTCCTGACAAATGGAGGGAAAAATGCGCAAACTCGCGCGATTTACCGCAACCCTAGCAATCGGAGCTTTGGCTCTGGGACTAAGCGGTTGTGGAAACGATAAAAGTTCCACCCCCACCAAAGGGGATAGCAACAAGGTAACTATTGTTACCAATGGCAGTTGGACGCTAGGCAAAGAATCTTTAGCCAAAGCTAAAGCCGCTACCGGGCAAGAAATTAAGCTGGTCAACGGGGAAGAATCGGGTACCCTCGATTCCAAATTGATCTTGCGTAAAGATTCTCCGCTGGGCGATCTGGCGGTGGGTTTGACCGCTAATAACGTGGTGAAGGTAGCCAAAGCGGGGGTAATCGCGCCCTCTAAAGTTAAGGTTCCTAGCTCTGCGGAAAAATATTTGATTAAGGAAGCAGAGGGGGCGCTGCCTTTAGATCGCTCCGATGTGTGTGCCAACTACGATATTGCCTACTTCAAAGACCATAATCTGAAAGTGCCAGAAAACTTTGACGACCTGCTAAAACCAGAATACAAAGGCTTGACCGTGATTGAGAATCCCGCCAAATCTGATACCGGATTAGGGATGCTACTGGCTACGGTACAGGAAAAGGGCAAAGACGGTTTCGTTAACTACTGGAAAGACTTGATGGCGAACGGCACCAAAGCCGTAAACACCTGGGATGAAGCCTATAACCAAGAGTTCACCCAAGGGGAAGGCAAAGGAAAATTCCCGATCGTAATGTCTTATTCTTCTTCCCCCTATTGGTCGGTTTCTGAAGACGGAAGTTCGGCCCCGACTGCCAATATCGCAGGTACCTGCTATCCGGCAGTTGAATATGGGGCAGTGCTCAAGGGTGCAAAGAACGCCGCTGGCGCGGAAAAGGTTTTGAACTGGCTCTACAGCGAGGAAGGTCAGAGCGCCATTATGAATGAAAACATCACCTACCCCATAGACGAGCAGGTAAAACTAGATCCCAAGCTAGAGAAGTTCGCTCCCCGTCCGGAAAACGATAAGCAACTAGATCCGGCGCAGATTGAGCAAAACCGCGGCGAGTGGATTCGCCAAGTGCAGGCGGTATTAGGATAGCGGCTTTATGAGGCTACCAGCCCGAAGCCACCTGCTGCCAGGACGAGTACTGCTCGTCCTGGCAGTGGGAATTCCTGCCCTCTTCCTGGGGCTCTGCTTTTTTTATCCCGTCTTGGCGCTTGCCTGGTTGGGGGTGGGGCAAGCCGGCGAGACCGGCTATTTCTCTACCTTTTTGCGGGTCTTAACCGATTCCTTCACTTGGCGGGCAATCCGGGACACTCTCATCCTGGCGCTAGGGGGAACTTTCTTTTCTACCCTGGTGGGTCTGCCCCTCGCCTGGGTACTGTACTGCTTGAATTTTCGCTTTAGAACCACCCTGCGCGCGGCGATAACTATCCCCTTTGTGCTACCTACCATCGGGGTGGCGGCCGCTTTTAAAGCGCTCCTTGCCGAGGACGGCTGGCTAGCTGCGTTTGAGCTGGACGGCACCTTTGGAGCCGTTATTTTAGCGATGGTTTTCTATAACGTTTCCCTGATAGTACGCACCGTCGGCCCGGTTTGGGCGCGCATCGATCACCGTGCCTATCAGGCAGCACGTACCTTAGGTGCCGCGCCTACCCGCGCGTTTTTCACCGTTACTTTGCCGCAACTGCTGGGGGCAATCGCCTCGGCAGCCTCCCTAGTGTTTCTTTATTGTTCTTCCTCCTATTCGCTGGTGATGATTCTGGGGGGAATCGGGGTAGTGACTTTAGAGAGTCAGATTTACCAAACTACCTCGGTGGATTTAGATCTAGCGGCGGCGGCAGTCCTAGCACTACTGCAGGTAGTAATAGTTGCAGCGGCGCTAGCCGGCTCGCAATATTTTCAAAATAAGGCACGTGGCGGGGTGAAACTGAAAGCTGTTGAGAGTTCCCGACCGGCTCGCGGAAAGCAACGCTTCGCGGTCTGGGGCGCAGCCGCAGTGATTGTAATCCTGATAGCCCTGCCGATGGCGCAGGTAGTGGCACGATCATTTCGTCGCCGCGGACAGTGGACACTGCAAAACTATCTTGACCTCACCCGTCCGGATGCCTCTATCTTGATAGAGCAACCGGTAATCAACTCTCTGGGGGTTTCGCTGCGAGCAGCACTTATCGGAGCGGTGGTCTCTACCTTGCTGGGGGCTCTAGTAGCAGCCGTAACCTCCCGGCAATATCGTAATCCTCGATTGCGGCGCGCCGCCGAAATTTTTGACTCTATAAATATGTTGCCCCTAGGGGTTTCCAGTGTGGTCATCGGTCTGGGATTCCTAATTACCCTAGCTGCTCCTCCCTGGAACCTGGCTGACAGTCCCTTCCTATTGCCCCTAGCCCAAGCACTCGGGGCATCTCCGCTGGTAATCAGATTAATGCGTCCGATGCTGCAAACTATTAACCCCAAGCAAAGAGAAGCCGCCGCCACTTTGGGGGTACGTCCTTCCCGGATATTCTTAACCATTGATGGCCCCTATATTTGGGGAGCGGTAGTAGTGGCTTTCGGTTTTGCTTTCGCGGTTTGTTTCGGGGAATTTGGGGCGGCCTCGTTCCTGGTGATGCCCGAATCTTTAACCTTGCCGGTGATGATCTATAAACTCTCGGGAAGTGCGGGACCAGCCGAAAATGGGATGGCGATGGCAGCGGCAGTTATCCTCTGTTTAACCTGTTCCCTGGTAATGAGCGCAGTAGAAGCGCTGCGAAAAAGAAAAGTTGGTGAACACTGATGGACGGCTTAACTATTTCCCAAGCGCGAGTGCAATACGGGCAGGTAGAGGCGGTTAAAGATCTCAGTATTGAGGTTCCGCTAGGTACGGTAACTGCGCTCCTGGGACCTTCCGGGTGCGGAAAGTCTTCGCTACTGCGGGCGATTGCGGGACTGGAACCTTTAGCTGGGGGAACTATTTCTTGGCGAGGACGCAATATGGAGCAGGTGCCGGTGCATCAACGTCACTTCGGAATGATGTTCCAAGATGGACAACTTTTTCCCAGTCGCAATGTAAGTGGCAATATCGCTTATGGAATTGCGCATCTTCCTAAAGCGAAAAGGCAAGAAAAAGTTACCGAACTACTGGATAGTGTGGGTTTAAGTGGCTATCAAAATCGCACTATCGATACCCTCTCGGGCGGGCAAGCCCAGCGAGTGGCGCTAGCGCGGTGTTTGGCGCCGCAACCCCAGCTATTGCTGCTGGATGAACCCTTATCTGCTCTAGATCCGGCGCTGCGCGAGGAGCTGGTGATTACCCTGCGTAATATTATCCGGAGCCTAGATTTAACGGTCGTCTATGTAACCCATGATCAAGATGAAGCATTTTCGCTGGCAGACCAGATAGTGATTATGGATCAAGGCAAAATCTTGGCGACCAATAGTGCCGAGGAAATCTGGACTCATCCCGGTTCCCAAGCTGCAGCCTCTTTCCTGGGGTATCGTCCCTTCCTCAGCGCTGCGGCGGCGGCAGAGTTCGGGATAGAGATTGGTGAGCGCGAACAGCTAGCAGTAGCGCCGGGAGGATTAAAAATGTGCCTGGCGGAGCAAGGGGTTGCGGCTACCGCCCGGGATTTGCGGGTGCGGCGGGGAAAATATCTGGCTGAAGTTGCTTGGCGACAGGGCAGTGAAGAATATTCCGGACAGGCAGAGGCAGGATTAGGTTTACATCTGTCTAAAAAGCAAACCTCGCAAGCAGTGGGGTTACAGATTCAGCGTTCGGAAACCTGCGTAGTACCAGTTTCTTCCTGAGCGTTTTTGCTCTGGCCACCTTCCACCTTGCCGGTACAAAGGGCAGAGATTTTGGGATCGGCGATCGCGCTGGTCACCGTAATCGCACTGGTGACATCGGGGTCATCCAGGCATTTACTCATATAGTCTTTTGCGGGTTTCCCCCGTTCAACCTCTCCGGTATCGATAACCCGAATAACCTTTTCTGCACCTTTTAGTTTGCAGGAAACTCGGTCAAATTGAACCTGGTAGGAACTGCCAGACCCGCTGACATCGCTGACGCGAATACAGGAATCAACCGGAAAATTAAGACCAGGTTTCGCTTTGTTCATGGGGT
>ERZ1673752.4123-NODE-4123-length-12607-cov-11.876753_pt1 | contig 12607 bp, 11 predicted proteins | sample MGYA00580195_ERZ1673752 | MGnify/ENA primary metagenome ERZ1673752 (study PRJEB41218, sample SAMN15661744) | gut metagenome | host: Homo sapiens | place: Canada: London | collected 2015-08-20/2019-03-30 | study: EMG produced TPA metagenomics assembly of...
TGCAAGAGCGTAATAGTCGGTTACAATGAGAGCCAAAAGTCCTTATAAATATTGACCTAAGGAAGAAGAAAATGGCGGAAGCGGAAAATAACCTACAGATTTTGTTATACAGCGATGACCGTGAGGTGCGCCGACAAGTAATCGCCGGGGTAGGGATCAAACCCGCGGCAGATTTGCCGAAGATTACTTGGGATGAAACCGCTACTGCCACTATCACTCAGGACAAGGTGCGCAATAATCATTATGATTTGCTGATCCTTGATGGGGAGGCCACTAAGATCTCTGGGATTTCGGTAGCGAAGTCTCTAGCTGAGGAAAATAACAACCTGCCTCCGATTCTGATTTTGACTGCCCGCCAACAGGATGAATGGCTGGTCGGCTGGGCGGGAGCTGCCAAAGCAGTGGAGCGTCCGCTTACTCCCCTAAAGCTACAAGAAGCGGTATCAGAACTGCTGCGCTAAGCTAAAACACTTTTTATTCGAGGGAGTATCTGCGGCATATAATCCCGTTGGCACCCTCAAAGCTGGAAAGAAAACGGCTGTTGTGCCTGACCTAAGGCGTGGGCTTTTATCCTGCAGACAACAGCTCACGGAACTCAGGAGGAATCATGATTGATATGGATGCGGTTATCAAGCACAATCCCCTCATTCCGGTGGTGGTTCTTGATGATGCGAAAGATGCCGTAACTTTGGCGGACGCTCTGCTTGCGGGAGGTATAACCACAGCTGAGGTCACTTTCCGTACTGCTGCGGCAGCTGAAGCTATTGCACAAATGTCCCAGCATAGCGATATCTTGGTAGGTGCCGGCACTGTAACGAATCTGGAACAAGCACGAACTGCAATGCGTTCGGGAGCTAAATATCTGGTAATGCCCGGTTACGATCAAGACATAGTGGAATACTGTCTGGCAAACCGGATGCCCGTTTTGCCAGGTGCTAACGATGCTTCTTGGATAATGAAAGCTGCAAATTCGGGATTGGGGTACGTCAAGTTCTTTCCCGCTGAAGCCTCGGGTGGGCTGCCGGTCATTTCCGCGTTGTCAGGTCCTTTCCCACAGATGAAATTTGTTCCAACTGGCGGTATTTCGCCAGATAATCTGGCGAAATATTTAGCTCACCCGCAGGTGTCAGCCTGCGGGAGCTCTTGGATAGCCACTCGAGAGTTAATCGCTCAGCGAGATTTCAGCGAAATTGCCGCCAGAGCTGCCGCTGCTGTAAAAATCGCAGCCACTCGGTGAAAATCACACTGAACTGAATACAATCAACCTCGCCCGATTGGTAGAGTCACGTTATCTTTAAATGCTGGTTAAGAAAGCGATATCTCCGGGCGTTGCGGATTCTCCCATCGGGTATGGAAAATTCCCTCACAGTCCCGCCGGCGATAAGTGTGCGCCCCGAAGAAGTCCCTTTGAGCCTGCACCAGAGCTGTCGGCAAAGCTGGGCAACGCAAGGAATCCAAATATGCCAAGCCAGAACTGAGAGCAGGTAAGGCAATCCCGGTTTTAACGGCGTCGCTAACTATTGCGCGCCACGCGGGTAGGGCGTCTTCAAAAACCGTGCTGATGGCTGGCTTCAGCAACAGCGGGGTATCAAAGTCACCATCTTTATAAGTTGTCATAATGTCTTGCAGGAGTTGCGCCTGAATAATGCAACCCGCACGCCAAATGCCTGCCAATTTGGCTAGGTCAACTTCCCAGCTGTATTCCTTACAAGCGGCTCGGATTTGTGACAATCCCTGGGAGTAGGCCACGATTTTTGCCCCATAAACAGCTTTTTCTAAATTCTCTAGCAAATCTGATTCGCCAGTGTCTTTGGCAGGAGCCTGTTCTCCTAAGATCTCACAAGCCAACTTACGGTGAACACCTTGCGAAGATACCGCTCTGGCAAAAGTAGCAGCTGCAATGATGGTGGAACCAGCCCCAAGAGTTAATGCGTTTTGCACAGTCCAAGATCCCGTGCCCTTTTGACCAGCCTGGTCACAAACAATGTCGATGAAAGGCTGATGAGTTTTCTCATCGGTATGCTGCAAAATATCAGCGGATATTTCCAACAGATAGGAACGCAGGGAGCCTTCATTCCATCTGGAAAACACTTCACCGATCTCGGTCGGGGTCATTCCGTGCTGGTAGCGTAACAGTTGGTAAGCCTCACCGAGCAGCTCCATGTCGGCATACTCAATCCCGTTATGAACCATTTTCACATAATGTCCTGCTCCGCCCGGACCTACCCAGGTACAGCAGGGTTCACCCTGATAATGAGCTGAAATTGATTCCAAAAGGGGTCCCAACCTCTCGTAGGCTCTTCGAGCTCCACCGGGCATGATGGCGGGCCCATTCAGAGCCCCGGATTCTCCTCCTGAGATTCCACAGCCGACAAAGTGCAGTCCTCGCTCAGTAACCAGCTTTTCTCGACGTTCGGTATCTATGAAGAAAGAGTTACCCATATCTACGATGATGTCTCCGGGGGAGAACACCTCACAGAGCATATCGATTGCCTGGTCGGTCGGTTCTCCCGCCGGTACCAACAAAATTGCTACCCTGGGAGTTGACATTGACTCAGCCAGCTTCACTGGATCCTGCGCAGGAATAAAGGTTCCTTCCGCAGCGTGCTCTTTGGCTACCTGAGCAGCCCGTCCCGGGGCAACATCAAAAAGGGCAACGGCGTGTCCGCGACGTGTAAAGTTGCGTGCCAAGGACCGACCCATGACCCCGGTTCCGATTACTGCTACATCTGCTTTTTCTGTCATTGGTTTTCACTCCTCAAACCACAGTTTGACTATTACTTTGCTAGACACAGAACTATCTTTGGCTGTGTAAAAGACTTTTGCGGCTTCGTCCGCATTGAACTCGTGTGTAATGGCGGATTGCATTTGTCGAGTATTATCCAAGATTTCCATCGCCTGATTGATGTCGTCACGAAACGGAGTAATCCTAGGTAAGTGATTTCCTTGGAAAGTAACGGCGCTACATTCACCGATCTGTCTATCGTGGAAACCACTCTTGCCTGAACCACCGTGCCACTAGGACGACAAACTTGTAAAGCTTGAGAAATAGCAGGGAACACCCCCGCACATTCCATAACGGTATCGAAATTAGCGCCCTCATTCTCAGTCTTATTCGAGTTATACGCCTGGTCTACTCCCAAGGATTGGGCGTGTTCCAAAGGTGCGTCTTGAATGTCGATACAGCTGACTTTAGCTCCTAGGGTCTGAGCGGCGCCGGCAGTCAATGACCCAATCGACCCCGCCCCTATGATCGCCATGCCTTGATTGCCCATAAAGTCATTGAGAGCCGCTTGTGTCTGCTGGGCATCAGTGACATCAAAAACCAGGTGTCCGACCGAGACTCCCAGGGACTCGGATAACTGCTGGGCTGCTTGGGAAACTTTCGCGGCATCACGACCTTGCAGGGTGACGTGCGCCCCAGCTTTTGCCAATCCAGTGGCCAGAGCCAGCCCTAGTCCCCGGTTGGATCCGGTTACTAGGGCGGCTCGCCCAGAAATATCGAACCAGTTACACATATTGTTGTGGGCTTCGCTTTCTAAGCAAATACGAAAAGCAGTGCGGCGATAGCAAAACCGATAACTGATTCGAAAAGCTGTTGCAGAGTCCACACCTTCAAAGTGGTCTTCACATCCATACCTGTCAGTCGACCAACTAACCAGAAACCAGAGTCATTGACGTGTGAAGCAAATACCGAACCAGCGGAGGCAGCCATGGTGATGCAGACAACCCCCCACTGTGAAAGTTGACCGGCAGATACTGCTTGTTCGACAGCCGGAGCTAAAAGGGAAGCGGCTGTAACCAGGGCAACAGTGGCAGAACCTTGAGCAAGACGCAAAGCCACCGCTATCAGATAGGCAGCCAGCAAGAGCGGAATACCTAAATTATCCATAGATTTAGCCAGCGCGTCACCGATTCCCGAAGCACGCAAAACCCCGCCAAACATACCGCCCGCGCCGGTGATAAGCACCACCGAACAGATTGGTCCCAGAGAGGAATCAACCACCGTTTCTAAAACGGTTTTGTCCTTAGTAATCTTGCCGCCAAGCACCGCAATCGAAACCAGAGCCGAAATCAGCAGCGCTATGGGAGTGTCACCCAAAGTAATCAGGAACTTTACCCAGTTAGCGTCACCATTGATAATTCCTACCTTGGACAGGGTGGAGAATCCGGTATTCATGAAAATCAACAGCACCGGGAGCAGCAGTAACGCGATGATGGTACCCACCGATGGCGGATTATCAGGAAGTTCATCATCCGAAACATTGCCGAACACATGCGAAGCCTCTACCTTTACTCGTGGAGCAATGAAAAGAGCCCAAAGGTAACCGGAGAGAATGAAGGTCGGAACAGCGATGATGAACCCTTGCAGCATCACCAAACCCAAGTTTGCATGGAAGTAGTCGGCGGCGGCAACCGGGCCGGGGTGAGGCGGAAGAAAAACGTGCATGACCGAGAAAGCGGCAGCAGTAGGAATAGCGTAGAGAACAATCGTCCCCTTGAGTCGCCTCGCTACTGCGAAAACAATCGGCAGCATCACAATCAAGCCCGCATCAAAGAAGATGGGGAAGCCCAAAATCAGGGAGGCCACGCCCAAAGCCAGGGGGGCACGCTTCTCGCCAAAGACATTTATCATGGCGTCCGCCAACACCTTGGCGCCCCCGGATTGCTCAACCATCTTGCCAAGCATGGCGCCTAAGCCAACCAGCAGCGCAACCGAGGCAAGAGTGCCTCCGAAGCCATCCTTCATCGCCCCCACGATTGAATCTAAGGGAAGACCGGTAGCGATAGCCGTGAGGAAGCTGACCAAAATCAAAGTCAGAAAAGCATGGAGTCGGAAAACAATTACCAAAAGTAAAATCACGGCAATTGCAGCTACAGCAATACCGAGCAGTGGTAATGTCCCCATAGTTTGGGTCCATCCTTCTATCTCAAATGGTTGCATCTAAACTCTCCTTTGAACGTAGAGCAAACTCTCATTTGTACATTGACCGTTGAACCACAACAAATCCTTATTAGAAACTCTGTTGGTAAGCGGTTAGCGAGCAATATGTTTCCAAAGTTTACAGTAATGCGGGGTATTTTTTGCTGGAATAACCGTATAGGTGTAGCTAATGCGATTTCTAAAACCTACTGTCCAAAGAGGAACTGCGGGTTGGCTCCCAGGAAACAATATGCAACTAGACTGGTTTAGGACGCCCGGCGTAATGGGACTGTTGATTGGCACGGAGAGCACTATGGAGAAACATTTGCAAAAATTATTAGTTACGCCCACCTCTTTCGCCGCCGAGGAACTAGAGTTTGCCCGCGTCCTTCTGGAAGAAAGCGGCTACGAGGTTGTCTATAACCAGAGCGGTAAACCTTTGGAAACCGAGCAGTTGGTTGCAGCCGCTGACGACTGTGTGGGAATCTTGGCGGGTTTGGATGATTTTTCAGCTTCCGTTTTGAAGCAGCTCCCCGATCTGCGGGTAATATCGCGTTACGGCGTGGGGGTAGATCGGATTGATTTGCAGGCTGCTTGCCGCAACGGAATCGTGGTGACCAACACTCCCGGAGCAAATTCTATCGCGGTTGCTGAGATGGCTTTGACCGCTATGTTTGCCTTAGCACGCCACGTTGCTTGGTTGAATGAAACAACTAGGCAAGGAAAATGGTCGCGCGTGGGGGGCACAGAGCTGTCGCAAGCGACTTTAGGAATTGTTGGATACGGCTCAATCGGGCGGGCTCTGCGAAAGATAGTCACAGGTCTGGAAATGAAAGTGCTGGTATACGATCCATTTTTTGATCCTGATACCGACCCGACGGTTCAGTGCGTGGAGCTAGCTGACTTGGTGCGAGAAAGCAATTTCATCTCGCTGCATCTGCCACTCACTCCCGCGACTGAAGGTTTATTTGATGCCTCGATGTTCCGCCTCATGTCTGCGGGTACGTTCCTAATTAATACCTCTCGGGGTGGCATAGTCGATGAATCGGCAGCCGCCAAAGCCCTGGAGACTGGTCAGCTCGCCGGGTTTGCTTTGGATGCTTACGAGGAGGAGCCACCCTCACCTGACCACGAATTATTTCGTTTTCCCAATGTCATAGCCACCCCCCACAGTGGCGCTCAAACTGTCCAAAGTCATATCCGCATGGCAAGGGGTGCGGTAGAGAATCTATTAGGTGCATTGGCGGGTAAGCCAGTAACTAATCTGGCGTCTAAGCCAGTTTCCTGAATCTGCAGACCACGAAAGTTATTGCGCATATACTGAAAATAACCGTGAACTTTAGGAGTGCGCGATGAATATTTTAATTATTGAATCGTCGACCAGCTCAGCCAAAGCGATGATTTATGACACTGTAGAGAAAAAATACAGTGTCGAAAATGCTTTCTATCCGCCCATGGGTGATGATTTAACCCTGCATGATCCTATGGTGGTTTATGAAGCGAGCTTGGCGGTAACCAGGAAGCTTTTACGAGGGCGAACCGACATTGACATCATCGTACTCTCCGGAGTTTGGCATTCTATTGGATTGTTCAGTCAGATTTTGGATCCGGTGACCCCCATCATGCAGTGGTCGAACACCAAGGCTTCTGACCAGGCTGCAGCCTTGCGCAGTAAACCCAAGTTAACCAGGGAATATTATAACCTCACGGGTGGGTATCCTAACGCTATCTATCCCTTTTTCAAACTTGCCTTCCTCAAAGAGGAGGGATACAACATCTCTTCTTACATCCCCATGGGGCAGGCCACCTATAACTTTTATCGCCTGACTGGACACATCAGAGTTTCTCGTTGTATGGCATCCGGTTCTGGACTGGTTAATATCACCACCGGAGAATACGATTCCCAGTTGTTGGAAATGATAAATATCGACTCTTCGCTACTTCCGGAAATTGTCGATAATGACTATCACGCACCGCTATCTGCGCGGGCTGCCGCTAGCTTGGGTTTACCAACTGGAATTCCCGTGGTTCCCGCCATGTCCGATGGGGCTTTGAATCAGCTTGGTTCGGGCGCCTTGCGCGAGGGGCAAATGACGCTGTCAGTGGGTACCTCCGGTGCTTTGCGGGTCACGTCTCCAAAGCCGCAACTACACCCGGATATGTCTACTTGGTGCTACCTCGGACCCAAGGATTGGATATCTGGGGCAGCCACGGCAGGCGCTTGCAATACCGTGGATTGGTTTAAAGGTTTGTCGATGCGCCCCACCACGTACGATGAACTTGAAGCGGGGATGGACTTTGCAGCAGATACACCGGTCTTTCTACCTTTCATTTTTGGGGAGCGTAACCCCGGTTGGGGAGACAAACGTAGAGGTGGTTTCTTGGGGTTGAAGTCCAATCATGATTTCAAGCTGAATTACCAAGCCGTGCTGGAAGGGGTTTTATTCAACCTTAAACAGTGCTATAATGCGTTAACCAAACTGAATGGGGAACCCGAACGCATCCTAATTTCGGGGGGGATTTTGAACACCAGCGTCTGGGCTCAACTTGCTGCTAACGTGTTTGGGCATACCCTAACTCCGTGCCTAGTGAAACAAAACTCCATGATGGGAGCCGCGCTCTGGGGATCATATCTGCTGGATAATACGATATCTTTAGAGGATTATGAACCGCCGGTAGGGGAAGAAATAGTTCCGCAGGACGAATTTGCCGACGTGGTAGCGCAAAAATATCAGCGCTACCTGGATGCTTATAGCGACAACACCAACCGTTGAAGCTACGATAGCTTTCGCATAGGTTTATAGCCTTGATTATTTCGTGACTTCGTGCAGTACTTTGCACTGATGGCTCGCTTTTTCAGAGTTAAGACTCTTACCCCCATACGGGGTTTGTCAGGACTAGTGTTTCCCGGACGGCAGCTAGTGCTGGAAAGAAAACGGCTGTCGCGCCTGATCCAAGGCATGTCGTAGCTGAGCGCGAGAAAGCATTCCCTGGGCAGGCAAAGCAAGTGCCTTGTTTCCCCGCATCCGTACAATCCGGGTTCCCGGTTGATAAAGGTGCTGCGCCAAAATATGTAGCTGTTCCCAAAGGACATCTTGGGCGAGGAAGCGGGGAGCAGGTGTCGGGAAAACTTCCGCTAATCCCGCAACCGTTTGGTCAATCGCAATTTTAGGGGCGTTAGAGCAGGTAAACCCAGTACCTACCAGTTTTCCGTAGGCGAGGGCGAGGTAAACCCATCCGCCGCGAGCAGCCGGGAGGGCAAAAATTAGTTCTGCCGCCGTGAGCAGCGGGGATAATAATTCTTGTTCTGCACCTGCGCGCAGCAGCGCAGAAAGCTGTTCCCGAATCACTGCTGCCTGCTCGTATTCTTCACGCTCTGCCAGCTCACGCACTTTTCCTAACAGCGTATCGACCGCGGCTAGTTCTGCGGCAGATTTATTAGCCGCCAAATCCGCTAGGTGCTGGGCATAACTAGCTTGTTTTTGTGGGCGGCAGGGAGCAATGCAGGCACCTAACTCTTCCAAGTAACAACTATCCGCAGGGTTCCCGGGGGAAATTTCTTGAGTACAGGTGCGTATACACCACTGCCGGGAGAGTACCCGGCGGACTCGCTCAGCGCTTTTGCGGGTAGAAAACGGTCCGAGGGCGCGGGAGCGGTTTTCGCGCTCTACCCGTTTAGAGAGTTTTAGGCGCGGAAAATCTTCATCGGTTAGTTCTAACAGCCAATATTTATCAGGGCGGGTGCTGGCGCGGTTAAAAGGCGGGTTAAGACGTGCGATTAGCTCGAGCTCTTTTAGCCGTGCCAACAGGACATGGGGAAAACAAATATGCTGAATCCGGCAAGCGGAGGCTAACATTTCCCGCATTTGGCGACGTTTTTCACCCGTCGTAGTATAACTGCCGACCCGGGTTCGTAGGTTAGAAGCCGACCCTACATAGAGAGGATTTCCTTCCTCGTCCTCAAAAATGTAAACCCCGGGACGCTCCGGTAGCTCCGCTCCCAGCACCCGTTTTGCCCGAAGCTGGCGGGGTATCTTTTGCAAAATCCGAAAATCTTGGCTGTGGGTAAGACCTGCCCCTTTCCCTAGATCCAGTAGCCCCTGTAGCACAGTGACCGTAGCCAAAACATCTTCCAAGGCACGGTGAGTAGGCTTTTCCGCGCCAAAATATTTAGCGAGGGTAGCCAGGCGGTGATTGGCGACAAAAGGGCGCGGCAGCAGTAGGCGGGCAATCGCCAAGGTATCAACGGTGAGGGCGGCAGGTAGGGGAGCATCTAGCTGCTCGGCAGCGCGGCGCAAGAATCCGGTGTCGAAACTAGCATTATGAGCCACCAGAGCGTTTACCGGGGGAGAGTCGGGGCGCTCCGCCCTCCAAAATGTAAGGAAACGCGAAAAAACCTCTTCTAGGGGGTCGGCAGCCAGCACCATCGAGTTGGTGATTCCGGTCAGCGCCACGATTTTTGGGGGAATCGGACGGCGGGTTTGCACCAGAGAACGAAAAGTTCCACACAGGCGGCGTTTATAGTAACGGGCAGCCGCAATTTCGGTGATTTCCGCCCCGGCACCCATCCCGGTGGTTTCCAGGTCAACCACCAGAAAACAACACTCGGATAGCGGGGTTCCTAGTTGCGAAAACTGACCTTGGGGGGCTATTTCACCGTTTGCAGGTACCAGGGTACTCAGGTGTTGACGTAGGGCGCGCGATGGTGGACCGAAAAATTGAGCGCTCACACTCTTGCCCCATCGTCATCCCCCCATTTACTGGTTAAAGGGCTGCGTCCGCGAGGACGCAAGTAAATCAGCAGGGCGCAAAAAATCGCTAAATCTAAGAACCCCAGGGCGTGTATCCAAAGCGGCAGGCTAACTCCCGCAATATAAGTGGCTACCCAGGCTATTAGCACTACGATGGTGATTACTAAACCGCGCATAGCCCCGCGGGGGCGGGGAGTAGCCGGCAGTATGGGGGGTTGAAACTGGTCATTTGGCTCGGCTAATTCGTAATCTCGCGGTCCAGGCGCGAAAATACCGGTATCATCTAACCTAGATGTAATATCCAAAAATTCATCATCTACGCGACGTTGACTTGGGTTGCGGCGGCGATGCGCCCCCCACTTCTTGGGGAGTTTCATAGTCGTTAGTCTAGTCGGTCTTTAGGGATCGGCTAGTTAGCCCGGGCGGGAAGGAAGCTTACGTGTTTTACCGGATGCTGAAAGTAATCCTGGGGCCGATTCTAAAGGTTCTTTACCGCCCCTGGATTAAAGGAGCCGAGAATATTCCCGAGACCGGGGCGGCGATTCTGGCCTCGAATCATCTAGCGGTGATTGATTCTTTCTTTTTACCGCTCATGATTGACCGCGAAGTAGTTTTCGTGGGCAAAGCCGACTATTTCACCGGTAAAGGTCTAAAAGGTGCCTTTGTGAAGTGGTTTATGACTCAGGTGGGCACGATCCCTATTGACCGTTCTGGGGGGAAGAAATCCCAGGCCGCTCTGCAAAAGGGTTTGGCGCGTCTACAAGAGGGCGAATTATTTGGTATCTATCCGGAGGGTACCCGCAGTCCCGATGGGCGGCTTTATCGAGGTAAAACCGGGGTGGCGCGGCTGTCGCTACGCTCGGGTGCCCCGGTTATTCCGGTGGCCATGATTGGTACCAATATTGCCCAGCCGATTGGCACTCGGATTCCGCGCCTGCACCGCATCGGAGTGGTGGTTGGGGATCCTTTGGATTTTTCCCGCTACCAGGGAATGGAAGATGACCGCTACGTGTTGCGGGCAATCACCGACGAGATCATGTATTCCTTGATGAGCCTGTCGGGGCAAGAATACGTGGACTTGTATGCGGCGGATGTGAAAAAGGCGCTGGCTGCGAAGAAGGATGACCAGGACGCGGTTGCTGCCGAACCGAAAGTGCAGGCCCCTGGCGGCAGGCAGGCTCCAAAAACCGAGGTGCCGGAGCCTCCTGAAGAAATTACCGGTGAGGGCGAAGAAATGAAAGAATAACCCCCGCCTCAGGAAATTTCGGATATTTTCTTCCATAAACTGGTGTTAGCGGCCAGTTTTGGTTGCTTTAGGGATTCGCGCGCAGATTGGGCGATAACTAGTAGCTAGCTAGGGGAAGACTACCCCTTGTCCTAGAGTCGTCCTCGGGTTATCGAGTAGACTTAATGAATGTCGGGGCCAAAACTGGCCAAACAAATCTTTTGGAGGAGATATGACCATTAAACGGGTAGCACTACTAACTGCCGGCGGCTTTGCACCTTGCCTTTCATCAGCGGTTGGTGGATTGATTGAGCGTTATACCGAACTGACCCCGGAAGTTGAAATCATTGCCTATAAGCACGGCTATCACGGGTTGCTTTCCAAGAATTTTATTGTGGTAGACGAAGAGGCACGTAAAAATGCTGGTTTGCTGCATGAATACGGCGGTTCCCCGATTGGTAACTCGCGGGTGAAGCTCACCAACACCAAGGATTTGGTTAAACGCGGTCTGGTTAAAGAGGGCGTTAATCCTCTGGAATTTGCGGCTAATCGCCTGGTAGAGGACGGGGTAGATGTGCTGCACACTATCGGTGGGGACGACACTAACACCACTGCGGCTGACCTTGCGCATTACCTGCATGAACATGACTATGAACTGACTGTGGTGGGACTGCCTAAGACTATTGACAACGACATCATTCCGGTGCGGCAATCTCTGGGTGCCTGGACTGCGGCCGATAACGGAGCGCTATTTGCAGAGCACGTAATCGGGGAGTGCCAGTCTAACCCGCGAGAATTGATTATTCATGAGGTAATGGGACGTCACTGCGGTTATCTCACAGCTGCGACTGCCCGTTCTTACCGCAAGCTTCTGGATAAGAAAGAATGGCTGCCTTCGATGGGGCTCACCCGCGAGTCTCGCGATATTCACGCCATTTTTGTGCCTGAGGCACATATCGATATCGAGGTCGAGGCCGCCCGTCTGCGCAAAGTTATGGATGAGGTTGGGAACGTAAATATCTTCCTGTCCGAGGGCGCCGGGGTCAGCGAAATCGTGGAGCAGATGGAGCAGGCAGGGGAGACGGTTCCCCGCGATCCCTTCGGTCACGTCCAGCTAGACAAGATTAACCCCGGTCAGTGGTTTGCTCGCCAGTTTGCCGAGCGGATCGGAGCGGAAAAGGTGATGGTGCAAAAGTCCGGTTACTTCTCGCGTGCTTCTGCTGCGGGCGTTGAAGACTTGCGTCTGATTAAGTCGATGACCGATTATGCGGTGCAGTGCGCACTGGAAGGTAAACCTGGTTTGATTGGTCATGATGAAGAAAATGGGGATTTGCTGAGCGCGATTGCGTTTGCGCGGATCAAGGGCGGTAAGGCCTTTGATATTAATACCCCCTGGTTCCAGGAGATGATGGCAGACCTTGGGCAGGAAGTTAAGCCTGCCTAGTTGTTCTGAGGCGTGCCTACCCGGTTTTCACCTATTAGGGGACAGGCACTGAAATAATCAGTTGACTGAAGTTCCTTTGGCTCTCGCCGCTTGCGGCGAGAGCCAAAGGAATTTATACCGCCAGTTTTTCCGGGAAGGTGTCCAAGTTGCCATCCGGGCGTTAACGAGGCAGATAAAGCAGAAAACAACTGCCGGTAATTTGAGAAAAACGGGCTAATACCCAAAATATGTGTCTTTTGCCGGGCGTGTCGGGGTGGTTTAGT
>ERZ1673752.4124-NODE-4124-length-12606-cov-4.122460_pt1 | contig 12606 bp, 7 predicted proteins | sample MGYA00580195_ERZ1673752 | MGnify/ENA primary metagenome ERZ1673752 (study PRJEB41218, sample SAMN15661744) | gut metagenome | host: Homo sapiens | place: Canada: London | collected 2015-08-20/2019-03-30 | study: EMG produced TPA metagenomics assembly of...
GATTAATATATAAATTGGAGTACATTATGGAGTTTGTTTTAAAATCAAAATTTAAACCTACGGGAGATCAACCTGAGGCTATTGAAAAAATTTCGGATTCGATTAAAAAAGGAAATAAAGAAATAATTTTAAAAGGTGTTACAGGAAGTGGAAAGACTTTTACAATGGCAAATATTATTGAAAAAGTTCAAAAACCAACTCTTGTAATTGCACATAACAAAACTTTGGCTTATCAGCTTGCGAGTGAATTTAAGGAATTTTTTCCTAACAATGCTGTTGAGTTTTTTGTGTCCTATTATGATTATTATCAACCTGAAGCCTATGTTCCACAATCTGATACATATATTGAAAAAGATAGTTCCATAAATGATGAGATAGATAAACTTAGGCACTCTGCAACAATGTCTCTTTTTGAAAGACGTGATGTAATTATCGTTGCGTCCGTTTCATGTATTTACGGTTTAGGAGATCCGATTGACTATGAAAATTTAGTAGTTTCATTAAGACCTGGAATGATAAAAGATAGAGATGAAGTTATAAGAAAACTTGTTGACATTCAATATGTTAGAAATGATATTAATTTTATTCGTGGAACTTTTCGTGTTAGAGGAGATAGTTTAGAGATTTTTCCCGTTTCTTCTTCTGAAAACAGCATTAGGGTAGAATTTTTTGGAGATGAAATAGATAAAATTTCCGAAATAAATTCTTTAACAGGAGATGTAATTGGAACTCGTGAACATATTGCAATTTATCCTGCATCTCACTTTGCTACAAGTTCTGAAAAAATAGAAAGAGCAGTCGGTACAATTTCAAAAGAATTGGAAGAAAGACTTTTAGTTTTAAATGAAGAAAATAAATTGGTTGAGGCCCAAAGACTTGAACAAAGAACAAAATATGATTTGGAAATGTTACAAGAAATTGGTTTTTGTAGTGGTGTAGAAAATTATTCTGCCCATCTAAGCGGTAGAGAAAGAGGCTCAAGACCTTATACTCTAATAGATTATTTTCCTGATGACTTTTTAATTATTGTTGATGAAAGTCATGTTACCGTTCCACAAATAGGAGCAATGTACGAAGGAGATAGAAGTAGAAAACAAAATTTAGTAGATTATGGTTTTAGATTGCCGTCAGCTTTAGATAACAGACCTTTAAAATTTACAGAATTTGAAAATATGATAAATCAAATTTTATATGTATCTGCAACTCCGGGTAAGTACGAAAAGAGTCATCACTTAGAAGAAGTCGAACAAATTATAAGACCGACAGGACTTTTAGACCCATTAATTGAAGTTAGAAAAACAGAAGGACAAATTGATGATATAATTGGTGAAGTAAATTCAGTTATAAAAAATGGCGAACGTGTTTTAATTACAACTTTGACTAAAAAAATGGCTGAAAATTTAACAGATTATTTAAAAAATGTAGGAATAAAAACTACTTATCTGCATAGTGATATTGATACAATTGAACGTATGGAAATAATTAGAGATTTGCGTGTTGGAAAGTTTGATGTTTTAGTTGGAATTAACTTGCTAAGAGAGGGTCTCGACTTGCCCGAGGTTAGTTTGGTAATCATAATGGACGCAGATAAAGAGGGCTTTTTACGTTCTGAAACTTCTATGATACAGACTATTGGACGTGCTGCAAGAAATGTGAACGGTAGAGTAATTATGTATGCAGATAGAATTACAAAATCAATGGATATTGCTATAAGCGAAACAAATAGAAGGCGTGAAATTCAAAATAAATATAATATAGAGCATAACATTACACCAAAGAGTGTTAAGAAAGATATTAGAGAAATTATTCAGGCGACAAAGGTTGCTGAAGATATTTCTGAATACAAAACTGAAAATGTTGAAATAACAAATTATGAAAGTTTTATCGCCGACTTGGAAAATGAAATGTTATCTGCTGCAGATTCATTAGAATTTGAAAGAGCAGCGTCAATAAGAGATGAAATAAAGAGATTAAAGGAAATGTGGGGATTAGATGTCTAAAAATACAATTAAAATTAAAGGCGCAAAGGCAAATAATTTAAAAAATATAGATTTGGAAATTCCAAGAGATAAAATGGTTGTTTTTACCGGTCTTAGTGGAAGTGGAAAATCTTCTTTAGCTTTTGATACAATTTATGCAGAAGGTCAAAGGAGATATGTTGAAAGTTTATCAAGTTATGCCAGACAATTTTTAGGTCAAATGGATAAACCTGATGTTGAATATATTGACGGACTTAGTCCTTCAATTTCTATTGACCAAAAAACTACAAATAGAAATCCGAGGTCAACCGTTGGAACTGTTACAGAAATTTATGATTATTTGAGATTACTTTTTGCGAAAGTCGGGATTCCAAAATGTCCGAAATGTGGAACAGAGATAAAAAGTCAAAGTATTGACCAAATGGTTGACAGGGTTATGGCTCTTGAAGAAAGAAGTAAAATTTTTGTACTATCTCCCGTTATTCGTGGGAAAAAGGGAGAGCATAAAAAACTTTTAGAAAATATAAAAATTCAAGGTTTTGTTCGTGTAATAATTGATGAAAAAGAATATGAACTCAACGAAGAAATTGAACTTGATAAAAATAAAAAACACAATATTGATATTGTTGTAGATAGACTCATTGTGAAAAAAGGAATTGAGTCAAGACTTGCAGAAAGTTTGGAAACAGCTTTTAAGTTTAGCGATAGCATTGTAAAAGTTAAGGTTGTTAATGGGGAAGAAATTTTATTTTCAGAAAAAATGGCTTGTCCAAACGGACATATTTCATTTGATGAGATTGAACCGAGAACTTTTTCGTTTAACAGTCCTTTTGGAATGTGTGAAGATTGTAATGGACTTGGTAGTCATAAGATTGTTGACCCGGATTTAGTTGTTCCCGATATGAGTAAATCTCTTTTAGATGGTGCGATTGAGTGTTACAATATGACAACAGGAGAAGACGGCTACTACTATAAAATTTTTAATGAAATCATAAAATATAATGGCTTTGATGAAAATACTCCTTTTAAAAATTTGAGCAAGGAAACTTTGGACGAACTTTTTTATGGAACGAATGATAGATGCATAAAATTTAGCTTTGAAAGTAAATTTTCAAATGAAAATAAAATTTTTAATAAGCCTTTTGAGGGAATTATAAAAAATTTAGAAAGAAGATATAATACAAATCCGATATCGTCTTTTAGGGAAAAGATTGAAACAGTTATGACAGAAAAAACATGTGAAACTTGTAAAGGAAAAAGACTTAATGAAAAGGCGCTTTCTGTTTATATAAGGGATAAAAATATTGCAGATATTACAGATATGTCTGTTGAAAAACTTAATGAATGGTTTTCAAACTTAGAGCTTACTGAAACTGAAAATATAATTGGAGAAAGAATTTTAAAAGAACTTAAAGAAAGATTAAAGTTTTTAAAAGATGTAGGACTTGAGTACCTGACTTTATCAAGGAGTGCAGGAACTTTGTCAGGTGGAGAAAGTCAAAGAATTAGACTTGCAACACAGATTGGGTCAGGACTTGTTGGAGTTGTTTATGTTTTAGATGAGCCGAGTATCGGCTTGCATCAAAGGGATAATGAAAAACTTTTAGGTGCTTTGAGAAATTTAACAAATCTTGGCAATACTTTGATTGTCGTAGAGCATGATGAAGATACAATTCGTCAAGCTGATTATATTGTAGATATTGGACCTAGAGCCGGTATTCATGGTGGAGAGGTAGTCGCTCAAGGAACTCTAAAAGATATTATGAAAAGTAAAAAGTCAATTACCGGAGCATATCTTTCAGGAAAAAGCAAAATAGAAGTTCCTAAGACAAGAAGAAAATATACAGATACAATTAAAGTTTTTGGTGCCAGAGAAAATAATTTGAAAAATATTGACGTTGAATTTCCTATCGGTGTATTCACTTGTGTAACAGGTGTTTCAGGAAGTGGAAAAAGTAGTTTGGTAAATTCAATTTTAAATAAGGAATTATCCAATAAATTAAACAGAAGTAAACAAAAAACTGGAAAATTTGATAGGATTGAAGGATATGAAAAACTTGATAAGGTTATAGAGATAGACCAAAGTCCTATCGGAAGAACTCCACGCTCCAACCCCGCAACATATACAAAACTTTTTGATAATATTAGAGATGTCTTTGCAATGACAACAAAGGCAAAGATGAAAGGATATACTAAGGGTAGATTTAGTTTTAATGTTCATGGAGGACGTTGTGAGGCTTGTAAGGGCGACGGAACTATAAAGGTTGAAATGCATTTTTTACCCGATGTTTATGTCCCTTGTGAAGTTTGTAACGGACAAAGATATAATAGAGAAACATTAGAAGTAACATATAACGGAAAGAACATTTTTGAAGTTTTAGATATGACCGTTGAGGACGGACTTAAATTTTTTGAAAACCACCCGTCAATAAAAAGAAAGCTACAAACACTATATGATGTAGGTTTGGATTATATTAAAATAGGACAAAGCTCAACAGAACTTTCAGGTGGAGAGGCTCAAAGGGTTAAACTTGCATCCGAACTTGCAAAACGTGGAACCGGAAATACAGTTTATATTTTAGACGAGCCTACAACAGGACTTCATATCGAAGATATAAAGAAATTGATTGAAGTTTTAAATACATTGGTTGAACAAGGAAATACAGTTATAGTTATTGAACATAATCTGGATATGATAAAAATAGCCGACCATATAATCGACTTAGGAGTTGAAGGTGGCGATGGTGGTGGAACTGTCGTTGTAACCGGAACGCCGGAAGAAGTTGCTAAATGTGAAAAATCTTATACAGGACAATTTTTGAAAAAAATATTTGAAAAAGAAAAATAATTATACGATTATTTCCTTTTTGATAACTTTAATTAAGGTAAATAATACGTGAAATTAAATTTTCTTTTTGATAATTTCTTTAAAGTAAATTTAATTATAAAAAAAACTTAAAATTAATTTTTGATAAACTCTTAAATTACTAATATATTTAAAAAGGTAAACTCATTAATTTGTGTTTATCTTTTTTATTTAAATTATATCTAAAATAAAATGATTTTATTTGCAAAAATATTATAATAGTGGTATAATATTCGAGTAAAGTAAAAGAGTTGTTTTAAATATTTTTAATTAACATTATTTAATTTGAATTATACGATTATTTACATTTTGATAACTTTAATTAAGGTAAATAATGCGTGAAATTAAATTCTCCTTTTGATAATTTCTTTAAAGTAAATTTAATTATAAACAATTAACAATATTTACACAGTCTTTTGAATTGATTTTAAAGATAAAAGATTACAAAAAAGTAACAAAAACAAAAAAGTTAAAATTTTTTTACAAAAAAACTTGACATGTTTTTTAAAATTATATATAATGTGTTATATAAATCAGATGATTGATTACACTAGATAATTTAAGGTAAATGTTTGTTTAGTTCAAATCCTTTTATTAAGTAACATATCTTTCTTATCGTTGTAGATTTAGACAAGTGGATATGCTACTTAATGAAACCAGATTGACTTGTGATTGTTTTGAAACATATACTTTGTAGTAATTGTATCATTAGAGTCATTTAACTCGATTGGCTTTTGTTTTGTTAAGTAGTTTAGTTTGTAGGCTGGCCGATCGGGTCTATAAATTGTTTTAGTTTTGTACATATCTTCAGTGTACAAGATTATGGAGGAAAACTCTAAATGTATTATGTGAGGTGATTTTATGAAGAAAAAAACAGTATTAGCTTTAGCATTAGCTTCAGCTATGGTAGTGCCAACAGTAGCTCACGTTGCTACAAAAGTTGTTTACGCAGAAGAAGAAAAAACTCTTGATGAGTTAAAGAAAGAAGTAGCAGAAAAAGCTAAAAAAGTAGATGAAGGCTTATCAGTACAAATATTTAAAGATTATGAATCAGAAGATGCTTTTAAAGATTTGACTAAAGAACAAGTTTTAAAATTTAAAGCTATCGTTGAAGATTTAAACGCTCTTTTAGGTAAAAAAATAGGAACATATGAAGCAAAAGAAAGTGTTTTTGCAGATTTTGGTAAATTAGAAAACAAAGCTTATGGTAACAAAAACTTCTTAGGTCAAGCAGAAAGTATTAAAGAATACAGAAAAGCAAAAGAAAAAGATATTGATGATAATCAAGGTGCTGAAGTTAGAAAAGCAGAAGAAGATTTAGCTGAAAAGAAAGCTGCTTCAGACAAAATACCTAATGATAAATACGCAGAAAAAGCAAAAGCTAGTAGTGAAGTTGTTGCTGCACAAAAAGTTCTTGCACAAAAACAAGAAGCACTTTTAACAGCACAAAATGAATTAGCAACTGAAATTAATGAAATTGAAAATTATCAAAAACTTAACGATCTTATTGAGTCATTTAAAGATAGAGCAGTAAAAGCTGTAGCTGAATTTAAAACAGCTAATAAATTAGAAGCTGAAAAGAATGCTTATGAAAAAGCAAAAAAAGATTATGAAAAATATGGAACAGAAGACAAGCTTAAAGAAGCTAAAGCAACTGCAGAAAAAAATTATGATGATGCAAAAGCAAAAATAGAAAAAGTATTAAAAACAAATACAGAACTTACTATTGAAGACGTAGATAAATATCTAGAAGAAAACCATGGTAATCTTGAAGCAAAAAAAGTTACTTTGATCGAAGGACTTATAGCTAAAGCAGATCTTGATTCTTATAGTGAAGCAAAAAAAGCTAAAGCAGAAATTCTACAAAAAAAAGTAGCACCAAAAGCTGATGATACAGAATATGATAAGGCTTATACAGCTGAAAAAGCTGCTAAAAAAGCTTTAGACGATGCTACTAAATTAGCTAAAGAAAAAGTTTCTGCACTTGGTATAGCTGCTGATTCAGAATTTTCACAAGATTTTCTTTCTAAGTACAACAATCAACAAGCAGCTCTTGAAGAACTTAAAGCTAAGTTAGAAGAACATGAAGAAGTAGAAGAAGCGGTTGCTATTAAAGTTAAAGAAAAACAAGAAAAATTAGATGAATTAAAGAAAGAATTGAAAGCTGATCCTGAAAATCCAGTAGTTAAAGAAAGAGTTGAAACTGCAGAAAATGATTTAAAAGATGCACAAAAAAAACTTGATGATGCTAAAAAGGCTGTTGAAGAAGTTAAAGGAAATATAGCTAGATTTGAAGCAAAATCAAAAGAATTATTTGAATCTTTCAAGAAATATAATAAAGCTGTTATAAAAGGTGCTACTAAAGCAGAAATGGATATGATAAGAGAAAAATTATTGAAAGAACTTAAAGAATATAATGATTTTGCTAAAGAAAACAACTTACCAACAATTGACATCAACAGCTCAGAAGTAGTTGAAAAATCTTGGGTTCAAGTTGACGGAGTTTGGTACTACAGAGACAAAGACGGAAAAGATGTTTACAAGAACGCTTGGGGTAAAATTAACGGACTTTGGTACAGATTTGATGAAAAAGGTGCTATGTTAGCTGACCAATGGGTTAAAGTTGGCGAAGAATGGTACTGGGTTAACGCAAACGGTAGATTATCTCAAAACGAATGGGTTTATGTAAACAACGAATGGTACTTTGCTAATGCAAGCGGAAGAATCGCTCAAAACGAATGGTTCCTTGTAAATAATGAATGGTACTTTGCTAATCCAAGCGGAAGAATGGCTCAAAACGAATGGTTCGAAGTAGCTGGCGTTTGGTACTATGCAAAAGAAGACGGAAGAATGGCTTGCAATGAAACATTAGAAATTAACGGAACTAAATATAGTTTTGATGAATCAGGTGCTTTAGCTTAATAATTTTCAAAAAAATTGAGAATAAGTTAAAAAACAAATAAAAGGACACAGTTTTCGCTGTGTTCTTTTTTTATTTTTAACAGATTAATTTGTATTATTTAAATTTTTTTTATTTTTTGGTATAATATTCATGTAGCGTAATTATTAGATGATTATTTACATTTTTAGGAGGAAAATAAAATTCTAGACTATAATCGATAAAATTAAAAAATACTTAATAGTTTCGATTATAGTCGATAAATTTATTGATTTATGTTTTATTTTCGTTTATAATAGATAAAAGGAGATGAGCGTATGAATTATATTACTAGACCTAAATATATTAATAAAATAAAAAAATTTATAGATAAGCCGATTGTAAAAGTACTAACAGGAATGAGAAGAGTAGGAAAATCAACCCTTCTATCGATTATTAAAGATGAAATGTTAATTAATGTTGAAAGTGAAAGAAAGATATATTGCAATTTTGAATCTATGAAATTTCTAGAAATTAATAATTCGATAAAATTTTTAGAATATTTAAAGCCTTATTTGAAAAACTCAAACAAAAAAATGTATTTTTTTTTCGATGAGATACAGATGGTTAAAGATTGGGAAAAAGTTGTTAACGGATTGTTAGTAGATTTTGATTGTGATATTTACATTACAGGTTCAAATTCAACTTTAATTTCAGGAGATATTTCTACTTTACTTGCTGGACGATATATAGAATTTGAAATTCAGCCATTTACATTTAGTGAGTTTGTTTGTGCTTTTAAAGAAGAAAATTTATCGAAAGAAGAATTATTTGATAGATTTATAAAAATAGGGGGAATGCCTTTTTTAAAATATTTTAATTTAGAAGAAATGCCAAGTTATAACTATTTAACGGATGTCTATAATACAGTTCTTATAAAAGATGTTTTGGAATATAATAGTATAAGAGATGTCGATTTGTTTAATAGAATTTTATCTTATGTAATTGAAAATATAGGTATGAATTTTTCTGCGAATAGTATAAAAAAATATTTTAAAAATGAAAATAGAGATGTTTCAGTTGATACAATTTTAAATTACTTGGAATATTGTAAAAAAGCATTTATTATAAAAAAAGTTTCAAGATATGATACTTTCGGGAAAAAACTTCTTAAAGTTGATGAGAAATATTATCTAACAGACCATGGATTTAGACAGGCTGTGGGATTTTCTAATATTAAGGATATTGAGCGCTCTCTTGAAAATATAGTTTTTATTGAATTGATTTCAAGAGGATATAATGTTGAAGTTGGTAGAGTAAAAGATAAAGAAATTGATTTTATCGCTAAGAAAAATGAAGAAATTTTTTATTATCAAGTTTCTTATTTAATGCCGACAGAATCAACAAGAGAAAGAGAATTTGGTGCATATAAGTTTGTAAATGATAATTATCCAAAATTTGTTTTGTCACTCGATAGTTTTGACTTTAGCCAACAAGGAATAATTCATAAAAATATAATAGATTTTTTATTGGAAGATTTAGATTAATTTAGGAGGAGAATATGCAAGAAAAATATATGTTAATATTAACAGATACTTTTGAAGAGATTGAGGCGCTAACTCAAGTTGATTTTTTGAGAAGGGCTGATATAAAAATTGATATGATTTCGATTACCGGAAAACTTCAAGTAACAAGTAACAGAGGAGTAACTGTTTTAGCTGATGATTTAATTGAAAATATAAGTTTAAAAGAGTATGCCGGAATAATTATTCCGGGCGGACTTCCTGCAGCTTTTGATATTAGAGAGGATAAAAGGGTTTTGGATATTGTAAAGAAATTTAATGATGAGAAAAAACTTGTTTCTGCAATTTGTGCAGGGCCTTGTGTTCTTGCAAAAGCTGGTGTGTTATCTGGTAGAAATGCAGTAATATTTCCGGGAATGGAAAGTGAGTTGTTAGATGCAAATGTAAAAGAAGATGCAATTTGTATTGACGATAACATAATAACTGCAAGAGGAGCAGGGCTTGCTTTAGAATTTGCATATACTCTTATTAGAAAGATTAAAGGAAAAGTTCAAGAAAAACAAATTAGATTTGCATCTGTTGACCATTTGCTTAAGAGCTTTATCTTAAAGGAAGAAAATAAATAAATGAAAAATGAAAAAATAGAATTTAATTCGATGAAACTTGAAGAGCTTGAAGATTTATTTTTGAGTTTAGGAGAAAAAAAGTTTAGAGCTGAACAATTTTTTAGATTTATGCACCAAAAGAAAAATTATGAGATAGAAAATTGTAAACAACTTCCTAAGACTTTGATTGAAAAACTTAAAGGTATCGGATATATAAATACTTCAACAATTTACACAAAGTACGAATCGAAAATAGATAATACAAAAAAATATTTGATAAAACTTTTTGACAACAGAATAATAGAAACTGTTTTTATGGACTATGGTAGTTACTGTACTGTTTGTATTTCAAGTCAGGTCGGTTGTAGAATGGGTTGTACTTTTTGTGCATCTACAAAGGAAAATTTTAAGAGAAATTTAACTTCGGCAGAAATGTTAAACCAGATTTATTTAATAGAAAATGATTTGAATTTAACTGTAAATAATATCGTAATTATGGGAATTGGTGAGCCACTTGATAATTATAAAAATGTAATTGGCTTTTTAAAACTAATAAATTCTGAAAAAGGAAAAAATTTATCTCTTAGAAATATTACAATTTCAACTTGTGGTTTGGTTCACAATATTTATAAACTTGCTGATGAAAAGTTACCGGTAACACTTACTATTTCACTTCATAATCCTTTCCAAAAGGAAAGAAGAGAGATAATGCCGATTACAGATAGTTTTTCTATCGATGAGATATTAAAGGCTTGTAAATATTATTTTGATAAAACTTCAAGACGTGTTAGTTTTGAATATACGATAATAAAAGGACAAAATGATACAAGAGAGCATGCTTTGGAATTAAAAAATATTTTAAAAGGATTAAATTGCCACATAAATATAATTCCATTAAATTCCATAAAAGAATTTGACGGAGTTGCACCAAGCACGAAATACATTTACGCATTTAAGTCAATGTTGGAAAATTATGGAATAAATGCAACGATTAGAAAAAAACAAGGTGATGATATAAATGGAGCTTGTGGACAACTTCGCCAAGGTGTTTTAAAAGATGAAGATTAAACTGACTGAGCAGGTCAGTTTTTTTGTAAAAATTTTTAAATTAATTAATAAATAAATATTTATTATTAAAAGTTTTTATAATTTGATAATTTTATTATTTGTAAATATCAATATTTACTAAAATTAATTATATAAAAAATTTATATATATGTATTTTATATAATAAGTAATATTTATTGATAAATGCTTATAAATATTGAAATTTTAATAAATTATAAAATAAGAAAAAATTATTTAGGCTATCAAATCAAATTTTTAAAATAATTATTATTGTGCTATAATGGGTAAAGATTAAATAATCTTTAATGATTATAAAGATTATTTATATTTTAAAATTGGAGGTTAGTATGAGTAAGTTTTATGAAGAGGCATTATTATTTGCCGAAAAACATATTTTGCCTTATGCAAAAGAGATTGATGAAAAGATGGAATTTCCTGTTGAATCTTTTAGAGAAATGGGGAAAGCTGGATATTTTAAATTGATGATTCCTACTGAACTTGGGGGATTAGGAAAAGGAATGACAGAGCATTCTGAAGCATGTAGGGCTTTTGCTAAAAGTAGTGCAACAGCCGGACTTTGTTATATGATGCATAATGTTTGTTTAAGTATTGTTTTGAAATATGCCAGCGATGAGCTAAAAAGCAAAATTGTTAAAGATGTTGTTGAAAATAATAAGTTTTTAGGATTTGCTTACTCAGAGTTTGGATCAGGTACAAATTTTTATCGACCTGATATTAAAGCTGAGTTTAATGATAAAGAAGTAATTTTAAATGGAACAAAGAGTATGGTTACATCTGCTGGACAGGCTTCTTATTATCTATTACTTTCTTCTTCAGAATCAGGTGAAGGAATTGATAACTGGATTGTTCCTATTGAAACTGAAGGTGTTGAATTTAAGAAAAGTGAATGGAAAGGTTTAGGAATGAGAGGAAATGTTTCTTGTCCTATGGAATTTGTAGATGCTCATTTGCCAAAATCATATAGAATAGGTAAAATTGGAGATGCTATGACTCATATTTTTGAAGTTGTTGCACCTTTCTTTATTACAGGTTTAGCTTCAGTTTATACAGGTGTTTGTGAAGCTGTTCTTTCAGAAGCGTTAAGTCATGCAACAAATAGGAAACATACTTTTGGTTCTAAACTTGCAGAATATGAAACTGTACAAACACATATTTCAAGAATATATTCTCAAACTAATGCTGCAATCTTAGGAACAAAAGAAGCAGCCAGAGCTGCTGATGCCGGAGAAAGTGATGCTATAGTGAAAATTATATCAGCTAGAATTTTTGCGTCAGAGGCTGCTATTGAAGTTGCAAGATTAGGAATGAGAGTTGGCGGAGGAAAAGCTTATAATAAAATGGGAATAATGGAAAGACTTTTAAGGGATTCTTATGCAGGACAAATTATGGCTCCAAGTGTTGATGTTTTGATTCTTTGGTTAGGAAGAGCTCTTTTAGGATTACCTTTAATCTAAATTTTAATTTTTTAATAAATAAGCTTTTTGCTTAGATTTATCTTAAATATTTAAAAAATAGGAGAAACATATATGAATAAATTAAAAGTCGGTGCAGTAGTTTATGCACCTAGAGTAACCGTTATTTGGGGAATAATCGCTGATTTCTTTAAAGGAGAAGGTTTTGAAATTGAACCTATTTATTATAAAGATTATAGATCACAAGTTGACGG
>ERZ1673752.4130-NODE-4130-length-12592-cov-10.785036_pt1 | contig 12592 bp, 12 predicted proteins | sample MGYA00580195_ERZ1673752 | MGnify/ENA primary metagenome ERZ1673752 (study PRJEB41218, sample SAMN15661744) | gut metagenome | host: Homo sapiens | place: Canada: London | collected 2015-08-20/2019-03-30 | study: EMG produced TPA metagenomics assembly of...
TTAAATCTAAAAGTTATGCTGGCTTTGGAGGATTTTTGACCTTTGCTAAACTAGAAAAGTTTCACGAAAATATTTTAGAAATAGTTTTTCAAGAAGGGTATGAATTTTACTATAATTACTGCTCAGATCCTGAGAGAAAAAATATTTTGCCAGACCTATTAAAGTCTATTTACGGCAAGGATATTGATGTTAGGTTTAAACTTCAAAAAGCTGGAGCAGACAAGTTAGAAGAAATTTTTGGGAAAAATAATATAGAAGAAATTTAGGAGGAAATATGGCTAGAGGTGGATTTAATGGCTTCCCTGGTGGAGGCGGAAGAAATAATATGATGAAGCAAATTGAAAAGCTTCAAAAACAAATGGAAGAAATGCAAGAAAATTTGGCAAATGAAGAAATTTCTGCAACTTCTGGTGGCGGAGCAGTTTGTGCAACTGTAAATGGAAACAAGGAACTTATTTCTATTAAGCTTGACAAAGATGCAGTTGATCCTGACGATGTTGAAATGCTTGAAGATTTAATCGTTGCTGCAGTAAATGAAGCTATGAGAAATGCTGAAAGCAAAATGAATTCTCAAATGGGCAAATTAACTGGTGGATTAAATATTCCGGGGCTATAAGATGAACAAAGAAATTGGTCCTATTGAAGATTTAATAAAAAAATTAAACAGACTTCCTGGGATTGGTTCTAAAACTGCTCAAAGGCTTGCCTATCACATTATAGGTCTTGATGATGCTGAAGTTGTAAGTTTAAGTGATGCTATCATTGCTGCAAAGAGAAATACAGTTCAGTGTTCCATTTGCATGAATTATGCTGACAGCGACCCCTGCCATATTTGTTCAAGTAAAACAAGGGACGACTCTATTATTTGCGTAGTAGAAAGCCCCAAGGATGTAGACGCAATGGAGAGGTCTAACAGCTTTCGTGGAAAATACCATGTACTTCACGGTGTAATTTCGCCACTAAAGGGGAAATCGCCAGAAGATGTAAAGGTAAAGGAACTAATTGATAGAGTGAAAAAGGAAAATATTAAAGAAGTAATAGTTGCAACTAATCCCACTGTTGATGGCGATGCAACTGCAACTTATATAAAAAATATTTTAAAGGACTTTGATATTACAGTTTCGAGAATAGGATACGGCTTGCCAGTTGGGGGAGATCTTGAGTTTTACGACGAGATCACCATTCAGACTGCCATGGAAAATAGAAGAAGGCTAGATTAATTTTGGGACTTGGTCCCAAATTTTTTCTTTAAAAAACTTTAGAAAGGGGAAAATTTTGTCTAACAACAAAAATAATTTTAATAAATATATTCCCACAATTCTCTATGTAATTTTGGCGATAGTGATTTTTTACCTATTCGCCATAGTTTTTGTGCCAAGGCTTAACAAGGAAAAGGACATAAAAGAAATTGACTATGTTTCCTTTGTAAATCTTGTCAACAGGGGCGAAGTTAAAAAGGCAGAGGTTCGAGATAGGACCATTGCCTTTGAAATAGAAAAAGATGGGAAGAAAGTTAAGTATGAAACTAATAGGATGTATGATCCAAATTTAGTTGATAGGTTAGTAAATAAAAATGTAAAGTCTGCTCAAGTTTATAAGCCTGAAATGAATCCAGTGCTTTCCTTTATAATTTCAACAGCTGCTACCTTTGCAATTCTTATTGCCTTTTGGCTCTTTCTCTCAAAATTTATTTTAAAGAGAATGGGCGATGTTGGTCCCATGAGTCTTGGCAAAAGTGGGGCAAAGATCTATGTTGAATCTACTGATGGAATTAAATTCGAAAATGTAGCTGGACAAGATGAGGCAAAGGAAGCCTTGTCAGAACTTGTGGACTTTTTACACAATCCAAAGAAGTACACAGAAATTGGTGCAAAACTACCTAAGGGGGCCCTATTAGTTGGTCCTCCAGGCACTGGTAAGACTCTTCTTGCCAAGGCTGTGGCAAGTGAAGCAGAAGTACCCTTCTTTTCAATTTCAGGCTCAGCCTTTGTTGAAATGTTTGTAGGTCTTGGTGCTGCTAAGGTTAGAGACTTATTTAAGCAAGCAGTAGAAAAGGCTCCTTGCATAATTTTTATTGACGAAATCGACACAATTGGCAAGAGAAGAGATGGGTCTGGAATTTCTGGCAACGATGAAAGAGAGCAAACTCTTAACCAACTTCTTTCAGAGATGGACGGCTTTGACGCCAAGGCTGGAGTTGTAATTCTCGCTGCCACAAATAGACCAGATTCCCTTGACCCAGCTCTTTTAAGGCCAGGAAGATTTGACAGGAGAATACCAGTTGAGCTACCTGACTTAAGTGGAAGGATAGCAATACTAAGAGTTCATGCCAAGGACATAAAAAAGGAAGAAAATATAGATTACGACAAAATTGCTCGTGCCACTGCAGGTGCATCTGGTGCCGACCTTGCCAACATGATAAATGAGGCAGCCCTTCGTGCAGTTCGTGAAGGCAGAGACAAAATGAGTGAAAGGGACTTGGAAGAATCTGTAGAAGTTGTCCTTGCAGGTTACGAAAAGAAAAATGCAGTTATTTCTCCAAAGGAAAAGAGAATAATTGCCTACCACGAAGTTGGTCACGCCCTTGTTGCTGCAAAGCAAAAGGATTCAGCACCAGTTCACAAAATTACAATTATTCCGAGAACATCAGGAGCTCTTGGTTACACTATGCAAGTTGATGAGGAAGAAAAATTCCTTATGACTAAGGAAGATGCCATAAATAGCATTGTAACCCTAACTGGTGGAAGGTCAGCTGAAGAATTAATTTTTAACATCAGGACAAGTGGAGCGTCAAATGACATTGAAAAGGCAACAAAAATTGCCAAGGCTATGGTTACAAGATTTGGCATGACAGATGAATTTGGCTTTGTTGCACTGGAATCAATGACCAATGCCTACCTTGGTGGCGATACATCACTTCAATGTTCACCACAAACTCAATATGAAATAGACGAGGCAGTCCAAAAAATTATTGACCAGGCTCACGATGAGGCTAGAAAAATTTTAAAAGAAAACATCAGAGCTCTTCATGCCATTGCAGAATATCTTCTTCGTCAAGAGACAATTACGGGGGAAGAATTTATGGACATCTTAAAGGAATACGATGAAAAAGAAAGTCAAGCTGAGGTCCAAGATGATGGTGAGTCTATAGATGAAAGCCAAGATATGTAAAGGCAAAAGATTATAAAAAGGGCTTAAACAACTAATTTTAGGTCAAGAAGGTTTTTCTTTTACATCATAGTTAAATTAATATTTATTATAGAAAAGATTTTTCTAATTACAGAAAAGTCTTTTTTTTGATGAAATTTTAGATTAAAATGTATAAAAGGGGTAAAAGGAAATTAGAAAGAAAAGGGGAAAAAAATGATTTTTACAAATGCAGTTGTGCTGTCAGTAATAATTTTGGCAGCCTTATGTTTAGCAAAAGTCCCTGTATTTTTTGCACTGATGATTTCAGGCATTGCAGCAGGACTTATCTCAGGACTTGGGATCACTGAGACTATGAAAGTTTTAATAGGTGGAATGGGAGGCAACGCTGAAACAGCTCTTAGCTATATACTTCTTGGCTCTCTTGCCTATTGCATGGAAGAAACTGGTGCCGCAGCCATAATGGCAAAAAAAATTGGCTCACTAGTAAAGGGTAACAAAATTTTACTATGTGCAATTATAATAGTGATTGCCATTGCCGCAGAAACTGTTATACCAATTCACATAGCCTTTATACCAATTTTGATACCACCACTTCTAGCAGTGACTAACAAAATGAAAATGAACAGAAAGATGCTTTCTGTTTCCTTTGGTTTCGGACTCAAGGCACCTTATATTGCCCTACCTATTGGTTATGGTGCAATATTTCACGGCTTGATTATCGATTCCTTTGCTAGATCAGGACTTACTATTACAGATAAGGATGTAACAGGAACTAACTGGATAGTTGCCCTTATAATGTTTTTAGGTCTATGTGCTGGCTTGATTTTCTTTATGAAAGATAAGGAATATGAAACTAAAAGTGTTGAAGGTAAAATAATTGAAGTTCCAGAAAAATTGGAAAAGAAACACATAATTGTTCTTTTATCTGGAGTAATAACAGTTGTTGTTCAAATTCTCACAAACTCACTTCCACTTGGAGCCTTAATTGGACTAATATTTGTAGTTGTAACAGGCGTAGTTAAGTGGTCTGATATGCAAAAGATGCTTGACGGTGGCATTAAGATGATGGGCTTTATTGCCTTTGTAATGCTCTTGGCAGCAGGATATGCAGAAGTAGTTAAAGAGTGTGGAGCAGTTGACGATTTAGTTCAAGTAGCAACTAAATTCTTAGGTGGCTCAAAACTTGTAGCATCCTATGTAATGATTCTTCTAGGACTTATGATTACTCTTGGAATAGGAACATCCTTTGGTACAGTTCCTATTATTTCAGCAATTTATGTGCCAATTGCATCAAGTCTTGGATATTCAATTCCAGCTACAATTTTACTTGTGACTATTGCAGCAGCTTGTGGCGATGCAGGTTCACCAGCATCTGATACGACTTTAGGACCTACATCTGGTCTTTCAGTTGACGGACAACATGAGCACATCAAGGATACTTGTATTCCACAAATTTGTTTCTTTGGAGTGCCACTAATTTTAATAGGTGGATTTGTCACAACTTTAATTTAATATGGATAACAAAGACAAAAGAGGCTTCTGCGGGGTGAACAGAAGCCTCTTCTTTTTTGCCAAAATATAAGTAAAGGACGTAAAATAAATTTTTATTTTACTTAATATATTATAACCCTATAATGAAAAAAGTAAAGAAATATTTTGCCATGTGAACAGCATTCCACAATGTGGTTTATTTATCTTTTTGGCAGTCAGGACAGACGCCACGAAGTTCAACTATATGATTTGTAACAGTGTAGCCAGTTTCTTCTTCAGCAATTTTTTCGAAATCTGAAATTGGACAATTTTCTATGGCGGAAATTTTGCCACACTTGTCGCAAACTATGTAGTGTCTATGGCCCATATTTGCAACTTCAAAATAATAAAGCCCGTTGTGATACAAGTTTTTCTTCAAAATATTTTTATCAGTAAGTTCATTTAGCATCCTGTAAAGGGAAGTGAAGCTAGGCAGAGATTTTTTGTCCACAGCTTCAAAAATTTCCTCTGTATTCATTGGTACATGAGAATTATATAGAAGATCTAAGAGGGCAAGCCTTCCCTTAGTTACCTTTAAGTTATTTTTCTTTAATATATCTTCAAAATTTTTCAAAAATTCACCTGCTTTCAATCTTATAAGTATTATATCAAAATTTATTTAATTTAAAAAATTACTTTAAAAATGAAAAATTTTTGCTATAATAATTAATGGAAATCATTATTGTTTAGGAGGAAAAAAGAAAAATGAAAAATATTAAGAAAATATTATTTTTATTAGCGGGAATAGTTTTATTCTCAGGCTGTTCTAAAGGAGCAGAAACAAAGGATGCTGGAAAAGATACAGAAAACAAGGAAGGGCTAAAGGTTTATGCTTCAGTTTATCCAATGTATGACTTTGCCAAAAAGATTGCTGGCGACAAGCTTGATGTTGAGATGGTTATGCCACAAGGTACTGAACCTCATGGATGGGAACCAGATACTAAGGCCATTAAAAATTTAGAAAGTGCAGATTTATTTATCTACAATGGTGCAGGCCTTGAATCTTGGACTGATAAGGTCATTGATTCTCTATCAAATAAGGATTTAAAAGTAGTGGAAGCCTCAGAGGGCGTAGACCTTATTAAGTCAAGTCATGACCACGAAGATGAAGATCATGATCATGAAGCAACTGAAGAAAATCACAATCACAATCATGAAGCAGAAGAAAATCATGACCATAATCATGAAGCAGCTGAAAACAACCACAACCACGAAGCTCATGAAGAGGATCATGAACATGAAGGTCACCACCATGGACCAATGGATCCACATGTTTGGATTTCACCAAAGAATGCAAAAATTGAAATGAAAAACATAAAGAATGCTTTAGTGGAACTTGACAAAGAAAATGCAGATTATTATGAGTCAAATTACCAAAAATATGCTAAAATGTTAGATGAACTTGATGCAAAATATTCTGAAAAGTTAAGCCCTCTTCCAAATAAGACTATTGTAGTTAGCCACGAAGCTTATGGATACTTATGCAAGGACTACAATTTGACTCAAATTGGTATTAAGGGTGTAAATGCAGAAACTGAGCCAGATGCAAAGAAAATGGCTGAGATAATTAACTATGTAAAAGAAAATAAAATCACAACTATTTTCACAGAAGAATTAATTGATCCAAAGGTTTCAAAAATTATTGCCGATGAAACGGGATGCCTTGTGAAGGTCCTTTCACCAATTGAAGGATTAAGCGAAGAACAAATAAAAAATAATGAAGATTATTTTAGCATCATGGAAGAAAATTTAGAAAATTTAGTAGGTGCTTTAAAATAGTGAAGGAAAAATTGTTAGAAATCAAAAATCTAAGCTTTAAATACAGCGATGAATTAGTTTTAGATGATATAAATTTTGATGTCTATAGGGGCGACTACATCGCCCTTATAGGTTCTAACGGTGCCGGAAAGTCGACTTTAGTTAAGCTGATTTTAAATCAACTTAAACCACTTACCGGCACTGTTTCTTTTTATACAAAAAATGGACTAAAGGACATTGGCTATGTGCCGCAACTATCTGTGCCGTCTTCTTTGGAATTTCCAATAACAGTGACAGAATTATTGTCTCTGGCACTTTATCCAAAGAACAAGGGCTTTAGAAAATTAAAGGCTTATGACAGAGAAAAAATTACAAATGCCCTAAATCTTGTTGGCATGGAAAAATATAAGGATAGACTTTACACAGAACTATCAGGTGGTCAAAGGCAGAGAGTTTTAATTGCCAAGACCCTTGTTGCCACACCTGAGTTTTTAATCTTAGACGAGCCCATGACTGGTGTGGACAGAGAATCTAAGGAGTCACTATTTCATCTTTTGAGCCACATCAATAGAGAGCACAATATTACAATTTTAATGATCACCCACAATCTTGAAGAAGTGGAAGAAAATGTAAATAAAGTTTTTGAGATAAAAGACGAAAAAATTAGGGAAGTGAAATAATGGAAATCTTTCAATATTCATACATGATAAAGGCGCTAATAGTTGGAGCCTTCTTGTCAATAATCATCCCTTGCATGGGTGTTGTAGTTGTCAATAAAAAGATTTCTGTAATAGGAGATGCCCTATCCCATGTGTCCCTTGCTGGTGTAATGCTGGGACTAATCACTTCAACTTCACCAGTTCTTGGAGCCCTAGTCTTGTGTGTTCTCGGCTCTTTATTTTTGGAATATGTGAGGACAAAATTTCCTGGTTATCAAGAAATTTCCTCTGCAATTTTAATGAGTACGGGCATTGGTCTCGCATCACTTTTTTCTGGTTTTGTAAAGACAAGTGCCAACTTCGAAGAATATCTTTTCGGCTCTATAATTGCCATACCAGAATTTGATTTTTATTTGATCTTAATAGTTTCTCTTGTGGTATTTATTTTATTTTTCTATTTATTTACAGATCTCATGTATATTTCCTTTGACGAGTCATCGGCGAGACTATCAGGAGTAAAAGTTGATAGGGTAAATCTAATTTTTATGATTCTAATTGCAGTTACAATTTCTGTATCTGCAAGAACTGTTGGGATTTTAATTATATCATCACTAATGGTAGTGCCAGTGGCATCAGCCATGCAGTTTAAGCTGGGCTATTTAAAGACAACTATACTTGCATCGGTCTTTGGTTTTATTTTCACAATAACGGGTCTTGTTTCATCTTTTTATATAGGACTAAAACCAGGCGGGGCAATTGTATTAATTGGAGTTTTATTTTTGACGATTATACTTTTAATAAAGAAAAAATAAGAGTGAGGACGGAATGTGTCCCCACTCTTTATTAATATGCTAAGTTTTAATTTTTAACTAATAGTGAACATAATCTTCTTCATAGAAATATTTAAAATGCGAAGATGCTCCTGTTAGTGAGAAATACAATTTACCACTTTCACCAATACCAACACTTCCGCCACCAGTAGTGTTAATTGTACCGTCATTATAGAAGTCTCCATTAATTGAGTAATAAATTTTTGTGTTAGTTTCTAAGTTATAGTATATGTTACCTGCAAAAGTTTTTGATTTTGAATTATACTGTCTATTCATATCGACCTTTAAGATTTTATAAATATAATAAGCACCATGACGAGAATCAACTTGAATATAAAATTTTAATGTAGGTTTATAGTCTGGACTTACATTTAATGCTTTAGATAATGTAGCATAAGAAAAATCTTTTAATTCAGTTTCATTATTATTTGAAAAATCTCCAGCAAGAATAGAATATATTTCATTTTCATTATATCCATCTTCTAGCATAGTATTGAACATTTCATCATAGGTTAATAATTTGTTTTCAGAAGGGTCAATATCTATATTTTCCTTTTTAATATTTAATTTATCAGAATTAGCAAATATAAGTAGAAGAGATACAAAAAGTAATAAACTTAAAAGTAAGAATTTTTTAAATAAATTCATGATTGTCCTCCTAAAAAATAAATAATCTTAATTAAAATAATCTCTCATCTAATTACCTCAAATAAATTTTAATATAGATAGCGAAACTTTTCAATGATATCTAGATAAAGTAAAAAATATTTTAACTTAAAGCTAAGAAGATTCTTTATTTATAGACATCTTTGTTTTATTATAGAGAGAGCAAGGCATAGGAGTGTTTTATGAAAATTCAAGTTAAAGAAAATAATTATACAATAGATATTGATTATAAAAATGATGAAAAGTTAAGAGATTACTTAATTCAAAATAAGGATGCAAAATTTTTAGTCATCACTGACGAAAATGTCTTCGGTATTTACAGTGAAAGATTAAAAAATATTATGTACGGCTTAAATTATTTTACTTATAAATTTCCTGCTGGCGAAAAATCCAAGTCCATGGAATCTTATATAAGTATAAATAAATTTTTGCTGGAAAATAATTTTAATAGAGGGGACATAATCATAGCCTTTGGTGGTGGTGTTGTGGGCGACATATCTGGTTTTGTTGCAGCAACTTATCTTAGGGGAATTGATTTTATTTCTGTGCCAACTACACTTCTTTCAATGATCGACTCTTCCGTTGGCGGAAAAAATGGCATAAATTTTATGAATTTAAAAAATCAAATTGGCGCCTTTTATTTTCCAAAATATGTCCACATTGATTACAGTTTTTTGGAAAGTCTTGACCAGAGAAATATTAACAACGGACTTGCAGAAATTTTTAAATATTCCGTCTTAAGGGATAAGGAGTTTTTTGATTATTTAAAGTCTGCAAAAAAACTTGACTATGGAAAAATTATTTACAAATCTTTAAATATTAAGCTGGACTTTGTGAGAGATGACGAGAGAGACAGGGGCAAGAGACAAAAGCTAAACCTGGGTCACACTATCGGTCACGGCATAGAATCTCTTTCAAATTATAGACTAAACCATGGTGAAAGCATTGGCATTGGAACAATTTATATGGCAAGGGCAGCTTATAAGATGGGACTTGCGGAAGAAGATTTTTCTAAAGACTTAGTAAGAGCCTTTAAAAAATATAATCTTCCAACTTCTTATGACTTTGAGACAGAAGAAATTTTGGAGATTTTAAAGCACGACAAGAAGATAAGAAAAAATCTCATAAATGTAATTCTTCCAGTAAAAATTGGCGAAGTTATAAGTAAAAAAATTACTTTTGATGAGCTTAAAAAAATAATTGATTTAGGTAAGGAAAATGAATAGAATTATTGAAAACAAAAAATTATCTGGAGAAATTTCTGCAATCACATCAAAATCCTATGCCCATCGTGCAATTTTTTGTGGAGCCTTGGCAAGGGGAGAATCTGTAATAGAGATTAATGACCTTTCAAAGGACATTGAGGCATCTCTTAATGCTGTGAAATCTCTTGGGGTTAGGGTTAAAAAAATAGGAAATAAATTTTATTTTGATCCACCAGAAAAGTTCTCTGGACCAGTTACTATTGATGTCCTTGAAAGTGGATCTACCCTAAGATTTTTGTTGCCAGTCCTTGCAGGGCTTGGTCTTGAGGCAAAAGTCATTAGGAGGGGAAGTCTTGTTGGGAGAACTAATTCTGTCTACTTTGAGGAATTTCCAAAGCATGGAGTAGAAATTTTTGAAGAAGGAGATTCTATTTATTTAAGGGGAAAGCTAAGAGATTTTAATTTCACTCTTCCAGGAAATATTAGCTCCCAGTTTATTTCTGGACTTATGCTTGCATCAGGCTTTTGCCAGGAAGATTTTAATATAATGCTCACAAATGAAACTGAATCAAAACCCTATATTGACATGACTATTGATGTCATGAAAAATTTTGGAGTGGACGTTATAGAAAATGAAAATTTTTATACTTGTAAGGGAAAATTTTCTCCGATAAATTATGTGGTGGAAAAAGACTGGAGCAATGCTCTATTTTTCTTGGTAGCTGGTGTAAAGGTCCTTGGACTTAATAAAAATTCACTGCAAGGAGATAGAGAAGCCTTAGAATTTTTAAGGGACTTGGGCTATGTTAATATTTCTAAAGAAGACTTTCAGCTAAAAAAAATAAAAGATTCTAAGAAAAAAGTCATTTTAGATGCAAAAAATATGCCCGATGCCGTTCCAATTCTTTCAATAATGGCGGCACATTCAAATACAGAAACGGAAGTTGTAAATATAAAGAGGTTAAGGTTAAAGGAAAGCGACAGGGTAAAAAGCACTGTGGATATGCTGGAAAATTTGGGAGTTCAGGTAAAATTATCTGAAGACTCCTTTTCCTTTAGGGGAGTGGAAAAATTTAAGGCAGCAAAAATAAATTCCTATAGTGACCACAGAATTGCCATGGCTGCCTCTATTGCAGCAACTTTTGCAGATGGTCCAATCACTATCAATGATAGCCAGTGTGTAGAAAAGTCCTATAAAAACTTTTTTGACGATTTTAAATCTTTAGGAGGGAAGACAAATGTCATATAGCTTTGGAAAAAATTTTAAAGTAACACTCTTTGGTCAGTCACATTCCGAGGGTCTTGGAATTGTCATTGAGGGAATAAGTGCTGGATATAAAATAAATAAAGATTTAATAAGAAAAAACCTTGAGAGAAGAAGACCTGGCAGGAATAAATTTTCCACTGCTAGAAGGGAAGATGACAATTTTAAAATCCTAAGCGGAGAAGTTGATGGTCTAACTTGCGGGGCACCTCTCTGTGCTCTTATAGAGAACAAGGACCAAAGAAGCAGGGACTACGATAATTTAAAGGACAGACCTCGCCCATCTCACGCAGACTATCCTGCCTATGTTAAATTCAAAGGCTTTAGTGACATAAGAGGTGGCGGACAATTTTCTGGCAGGATGACTGCTCCCATAGTCATTGCAGGTTCTATTGCTGAAGATTTACTTTTAAAGAGGGGCATAAAAATTTTCTCTAGGATAAAAAGCCTAGGCGATGAAAGTGACATTGACATAAATTTAAATGATATTGGCGAAGAAAAACTTTACGATTTAAAAAATGAAGACTTCCCAGTTTTTGAAGATTCAGCAAGGGAAAAAATTCAGGAAGAAATTTTAAGGGGAAAGGAAGAGGGAGATTCCCTTGGCGGAATTGTTGAGACTTTTATTTTAAATATGCCAGTGGGCATTGGCGAGCCCTTTTTTGATTCTCTCGAGTCGGTAATTTCTCATGCAGTTTTTTCAGTTCCCGGCATAAGAGGAATTGAATTTGGAAGTGGATTTGAGGCGGCAAAAATGTGGGGAAGTGTCCACAACGATGAATACTATTATGAAGATGGAGAAGTAAAGACTAAGACCAACAATCATGGTGGAATAATTGGTGGACTTTCAAGTGGCATGCCAATAATTTTTAGGACAGCAGTGAAACCTACGAGCTCCATTGGGAAGAGACAAAGGACAATATCGCTAAGAGATAAAAAAAATGTAGACCTAGAAATTGTTGGAAGGCACGACCCTTCAATTGTGCCAAGAGCCCTAGTTGCCATTGAAATGATTACTGCTATTGCAATTTTAGACTTAGTAATGGAAGGTGAAAGATGAAAAATTTAGATGAATCGAGAAAAAATTTGGACGAAATTGATTCACAAATTGTCCATCTTTTAGAAAAGCGAATGAAAATTTCCAAGGAGATTGGAATTTTTAAAGCAAATAATAATTTAAAAACAGAAGACTCGGGTCGGGAAGATGAAATTATAAAAAACTTGGAAAATAAAATTGATCCAGAATTTAAAGATGCCATAAAGCCAATTTATTGTGAAATTTTTAAGGAAAGCAAAAAAATAATTTCCAGAGTTAAGAATGAAAATTTTAAGTTTGGACTTATTGGCGAAAGTTTGTCCCACAGCAAATCCAAGGAAATTCACGAGTTATTTGGAAGATATGACTATAATTTAAAAAATTTAAAACAAAATGAAGTGGAAGATTTTTTTGAAAAGAAAAATTTTAGGGGAATTAATGTTACTATTCCCTACAAGGAACTTTCTATAAAATATTTAGACCAGGTTGACCCT
>ERZ1673752.4131-NODE-4131-length-12587-cov-15.734280_pt1 | contig 12587 bp, 13 predicted proteins | sample MGYA00580195_ERZ1673752 | MGnify/ENA primary metagenome ERZ1673752 (study PRJEB41218, sample SAMN15661744) | gut metagenome | host: Homo sapiens | place: Canada: London | collected 2015-08-20/2019-03-30 | study: EMG produced TPA metagenomics assembly of...
GCCGAATATCCGTTCTACATGACTGACGAAACCACGCTGAAGACCATCATCAGGAGCAACCCTGGGCTGCTATTACTGAAGAAAGGAACCATCATTAGGAAATGGAGCCACAACGACTTGCCGAAAGAAGCGGACATGCAACGCCCGTTGAACGAAGAAGTGATTGGGCAAGTGCCGGCCAACAGCGTACCAACCAGGATTACAGAAATCTTCTTGTGGTTCATCCTGCCGTTGATGTTGCTGACCATTGCCGACCGTCTTTGGGCCTGGAGCCGGTGGTTGAAGTTCAAGAAAAAGAAAGAAGAACGCTATCAAAAGAAAGAAAAAGATAATAAATCAACTCTTAAAAAAGAATAGTAAAATGAGAAAAAAAATCGTAGCAGGCAACTGGAAGATGAATCTGAACCTGCAAGAAGGTGTTGCTTTAGCAAAAGAAATCAATGAAGCATTAGTAGCTGAAAAGCCCAACTGCGGCGTTATCATCTGCACACCGTTCATTCACTTGGCATGTGTAGCAGACGTATTGGATAAAAACTTAGTGGGTTTGGGTGCTGAGAACTGTGCCGATAAGGAAAAAGGAGCCTACACAGGTGAGGTTTCTGCAGAGATGGTTAAGAGCACCGGAGCACAATATGTCATTCTTGGACACTCTGAAAGACGTCAATATTACAAGGAAACTCCAGAAATCTTGAAGGAGAAAGTGCAGTTGGCATTGAAGAATGGCCTGAAAGTTATCTTCTGCATTGGCGAGACTTTGGAAGAGCGCGAGGCCAACAAGCAGAACGAAGTGGTGAAGGCAGAACTCGAAGGTTCTGTATTTAACCTTTCTGAAGAGGAGTTCAAGAACATCATTATCGCCTACGAACCCATCTGGGCTATTGGTACAGGAAAGACTGCTACAGCCGATCAAGCAGAAGAGATTCATGCCTATATTCGTTCAATCGTTGCTGAGAAGTATAGTAACGAGGTGGCTCAGGACACTACTATCTTGTATGGAGGCAGCTGCAAAGCTAGCAATGCACCTGAATTGTTCGCTAAAGAAAACATCGATGGCGGTCTGATTGGTGGCGCATCACTCAAATGCGCCGACTTCAAGGGCATCATTGACGCTTGGAAGAAATAAGACTCCACACATGTTGAGTGAGGCAAGGCCCATCCAATAGTGAGCCTTTGTCTCACTTGATATTTTTGAATTAACAATCAAGAAAAATGAAGAAATTCGTCACTTTATTCATCATCATCATTTGTTCAGTAACATTTGCTGATGCACAGACTTTCCTTGATCATCTTCAGAAGAAGGAGCCAGGAAAAGCATCTGTCAAAGTTAGCCAGAGTAAGGATATCGACGAATTGGTTAACGGAAAAGCGAAAACCGCTACAACACAGATTGGCAGGACTGATAAAAAAGCGCAAGACGTAAAAAATGTCGCAGCATCAAAGAATCAAAACTCACCTGCAGTAACAACAAACCCGGTGGAGAAGAATGGTCAGAAACCTAAAGAGGGAGCTGAAACGAAACATGATTCCACGGCTAGACATGAAGACAAACGACTGCAAAACGAAGAGACTTCGACCAATGAGATGGAGATTCCCACCATCGACTTGCGCAAAAAAGTGATGCGGAAGGGGTATAAGATCAATGGATACCGTGTGCAAGTCTATGCTGGAGGCAACTCACGAGCCGACAGACAACGTGCAGAAGCTGCCAGAGACAAGATTAAACAGACGTTTCCTAATGAGCCGGTTTACGTTCATTTCTATTCTCCCAGATGGATTTGTCGCGTAGGCAACTATCGAAGTTATGAAGAAGCGGCGCACATTCTCAAGCAAGTGAAAGGTCTTGGGTATAAACAAGCCAGCATTGTACGCGGCAAAATTACTGTACAATATTAAACAATAGAAACGAAGAAACAAATGAATTCAGATACTGAATTTCGTGAAGGCCTGGACGAACTGGCCTCACATTACGAAAAAATATTATCACTTCTCGGCGAAGACCCACAGCGCGAAGGCCTACAGAAGACTCCCATGCGCGTGGCAAAAGCCATGCAAGTGCTGACAAGAGGATACGCACAAGACCCCAAGCAGGTGCTTCTCGATGCGCTGTTTGATGAGAAATACAATCAAATGGTCATCGTCAAGGACATTGATTTCTTCTCCATGTGCGAGCACCACATGCTGCCTTTCTATGGAAAAGTGCATGTAGCCTACATCCCCAACGGCCACATCACCGGATTAAGCAAAATAGCTCGCGTGGTAGACATATACAGTCACCGTCTGCAAGTGCAAGAACGTTTGACGCAACAAATTGGAGATTGCATCCAAAGTGCACTCAAACCCTTTGGAGTGATGGTAGTGATTGAAGCCAAACACATGTGCATGCAGATGCGCGGAGTGGAGAAACAAAACTCCATCACCACCACCAGTGCGTTCAGTGGTGCCTTCAATCAAGCCAAAACCCGTGAGGAGTTCATGAATCTTCTGCGTGGGGAATCAAAGAGAATATAAATACATTTTCACCAATAGCGTTTGGCATCCGTCCTCTTTCATTGTGGTGTTTCCTCACCATCAACAAGCAATTGGACGACAATTCGGCCTTCTCAAAATCAACATAAGATGGCAACTTGAGGATTGCCAAACACAATTATTTACGATCAGGCTAAGTATATGAAGTTTATCTCATGGAACGTTAACGGGCTGAGGGCCTGTGTGAAGAAGGATTTTGAAGCATCATTCCATCATTTGGACGCTGACTTTTTTTGCCTGCAAGAAACCAAAATGCAGGCAGGTCAATTGGACTTGCAGTTCGAAGGCTATCAATCGTACTGGAACTATGCCGACAAGAAAGGCTATTCGGGTACTGCCATCTACACCAAACACGAACCGCTGAACGTGACGTATGGCTTGGGAATAGACGAACACGACCACGAAGGACGGGTGATAACCATGGAGATGGAGGACTTTTTCCTCATCACCGTCTATGTTCCCAACTCGCAAGATGAGCTTCGCAGACTTGACTATCGTATGCAATGGGAAGACGATTTCCGAGCTTACGTCAAACAACTGGATGCCATCAAACCAGTGATTATCTGCGGTGACCTGAACGTTGCCCATGAAGAAATCGACCTGAAAAACCCCAAAACCAATCGCCGCAATGCCGGTTTTACAGACGAAGAGCGTGAAAAGATGACCATTTTGCTTGACAATGGCTTTGTAGATACCTTTCGCCATCTCTATCCTGAGCAAGTAACATACTCGTGGTGGTCTTATAGGTTTCGTGCAAGAGAAAAGAATGCCGGTTGGCGTATCGACTATTTTCTCATTTCAGAACGACTCAAAGAACGACTTGTTGATGCCAAAATACATACAGAGATTTTAGGAAGCGACCACTGTCCCGTGGAGCTGGAGCTGCAATAAGCCCTCCACGTTCCTGTCATTATCAAGATAAATACAATTATTCCTTTCGAGAATAAACCACAATGAATGGCTTCGGCAGACTGGTTTTAACCTTTTAGAAGATTATTTTCTAGCCAGAAGTCATTATTCATTGGATTTTAATGGAAGCAGGATATCAGTGATTGTCGTGCCGGATGCAAACGCATCCAAATCCACTTCACGATTGATACCACTCACCCATCCATGCTGATCGCGTTGCCATATATAGTGCCGGTGCGCGCCCTTCACCACGGGAGCCTCATCACTATAACGGGCAATGAATAGGGGCAGCTTGTCAAAGCGGGGCGAAAGATGGGCATTATAGAAGCGACTATCGGCATAAAGTAGCGGATACGAACCGTAATGTTGCTTGACTAACCCTACAAAAACAGCCAAACTATCCTGTATTTGACGCTTATTCCACCCTTTTACCCCCGACCATTCCACATCAACCATCGGCAAAAGATGCTGAGATGTACTGTCAACTTGGGCAATAAAATTGTTGAATTGTGAACGCATAGAACTGGAAGAGGTCAAAAAATGATACGACCCAATCAACAATCCCGCACGCTTGGCCTCTCGTATATTGTATTGATAAAGCGTATCGACGTGCGTACTGCCCTCGGTAGCCTTGATGTATACAAACTGAATGCACGTGTCGCTGGCCACCAAAGGCCAATCGATAGGTCCTTGATGATGCGAAACATCGATACCGTCATAATGATATTTGCTCCGGGGATGAGGCAGCAATCCGCTTTGCCAAGCCGTAGTTTGCAGACCTGAAAGAAAACTTCTGTACTGCTCTGGGAAAAAGATAACCACCGAACAGAACACAAAAAACAAAACAGACACCACAATAGCGATGGCCTTCAGCCTTCTCTTCCACCTTGAACTCTTGTGGTGATGGCGATGATGATGGTGCCGATAGGAATGTGAGCGTAGGTTGGTCATGATTTAAACAGCTATGGATTGGCACAATTGCTTAAAGACATATCAAATCATAGGAGAAGGTATCTGGCAACATTCCACCAGCACATGCCAATCCAACGCAGGCTGCAAGAAGAGCGATGCGTCTGCTATTGCTTGTTTTCATCCTTGATGACGAGTTTTCCTCTGAACAATATTTGCTCACGTTTCTGCGCCCTTATCAGCAGGTCAACCTGTCCGTTATCAAAAATTTCCATCATATAGGCGTATCGATCTTCATCGTTTTCTACATAGATGTCCATTTTTGTCAACCCTTTTTTAGGGCTACTGACAGCATAATCCTGAATAGGAGCGTCGAACACCAAAGCCTTTCCGCCCCCGTATGGAATATTGTAGGCACGGCCATAGTATGGAAGATAAGAATAGAGCGTGTCGCCAGACAGGCGGATGTCATACCCGTAGTTCAGATGTTTCATACCCGCACGGAAAGGAATGACATAATTAATTTCCACTGCCATCTTTTTATTTTCAATGGCTTCGTGAACCTTTTGCGCCGTCCAGGCCGACTTCACGGTCTTCTGCTGTGGTGTCAAACGGCTTGATGAGCATCCCACCAAAAGAGCAAACACACTACATAAAAGAAACTTATTTCTCATGTCAGCTTCCAATTTTCTGCTAAGATACATTTTTTTCAGCAGTATCGCGCCATTTGTCCCAACTAAATGCCGTTATCTCTTAAGATGTTTTCTGCCATGTTGAATCACCACTCCTTTGTAATTTTCCTGCACCCGCTGTCCAGACAAATCATACATCGGTGCCGCAGGGTCCAGCTTATTCCAATCGGTAATTACTCGGGAGATGCCCGTAGGCACACTTCCCGTAATTTTTAAATTCCTGATTTCCCAGGTTGGCGCACACGAAGTGGTACTCTTGTAGACGAAAGCCACTTGTATTTTCTTGCCAGCATAGGCACTCAAATTGATGGGATTGGTCTGTACAAACGTCCAATTTTCAAGCCCGGGGATTTCAACATTCAAGTTCGTCCAGGTCGATTGCCCTACCTCTCGAATCATCACTGACAAGAATTCTCCTCCCTTATTTCTGTAACTCTTTAGATATTTGCAGGCCTGTTCAAAACTCATTTGAACTTTATCATACGCAGTCAGATCGATGACAGGCGATACCAACCAGCTTTCAGCAGCCTTGTTTGAACGATTGACATAGGCAGATGCCTTCATACACTGCACTTTGTCGTTCGCATAACTGGACCAAACGTAAGTCATGCCGTTTGACAATTTCTTGTTGTCGACAGTGAACATCCCTTTGCCCGATGCAAACGACTCATTGAAAACCACGCCATCCACACCCGGTTGGGGTGTTGGGTCTGGGGTAGGATCAGGCACCACGACGCTACCATCGCTGCGGTAATGATCATAACTAAAGGCTACATTCACAGAATCGCCCCAAATATAATCCTCCAAACCAGGATAATCTACAAACGGATTTCTGTTGCCTTGAGCTTTTGCCACCGCCTCATTGCGCTTGATCTCCTTGTCACTCACAGGATCTTTCTTCGCCCAACGCAGCAGCATGTCCATCTGCCACTTGACAAACGGCTTGTAGGCATTTCCTGTAAAAATGTTAATACCCCCTTTCGCACTCGACCAGTTTGACACACTACTCTCATAACAAGTAACCATGTAGAAATAAATTCGAGCCAAATCGCCCTTATATTCATCGTTGGGTTCAAACACAGTTCCACCGTAACCAGGCAACGTACATCTTCCAAGTTTGCTGAATCCATTGTTCGACTGGTACTTCTCACCCTTAGTTTCGCCATAAGGATAATTGCTTCTTCGATTGTTCACATAGCCATCAGTGGGCAGGATGTGATGAGCGTCATACATCATCGGCTCGGCTTTGTAAAACCAACTCTTAGGCACCGTGTGTTCTCGGTTGTAGCCGTCGCCTTCACCTGGATTGCTATGTCCTTGCGCACTACTGCCAATGATATAATTGGTGGTATTGGAATAGATGTCGTAAAGTTTGCCGTCAGCACGCCGATCGGACGTATGGTAAATCTTCCAAAGCCCATTGTAAGTCCCGTGAATGTTACCGGAAATGACGTGAAAGAAGGCGGTCTTCAACGCTGCACCTGCTTTTCCGTTCGTACTTTCGTAATAGGTTCCCGTGTGGTTGGGACCTTGGGCCCACAAAGTGGCAGTTCCTAACATGAGCGTTGACAAGAAGATATGTCGCAGAGTAAACGATTTCAGCATAAAAAATAATTTGAATGTGATTGTTTGCAAATTTACAAAACAATCTTATTTATCCCTATAAAATTACAAGAAAAGTCGCTCTCACTACAAGATCCAATTCTTATGCGGTAACAAATGTAGCCTCTTATGAATCAGCCATGAGAATAATGTAGGGGCGCACGCCCAGTCTGTCAGCAAATCCAATAGCCACCTGCTGTATTTTTTTCATAGTCAGTCAACCTCGCAACAATCAATGGTCATACTGAATGCAACACCATTATTCATCGAAGCAAAATGTTATGAACCACATCACGACCCTGTAAATGTTGAAAATTTTACCCGAAAAACTGGCCTAAAACAGCTCATCAATGTTGATCATCTAGAAAAAAATGATAGGCACGCAGGGTGCAAATCGAATGATTGGTGGATCAGAAAAATCTATTTTTACCAATAAAGTAATGGTTTCATGCCCACAGATGCATCTTATTGGCGGTCAATAGGCATGGGTTAACAGGACAAAAGCATGCTAATTGCACCCCTAAAGCATTGCTTTTGGCTTAATAGTGCATGAAAAAAAGTGGCATAGAAACAATCATATCTGTAACCAATTGTATCAAAACCACTTACAAAACCTTCGCATACAGGCCGTATTTGCAACGACTGGAAAGGTTGTTGGGAAATACGCCAAACATGAAGAGGTTCGTTGTCAAGAAAATTCATCATTGTTGAGCATCGTGATTTCCACACACAACCTTTCAAACCCATTTGCCCATGCTGTTATCAAAACAATAAAATTGGGCGTTATGAGGGTTAAACATGACTCATGATAAGCATGCAGAGTCTTTAGAACGGGAACAGCAAGGGCAGCACAAACGTCATCACCAGACCGATGAGCAGCTGTAGGGGCAAACCTACCTTGATATAGTCCATGAACTGGTATTGGCCAGCCTTCATCACCAGCGCATTGGGTGGTGTGGAGAAAGGCGATGCGAAACACATGCTGGCACCCAACGTCACGGCAAAAAGGAAGGCGTAAGGGCTTACTCCAACCTGTGAGGCGGCCGACATGGCGATAGGTGCCATGAGCACGGCCGTAGCTGTGTTGCTGATGAACATGGTTAAGAGTGTGGTGGTATAATAAACGCCAGCCAGCAGCACCATGGGGCCCATGTTACCCAAGGCATTGACCAGCGAGCTGGATATAAGAGCTGAAACACCCGTCTTCTCCAAGGCTATGGACATGGGCATCATGGCAGCGATGAGTACGATGCTCTCCCACTTGATGGTTTTGTAGGCCGCCTCGACATTTCGGAAACAACCTGTGAGCACCATAAGCAATCCCGCCACGATGACCGCAGTAACCGGTTCAACGGGAATAAAGTCGAACACCATCATGCATACCATCAGCAACATGATGAGCGCAGCAACGGGTGCCTTGTAGTTGAGCGTTACCTTGCTGGCTTGTTCGATGGGCCTGCCCAACACTACCCAGTCGCTTTCATCCATGTCCAACTTGTCGATGTTGCTCCACAAGCCTTGCACCAGCAGCACGTCGCCAGCCAATAACTTCTGATCGGAGAGGTTCTTCAGCATATAATCGCCATGGCGGCGGATTCCCACCACATTGATGTTGTATTGTTCGCCAATGCCCGAATCCTTGAGACGTATGCCATTGATGCGTGAATTGGGCATCAACACCAGTTCGGCCATACCAATATCATAGAAGTCAACCGAACTGTCATCGAGCTTAGCCAACCCATTTTCTGCAGCAAAGGCTTCCATCTTGTCGGTGTCACCTGCAAGGTACAGCAAGTTACCAACGCGCAGCACGGTAGATGGCTTTGGCACATTTTGCTTAACCTGCCGCATAATACGATTGGTATTGGTTAGTTCTTTCCTGATTTCGATAATCGACAGGCCATGCCTGTTGCGCAGGTCAAGCTGGGCTACCGTCTTTCCCACCAGTGGCGAATGACTGCCAATGCGGTAGGCCTCTGTATAGCTTTGCAACTGATATTCGGACACCAGTTCGTCCATACTCTTGCCCTTGGACTTCCTGCGCCTTCCTTCTTTCTTTTCCTTGCCAAGGAATATACGGCTCAGCGGCAACAGCACTATGATACCTAAGGTAATACATACGATGCCAACGGGAAAGAACGAGAAGAACGACAATGGTTCAAAACCTGCGTCGGTGAGTGCTTCCTGAATGACAAGGTTAGGCGGCGTACCAATAAGTGTGAGCATTCCGCCTAGACTACTGGCAAAGGCCAGTGGCATAAGCAGCTTGCCGGGACTGGTATTCGACTGTGCCGCCATGCTCACCACGATGGGCATCATCAGTGCCACCGTGCCAGTGTTGCTGACAAAGGCACCAATGAAAGAGGTGGTGAGAATCACCAACAAGAAAAGTTTGATGTCATTGCCCTTGGATAAGCGTATGATGCGCTGGCTGGCAGCCTTGGCCAATCCTGTTTGCAGAATGGCACCGCCCACCACAAACAAGCCAATCATCATGATGACTACCTTGGAAGAAAAGCCAGAGAGAGCCTCTTCAGGCGTTAGAATACCAGCCAAAAGCAATACTGACAGGGCGCACAAGGCCACAATATCAGCACGCAGACGACCAACGACAAACATGATGACCGTGACGAGAAGTACAATGAGTGTAAGAATCATATTAAAATAAAATATATTTCTGGTTGTAAATAAAATAGCGTGAACAATGGTTATTTCATAATAACCACTTGCAAATATACGAAAAATAAATGACAATCAGGCTGACAAATACAGAAATTGACCGCTTACTCTGGCACGGAGACGCACCGTCATGAGATGTCAGCTTTATAACTTTCGCAGCAAGAAGAAGCGCTTTTCTCGCTCAAAAAGACATATAATCTAATAATTATAGGTAAATTTGTAGGTGACAAATCCGTTCAAAGTAACATACAATTAAATTCCTTGCCTTACCCACAATGATTACCTTTACAGCAGAAAACATATTCCTAATTGGCTCATTTCTCGTGTTGGTCAGCATCCTCATCAGCAAGACGGGCTATAGGTTCGGCATTCCAACCCTGCTGTTATTCCTTTTCACCGGCATGGGCTTTGGCAGCGAGGGACTGGGCTTAACATTCGACAGCCCGAAAGACACGCAGATGATTGGTATGATAGCCTTGAGCGTCATCCTCTTTTCTGGAGGAATGGATACCAAGTTCAAGGAAATCAAGCCCATTATTGGCCCAGGTGTGCTGCTCTCCACACTGGGTGTCATTATGACCACCGTCCTCACTGGCGGATTTATCTTTGCCCTCTCACAGTGGGCAGGGATGGATATCAGGCTGTCGCTCATCGTGTCGATGCTGCTGGCGGCCACCATGTCATCCACCGACTCGGCATCGGTCTTCAGCCTTTTGCGCACACAACGCATTGGCCTGAAGTACAAGTTGCGGCCAATGCTCGAGCTGGAGAGCGGTAGTAACGACCCGATGGCCTACATGCTCACCATCGCACTGATGAATGTGGCACTGTCGGGAGGCGAACTTTCTTTCACAGACCTGTAGTTAGATGTGGGCGAACAGTTCGTGTTGGGCAGCGCGTTGGGCTACGGTGCCGGGCGAATGTCCGTATGGCTGGCCAATCGTATCAACCTGCCAAACCCATCACTCTATCCTGTTTTGCTGCTGAGCATGGTGTTCATCACCTTCACCCTGACCGACATGTTGAACGGAAACGGCTACCTGGCGGTGTATATCGCAGGACTTGTGGTGGGCAACTGTCGCCTATCGTATCGTCGCGAGATGACCACCTTCATGGAAGGCCTTACCTGGCTGCTGCAAATTGTGCTGTTCCTCACGCTCGGGCTGTTGGTCAACCCATCCGAACTCATTGGCGTGAGCCTGTTCGCACTGGCCATTGCCGTGTTCATGATGCTCGTCGCACGGCCGTTGAGCGTATATTTCTGCTTGCTTCCCTATCGCAACATACCCTTCAAGGCTAAGGCATTCCTCTCTTGGGTGGGTCTGCGCGGTGCCGTTCCCATTATCTTTGCCACCTATCCGCTAATCAATGGCGTGGAGGGTGCTGACATTCTGTTCAACATTGTGTTCTTCATCACGTTGCTGTCACTTACCATCCAAGGCACCACCATCTCGCTTTTCGCCAAAAGGCTCAACCTTGACATGCCCGAAGAAAAAACGGGAAACGAGTTTGGGGTGGAGATACCAGAAGAGCTGGGGTCGAAGTTACGCGAGGTAACGCTCACAGAGGCCATGCTTGAAAACGGCAACTTGCTCTCGCAGATGGATGTTCCGCAGGGCACGCTCGTCATGATGGTGAAACGCGGGAAGACCATTTTGGTTCCCAATGGACAATTGCCACTGGAAGAAGGCGACATCTTACTTTGCCTCTCCAGTGCAGACCAACGCACGCAGGATGTTCGCAAACATCCACACTGGTAACCGAATCGCTCTCGTACGAGCAGCACCTCCTAATTAATTTCTGTTGCAATGACAGTTGAAGTTAGTGGCATGGCACAAAAAAAAAGTTGCACCTCAAATGAGATGCAACTCTTTTTATGTTTTTAATTCCAATTCGCTTTACTTCACTTTGTCTACGATAGCCTTGAATGCTTCAGGGTTATTAACAGCGAGATCTGCGAGAACTTTACGGTTGATTTCAATACCTGCTTTGTTCAAAGCGCCCATCAAGGTGGAATAGGTCATACCTTCCAAGCGAGCAGCAGCATTGATACGCTGTATCCACAGTGAGCGGAAAGTGCGCTTCTTGTTACGACGGTCGCGGTAAGCGTAGGTAAGTCCCTTCTCCCAAGTATTCTTAGCTACGGTCCAAACATTCTTTCTTGCTCCGAAATAACCTTTAGTCTGCTTCAGAATTCGGGTCCTTCTTGCTTTTGATGCTACATGATTTACTGATCTTGGCATAGTTTTTCTCCTTTTAAATTGTTTGACTAAAAGTTAATTAACGCAAGTTGAGCAAGTCGCGAACCTGCTTAACATTTGCAGAGTCAACGAGGGTGTAACCTACTAAGTTTCTCTTTTGTTTCTTTGTTTTCTTAGTCAAGATATGACTATGGTAAGCATGATTACGCTTAATCTTACCAGTTCCGGTAAAGCTGAATCTCTTCTTCGCACCGGAGTTTGTCTTTAATTTTGGCATTTTTTGTTAATTTTAAATGGTTATTTATTTACTTCTGTGGCAACGTATATACCAAGACGTTACGCACATTCCAATGTTTATTCTTCGTTTTGGAGTTTCTTCAATGCATCCGAACCATTCTTGGCATTGTCGAACAAGCCTCCCTTTGGTTTGTCATCTGCTGACGTACCGTCAGTAGGAACAACCTTTTTAGCGGCCTTAGCTTCAGCTATTGCCTGTTCACGGTCACGCTTTTGCTGGCTTTTCTTCTCTACTCCAACCTTCTTAGGCGCAAGATACAAGAACATTTTCTTGCCCTCCAGCTTCGGCATCTGCTCAACTTTTCCGTAATCTTCCAAGTCGTTGGCGAAGCGAAGGAGCAACACTTCTCCCTGCTCTTTAAACAAAATGGAGCGTCCACGGAAGAAGACATAGGCGCGAACCTTGTTGCCTTCATTGAGAAACCCTTGTGCATGTTTCAGCTTAAACTGATAGTCGTGCTCGTCAGTCTGCGGCCCGAAACGTATTTCCTTCACCTCTACCTTCACTTGCTTCTGCTTCATTTCCTTAGCACGCTTTTTCTGTTGGTAGAGAAACTTACTATAGTCGACCAAACGACAAACTGGCGGTTGAGCTTTAGGAGATATTTCAACGAGGTCAACTCCTTGCTGACGAGCTAAATCCAGAGCTTTTTTTGTCGGCATTACCTGCGATCCATCGTCACCTACAACACGCACTTCCCTTACGCGAATCTGTTCATTCACGCGGTACTGATTACTTAATTTGTCATTCTTCATTCAACTATATTAATGT
>ERZ1673752.4137-NODE-4137-length-12572-cov-8.775106_pt1 | contig 12572 bp, 11 predicted proteins | sample MGYA00580195_ERZ1673752 | MGnify/ENA primary metagenome ERZ1673752 (study PRJEB41218, sample SAMN15661744) | gut metagenome | host: Homo sapiens | place: Canada: London | collected 2015-08-20/2019-03-30 | study: EMG produced TPA metagenomics assembly of...
CCTGTGGGACCCGGTCAGCCTATGGGTTCTCCGGTACCGCCGGTGGCTCCGGTACTGCCAGTGCCTCCTAGCGCTAATTTTACCCCTGGTAATGATGCTGCTTCCTGGTCTAATCCGGGTTATTCCGGGGGGAGTATGGGGCAAAGTGGGGATGTTCCAAGTTATTATCCTCCTTCTGATAATGGGGGTAGCAGCGGTGGGGATGGGAACTTGCCGGGAAAGTGGTATCACAATAAGAAGAATTTGTTGACGGTGATTATTGGGGCGGTAGCGGCTATTGCTTTGGTTTCCGGGATTGCCTGGGCAGTTAGTGGTTCTCCCAAGTCTAAACCCACCGTGGCTAGCAGCCCCAGCAGCGAAACCACCAGCGAAACCCCTACCCCTGAAGTTACCCAAGTGGATTTGCCTGCCACTTTCGCAGCCGGAGATAAAACGGTTGATTCTAAGTGGCAATGGCAGGGGGGTGCCATGGTCACCAAAATCTATAGTCATGGTGAGCAAGAAAACCGGGATTTCTATTTTCAAGTATGGACTCCGCAACTCAAGGATCAGGTAGCAGATTGCGCTTTTTTGCCGACTAAAAACGGCGAAAAGATGACGGACACGGATGTTTCGGTAACTGCCACCTACGGGGATAAACCTACGGTTTTTGTGGTTTATACGATTCTTACCAAAGCGGTGGGAACTTCCCCAGAAACGGTACATCTCTATGCCCAAGAACTAGAGTTGCCGTCGTGTAAGGCTAAGGGTCGGGTAGATCTACAAACCGAGGCCGATAATGTAGTCAATGATCGTCAAGACTATAAATATGAAGTCATCGGAAATTCAGAAAATAAAATAGCGGTTGCTAAGACCTGGACCACAGAAACTGATTCTGCCTGGTCTAATCAAGGTCATGTACAAGTCATGGCGATAACCGCAGGGGAAAAGAAAGCGACTTCTCTGCAAGAAGCGCAGGGCGAGGAAGATGAGATTTGGGTTGCATCCAGCGTTACCAATGATACTTATATGATTCTCACGGATAAACGGCGTGTTTATTCCATTGACAACAACAAGGTGCTATTCGAGCTACCCGTAAACATTACTAATGATGACATCGAGTGCTCTGCTTTTGATAGTAAAGATAGTTCTTTGGCCTTATATCGACTCAGCGCGGACAAGTATGTGTATAACTGTTGGGGAGATGCAGGTGATGAACATTTGCTTGATAAGACCTATTTAGTTACTGCCAGCAGTGGTGAAGCTATTCCGCTTCCCAAATTACTTAAACTTTCTAAAGATAATCCCTATAACGGGGCCTATTATCAACAGTTTAAAGATGGTTCTCTGCTGGTAACCAGCGGTGATTCTAATCAGGCATTTCATATCGGCACCGACGGAACGGCAAGCGAGATATTAGATAGTGCTCAATGGGAGCGGCTGTTACACAGCGACAAAAGCCATTTCGGAGCTGTTAACTACCTAAATAACCAGTTCTATGTACAAACTACCGATGAAATTTTAACGATGGATTTGGCGGGGAAAAGCGTTAAAACCCTAACGGTGGAGCCAAAGATAGTTTCCCTTACCACTGATGTAACTAAGGTAAAATGGGTCGCCTGGCAAAGCCCGGATGAGGATACCGAAAACTCTGTGACCCTAACTACCGGCGCTCTCCCAGATGAATCCGAGAATACAGACGATGAATCGGAGGAAACAGAATAGGTGAGTAATGACCCCAGGGTGGGAAGTGTAGATTCCACTAAACTATCTGGTCTCCTAGAAACCTATTATCTGCGCAGCGTGCATTGGCGTTTCTATTAGGAACAAAATGGAAAAGCGGTTCGAGAGTGCGTGCAGTTGATGTTGTCTCTGACACGGCAGTAATTGCCCGCCCTGGATAAATCGTTACAAATTCGTTATCATTTCAGGGTTGGTTAATTTTCCGGAGGAAGTAGGTATGGACGAATCGGCTATGCCCAGGCGATCTCGCCGCGGTGAACGCGCACGCCGGCGGCGTCTGCAGCGCATGGCTGCGATTCCCCGCGCCCTGGTGATTTTAGGGCTGGCAACAGTCACCATCATCGCTCCCCTGACCGGATTTGTGCAGGCACAAAAACCAGGACTAATGACCGCGCATGTGCTTTCGGTAGAGGGCGGGTCTAAGAGTTGGGCTGAAAGCCCTAATAAGCTTGCCAGTGGAGACCTCGAAACCGGTTTAGTTCCAGATCCGGCCGCTAATACCCGCGCACGTATCTTGAGCGCGGATCCTCAGTGTCAATTCTCTAATGTAGGTTCCGGGAATAAAGGTACTGAGCAGATGGAAAACGAGGGCGCAATATTATTTCCTCTGGAGCGCGGAACCTTCCATCAGACCTCTCCTTTCGGGGAGCGTATCCATCCAATTTCCGGAATCCGTAAACTGCATACGGGTACTGATTTTTCTGCACCTGCCGGCACTCCGATTCACGCTTTAACCGATGGGGAGGTAGTCTTTGTAGGCCCCTTGGGTGGGGGCGGAAATGCAGTCCGAGTTAAACACCTTATCGAAGGTAGAGTCGTTTTTTCCCAATACAAGCACATGCTCCCGGGGTCTTTTGCTGTTACGGAAGGTCAGAAAGTCAAAGCGGGAGATAAGTTGGGGGCGGTAGGGTCAACCGGGAACTCTACCGGAAATCATCTGCACTTTGAAATAATGCCAGACCAGGAAGAAAACTATATTGATCCGGTACCTTGGCTGGAAGCGCATCACTTTCGTTATCTAGGGCAAAAATGCAATTAGTTCCGCAGGTAATTGCCCATCGAGGTGGCGGTGGGGAAACGGTGGAGAACACCCGAGAATCTGTTCTTTATGCGGCCTCGCTGAAAGTTAGCCGTTTTGAAACGGATGTGCGCGCCCTGAAAGATGGAACCGTAGTCCTGCAACATGATGAGCAGCTGGATGATCCCTGGGGGGATTCGCGTAAAGTTGGGGAGCTTTCCTCCCGCGAATACTTCGCTCTTCGCAGTCCGCAAGGTCAGCGCCCGATATCGCTAAAAAGCGCCCTGGAAGACTTCCCCGACCTCGCCTATAACGTGGATATTAAAGAACCTCGCGCCCTCAAAGGAGCTCTACAAGCAGTCAGCGATACGGACGCTTGGGAGCGGGTAGTTTTTTCTTCGTTTTCTACCAAGACTCTGCGCGAAGTGCGAAAACTGCACCCAGAAGCACAAACCTCCCTCTCACCACTTGAAGTGTTAAAGGCGGTTATTGCTGCTCGCAGCGCAAATGTCCGGCTACTGAAAACTTCGGGGACCTTCGCCCAGGTACCCCTCAAGTGGCGGGGAATAACCATCGTTGACCGGGCGTTTGTTGCTTGGTGTCATCACCAAGGAATTCGGGTAGAGCCTTGGACTATCAATGATGAACAAGATATGCGGAAACTAGCTCGCTTAGGTGTAGACGCGATTATGACTGACTATCCGGCACGTTTAAAAACATTGCTGGCAACGATTTAGTTAGCCGCGCCCTGGTAGAGTTGGGGTATGAGAATTCACGTAGCCTGCGATCATGCAGCATTTGAACTAAAAGAAGCATTGGTGGCTCATTTGAAAGAGCAGGGTCTGGAAGTAATCGATCATGGGGCTAAAGAATATGATGCCCAAGATGACTATCCCAACACCTGTATTCCGTGCGCCCAGGCCGTCTTAGCTGATGAGGGTTCCTTAGGGGTGGTGCTCGGGGGATCCGGTAACGGTGAACAGATGGCCGCGAACTGTGTTAAGGGAATCCGGGCAGCCCTGGCCTGGAGTCTGGAAACCGCTAAGCTGGCACGCCAACACAATAACGCTCAGATTGTGGCAGTGGGGGCGCGGATGCATGAAACCTCTCAGGCGTTAGCCATAATTGATGCTTTCATAGCAGAGCCGTTTTCCGGAGGAGAGCGTCATCAGCGACGTATTGATTTAATGACCCAGTATGAGCAGGAAAACTAATTCCCCAGTTAAGCATCTAGAAGTTCCCAGGGCGCGCCTGAACGAGGTTTACTACCCAGGGGACAACCCCGCGGAACCGCTGCTGGCAAGGGTATCTTTCACGGTTAGAGCCGGAGAGGTACTGGCAGTTATTGCCCCCGCTTCTGTCAATGCTGCTCTCGTGAACCTGATTGCTGGTCTAGATGACCCCAGTGACGGCAGTATTGAAATCGAGGGACAAGATCTAGGATCCATGAGTCCCCAGCAGCGTGCTTGGCTGCGACGGGAAAAGGTTGGGGTGGTGATGCCCTCGGGAAACCTGGTTGGTGATTTAACTGTCGCCGAGAATATAGCGCTGGTTTATGAACTTTCCGGGATTAGCCACCAGCAGGCACTATCGCGCGCTGGGGTAGCTTTAGCAAATGTGCGTGCCTCTAAGATTGGTGATTACTATCCCCAGCAAATAGGGACTTTCAACCAGCAAAAAGTGGCGATAACCAGAGCCGGACTGGGGGGAGCGAAACTGATATTAGCTTTCGATCCTGAGCTAGAACTAGATGCGGCAGAGGGCGAACAGATTTTGCAGCTACTGCGCAAGCAAGTGGAAAACGGTAGTTCTTGTGTGTTGTTTTCCGCTCGAGAATCTCTAGCAGATTTTGCTGATCGCTCCTTGAAAATTCGGTCAGCAGCGTTAGCGGTAGGGGAGCAGGATAATGACTAGAGCCGGTTTGGTATGGAGATTGGGTTACCGGGGTCTTGTTCGAAATTCCCGCTATTCCTCGCTGGCTTTTGCTCTGATTACGCTAGCTGCTTGTCTCATGACTATGGTGACAATCTCGCAGGTAACCCGAGACCCGGTGGCGGCTTCCCCGCAAGAAGCAGTTTTCCCCGCAGCGAGCGCCGCCGTAGAGTACCGTCCCGGGCTTACTTGGCAACAAGTGGATGGTCTGGAGTTTTTAACTACCGACGGCCAGCGGCAATGGCAAATCGGCGAGGGGGCAAATCCTTTTGTTCCCGACAATGAAGATTTGCCAAAAGTTCTCGGAAAAACCCGGCAAGAACCCCTAATTTTCAGCTCCGGAAGTTTTTTGACGATTAGCTCTGAGGGCGATCGTGCGGAACTTGCGGGGCTGGCGGCAAACTGGCAGCTTCTAGATCCACTGGCAGATACGGCAGTAAAAGGAAAAAATCCGGTTAAAATCGATGAAATTTCTTTAAGTCGAAAAACCGCGAAGCAGTTGTCCGTAAAAGTGGGGGAGGAAGTCTTTGGCAGTAAAATCTGTTCCGCCAACACTTGTCTGAAGGACAGAAAATATCGGGTGGTGGGAATGTTTTCGGCGCCCCACAGCTCGTGGCAACAGTTCCGATTGGCGCCAAGCGCGAAAAATACTTTTCTTAAGTCTCCCGCTAGCTTGCAAAATCAAGAAACTGTCCCGACCTGGCCATTCGCTAAACTTACCGAGCAGGAAAAGAAATATCCTTACTTTATTTACTCCATCCAAGTATTAGCGGATACTGAGATATCTCCGGAAGAAAGAAGTAAGTTGAATGCTGCCCATTTGCGAGTTATTAACGCGGATGACCAGCCGTATTGGGATTTTGAAGCGATTAGTTTTGCCCAGCGTATCTTGCTGTTCTTACCGGCAGTGGGCGTTTATCTGCTGGGATTGTTCTTGCTTAATCTGCCGGTCATGACGCGATTGATTCTTAGGCAGCGTGAGAGTTTCTGGGTCTTGCAACGTGTCGGCGCTCCCCCTCATCTACTTTCTCAAGTTCTGGCAGCTCAAGCCGTGTTACTGGGTATCGGGGGCAGCCTCGCGGGAGTAATAGTTGGCTATGGTCTGCAACAAATCATTATCAGTCCCGATACCGGCGCACCGCATATAGTATTATTCTTCCTAGCTCTAGCCGCAGCTCTCGGGGTTTTGTGCTGCCTATTAGCAATGTTTAGGGCGCTGAAAAATACCCGGAGAAATCAGCGTCCCGCAAAAACTAACTAGAGAATAATCCGAGCCAGACCCGGTAGTTGGTAATAATAAAAGAGGGCGGGGATAGGAAACGCCCCATCCCCGCCATCTAGAACGGATAAAGTTCTTTGGTTATAGCTTGACCAGCGAGTACACCTGTTGGGCGATTGCTAACTCTTCATTAGTGGGAACCACCAGTACCTTTACTGAAGAATCGGGGGTAGAGATGATGGCTTCTCGGGTGAAATGTTCTTTATTTACCTCCGGGTCAATTTTTACTCCCATAAAGGCAAGATCACGGCACAGCGCCGCGCGAACCCCGGGATCATTTTCGCCAACTCCGGCGGTGAAAGTGAGGGCGTCCAGCCCGCCCATGACCGCCCAGTAGGCACCCACGTACTTCAATAGGCGATGCAAATAAATTTCCATCGCCATTTCGGCCTGTTCATCTCCCGCTTCGATTAGTTTCCAGTTTTCACGCATATCGTTATGACCGGTTAGGCCTTTCATTCCGGAACGCCGGTTGAGAAGCTCATCGATTTCATCGATGCTCATCTTGCCTTCCCGATACAGGTGGAATACTGCTGCCGGATCGATATCGCCGGTACGTCCTCCCATTACTAGACCCTCGAGGGGGGTAAGCCCCATAGAGGTTTCTACCGGGTGGTGGCGGATAATCGCCGATGCTGATGCCCCGTTTCCCAGATGCAAAACAATCTGCTTTAGATCGGCAGTCCCCAATATGGAACGTACTCGGTGGGCAACGTATTGGTGGGAAGTGCCGTGTGCGCCGTAGCGACGAATCCGGTATTTTTCGGCGACAGATCGTTTCAGGGCGTAGGTGTAGGCCTTTTCTGGGAGGTGATTAAAGAAGGCGGTATCGAACACTGCTACGTGCGGCACTTTCGGCAGGATACGTTTAGCGGCATCGATGCCTTTCAAGTGGGCAGGGTTGTGCAAGGGGGCGAGGGGGCAAAGCTCCTCAATCAGGGAATGTACGGTCTTATCGATAACGGCTGGCCCCGAAAAATAAGGACCGCCCTGCACGATGCGGTGCCCCACTCCGACCACCTGGGAGTCTTCAAGTGCGGGACCGATGTTTTCGAAGAGTTCTTCTACAACCGCCATCCCCTCTAGGTGATCGCGAACCGGGCGTCGCATTTCATGTTCTTCGTCCTGGTAGACGTGCTTAATGCGACTGCGCTCTTCGCCAATCTGCTCGACAATTCCGGAGGCTATTTCTTCTTTGCTCTCCGGGTTGATCAGTTTGTATTTAATCGATGACGAACCGGAGTTAATCACCAAAATGGTATCGTTTTCCATGTTTCCCTCCTCCTTGTAGGGGATTATCCCTGCGCCTGGATGGCAGTGATAATGATGGTATTAACAATATCTGCTACTAATGCTCCGCGCGAGAGGTCATTGACCGGTTTATTTAATCCCTGCAAAATCGGGCCGACTGCGAGCGCTCCGGCGGTGCGCTGTACCGCCTTGTAGACGCAGTTGCCAACATCGAGGTGGTTGAACACAAAAACGTTGGCTTGCCCGGCTACCGGCGAATCGGGGCGTTTGGTGGCGGCCACTTTCTGGTCAATGGCGGCGTCAAATTGCAAAGGACCATCTACCGCCAGCTCGGGGTGATTTGCTTTCACCAATTTGACGGCCTCAGCCACTTTGGTGACTGTTTCTCCACTGCCAGATTCTCCGGTGGAATAGGAGATGAGGGCAACTTTGGGGTCAATCCCGAATTGGGCAGCGGTTTTGGCACTAGAGGCGGCGATATCGGCTAACTGGTTACTGTCAGGATTAATCGAAACCGCACAATCCGCATACAGATCCACGTGATCAGAAAACAACATTAAGAATGCCCCGGATACGGTGGAAACTTCGGGCTTAGTCTTAATAATTTGGAGGGCGGGACGGATAGTATTCGCAGTGGTGTGACAGGCGCCCGACACCATGCCGTCTGCGTCACCGCAGACAATCATCATAGTTCCAAAGTAAGCGGAATCTGTTAGCAGTTCCCGGGCTTTTTCGGGAGTGACTCCCTTGTGGGCTCGCAATTCGCTAAGTCGGTGACTGTAACGCTCAATCAGGGCTTGATTGCGCAGCGAAACTACCTTAGCGTCACTCAAATCAAGCTGGAGTTCCTGGGCGCGGGCAGTAACCTCATCCTCTTCGCCTAGCAGGATGAGATTCGCTGCCGACAACTGCAAAATTTGCGCCGCTGCCTGTAGTACCCGGTCATCCTCAGACTCGGGCAGCACGATAGTACGCGGGGTAGCTTTTGCTCGCTCGGTCAACATCCCCTGATAAGCGAGCGGGGGGATCGCGATCCGCGGCGGGTTTTGCAAAATCGGGCGGAGGGGAGCGAGGTCAGCGATGGTGACCTGGGAGCCGCTTACCGTGGCTACCGGGGCATGTTCAAGACTTACCGAGGGAGTGAACGCGGCGTTGATTAAAACAGTTCCTACCGGAGTGCCGCCATGGCGAGAAGCAGTTAGCGCCATTATATGGCTGGCGTTGATAGCGGCGTCCTCGTCCATTCCAGCGGCATCAATCAATAAAATCATGGGTGCCAGCAGGTGTGCGGCGGCGCGGGAGTGAACCTCGGTAATATCTAAGCTGGCAGACGCAGTCGCGTAAGCGCCGTCATAGAGGGCGTCCTCACTGTTAGAAAAAGCCTCGATTATTTGCTGAGCCGATTTTTCGGATTTGAGAATCCAGTCTTCGGGGGAAGGTAATCCCTTTTGGAAAACTCGCTGTATGGGGTAGTTTCCTAGCATCTCTGCCAAGGATTTAGCAATAGTTTCGGTATTAATATCTGCCTGTAAAGGAGCTAGATAATAGGACTTTTTCATTGGTAGCCTTCCCCCTACAATCTTTTGAAAACTGTCTACCCCTAGACTATCAGGTCAATTGATACCCAAATAAGAGCAAAATAACAGTTTGCGGTGATTGTTGGCGGGCAATTATTTTTCCCTGGGGCAGACTCAGAGAATGAATTCCCGGTATGCTGGGATACGTGAATGAATCAAGTCCCGATTGGGTACGTCCCGTCCTGGTTTTCGATATGGGTGCACAAACCGCCCAACTGATTGCGCGGCGGGTGCGAGAAGCCCATCTGTATTCTGAAATTGTTTCTCCGAAATTATCTGCCGAGCAGATTTTAGCGAGGAAACCCCTGGCATTGATTGTCTCCGGGGGACCGAATTCCGCTTATGCAGAGGGTTCTCCCCACATCGATCCGCAGCTTTTAGACAGTGGAGTGCCGATTTTGGGAATCTGCTACGGATTCCAGATGCTCACCCAAATGTTGGGGGGCAAAGTTGCGAGTGCGGGGCGCCATGAATATGGCAAGGCGGAAGCGAAAGTCGCTACTGACTGCCCCTTGTTTGCGGACACGCCCGCCCAGCAGGTGGTGTGGATGTCGCACAATGACGAGGCCAAGGCGCTGCCGGAAGGGGCAAAAGTGGTGGCCAGTTCGCCGGGGGCTGAGATCGCGGCCTTCGAAATTGAGGGGCGTCCCATTTGGGGAGTTCAATGGCATCCCGAGGTGCGTCACAGTGAATACGGCAGCCAGCTAATCAAGAACTTCCTGTTCAAAGCAGCCAGGCTGGAGCCTAACTGGGATCCGCACTCTATTACAGAACACCAAATCCACCAGATTCGTAAGCGGGTCGGAAACGCCAGAGTGATTTGTGGTTTGTCCGGGGGAGTGGATTCCTCAGTCGCCGCCGCCCTGGTACACCGGGCTGTAGGTGATCAGCTTACCTGTATTTTCGTAGATCACGGTCTGCTGCGGGCTGGCGAGCGGGAACAGGTTGAACGTGATTATGCGGCCTCTAGCGGGGTAAAGATTGTAACTGTTGATGAATCTGAACGCTTCCTGAACGCCCTCGCCGGAGTGAAAGATCCGGAACAAAAACGCAAGATTATTGGGCGGGAATTTATTCGCGCTTTCGAGGACGCTCAACGCGCCCTGGTTAAAGAAGCTGGCGAAGCCGGCGAAGAAATAAAGTTCCTGGTGCAAGGAACTTTATATCCCGATGTCGTGGAATCTGGTGGGGGAGAAGGTGCCGCCAATATCAAGTCCCACCACAACGTAGGGGGATTGCCGGAGGATCTTTCCTTCGAGTTGATTGAACCGTTACGTAGTCTGTTTAAAGATGAGGTACGTGCCCTGGGAATAGAGCTGGGGTTGCCGGATAATCTGGTGTGGCGCCAACCTTTCCCCGGTCCTGGCCTCGGGGTGCGAATCCTGGGGGAGCTCACCAAAGAGAACCTGGATATTTTACGTGCTGCTGACCTGATAGTTCGCGAAGAACTAACCGCTGCCGGGTTAGATCGCCAGATTTGGCAATGCCCGGTGGTGCTGCTGGCAGATGTGCGCAGCGTAGGGGTGCAAGGTGATGCCCGCACTTATGGGCATCCGATCGTGATTCGCCCAGTCGTTACCGAGGACGCAATGACCGCCGACTGGTTCCGACTGCCTTACGAGGTGCTGGAGCGGATTACTAACCGGATTACCGGGGATATCCCTGAGATTAACCGAGTGGTGCTGGATTGCACCTCGAAGCCCCCGGGGACCATCGAGTGGGAATAGCCTAATCCTCAAATTAATAAAGACTTGAATTCCAGGCTATTTTTATCGCTCCCTGCCGTATCATAATCGAAGGGTACGTTGTATTATCCGGATTGTATCCGGGGTCTCCGAGAGAGGAACATTCATGGACGAGACTAGCTCAAAAGGTGAAGAAGAGTTGGAATCAAATGCTGAGAGTTTCGCTATTAGTACCTTCAAGAGTCTATTAGCGTCGCGTGAATGGCAGGCTCGAAACCTTGTCGATAAAGTTGCTCGTATTGCCCTCTCCGCGGTCAATGCCAGTGCCTTGGTGCCGACAAATGAGGAGTCCCAGGTTCTTTATGTATTGGATATGCCAAAGCATATTGCAGATGGACTCCGGAACGGCATTCTCAAACTGGACAAAAATAAAGCCGGTGAGATGTTTGCGCAGTTGAGAGGGGTAGATGGGGAATTTGGTAAAAAGATTCCCATCAAGGAAGAGCTGATTAAGCAAGGAATTGATCCAGTTACTGCCGCGAACGCTATGCAGTTGCAGGCAATAGAGCAACAATTAACCGAAGTAGTCGAGGCGCTTGAAATAATCAGCGAGGACATTGCTGAGGTTATACAGGGACAGTACAACGACAGACTTGGTTTGTATTATTCGGGATTGAACCTCTATCTGGAGTCGCAAAAAGTTGAAAATGAAAGCTTTAAACAACTGGTAGCGTCGCAATCTATCAAAGCTCTGAGTGACGCCGGTGCGCAAATGAGGCTTGCCCTGGAGTCGGATGTCCGGTATTTGCTTGAAGGCAAGTATAAGAAAAAGAAGGGGCAGAGCGCCGAAGAAATAGAATCGCGTATGGCTAGTATCAACCAATCGTTTGAGGCGATACACCGCTCCTATGTGCTGAAGGCGGCTGTCTATTTTGATATGGGTGAAGTGGAAGCCATGTTGGACACGATTGACCAATACGGAAAGTTCCTCTCTTCGCAAATAGTGCCCAATGCCCCGAAACTACGAGAATTTGATTCTTCCGATGTATTGCTTGCAGACGGGGTTTGGGAGAAACGAGCTAAATCTATATCTGCCGTGGCTGAGATACAAAAACGTATTTCAAGTGGGGAAATGTTCTACCTGGAGGCTAATAAAGGTGGGGAAAATGCTACGGAAAGATAAAAGGATTAAGCAATGTCCAAACGAGGGATGCGGTAGAAACCAGAAAAAATTTCATTTCGCTTCTGATGATATCTACTGCACGGAATGTAAATGCGGACTGGTGTTTGCTTGTGCCAAATGTGGAAGAAAAATTGAAGATGAGGGACCAGCGCACAGGTTATGTGAGCTTTGCAAAGCAGCCCGCGATGATCGCTGGGCGAGGCTCGAAAAGGGGGTAGCTGCATTTGGTGGGACCGAGGCCTTAGCCGGTGTGAAAACTGCTGCGAAGGCCATTTTGAAAAAAGGTTAAAGTAGTTTTCTTCGGTAATGACTGCATCGCGGGGAAAGCGAGTTGCTTCTGGTACCAATCGCTCGCTTTCAGTGGCTCGCTGAAGTTCGCGACAAAGGTGCTAAAAATTTCGCGCTCAAACTGCTATTTCATTTACTCAGGTAGCTTCGATAGTTGCTACGGGGCTGGTGATGCCTTCCTTCGCGTTGGCATTAATGTTTTTAATTTCCCTGCTACCGATCCCGGTTTTGCCTGTCATATTATTTCAGATCCTACAACTGCCGTTATTGCCCTCCCTCTTAATCATGGAATTGTTGATTTTTGGAGGCTTAAAAGAGTTGTATCCGAAAGATAAAAGTCCGGAGATGCGTCACGCCGTTTTCTTTATTATCTGGACGCTGTTGCCTCCTTCGTAATTGGGATGTTTGCCGCTCCTACCGGGTTCTATGCCCTCACCTCCAGTGCAAAGGCTTCCGTACACGATACGATGCAAAATCAAGTCGATGACCTGCAGGAGTTAAAGCGGCTTTTTGATAACTAAATCCTCTAGTTTTCCTTTGATTCTCAGATGCCTTCACCTACCCGGACAGCGGAATGCTAGAGTCTAGTAGGATTCGGAATAATCGGTAATTTCAAATCCTTGTATTGACATTTCCG
>ERZ1673752.4141-NODE-4141-length-12561-cov-3.590357_pt1 | contig 12561 bp, 14 predicted proteins | sample MGYA00580195_ERZ1673752 | MGnify/ENA primary metagenome ERZ1673752 (study PRJEB41218, sample SAMN15661744) | gut metagenome | host: Homo sapiens | place: Canada: London | collected 2015-08-20/2019-03-30 | study: EMG produced TPA metagenomics assembly of...
GACGCCGCGGATCTGTTCAATCTCCGCCTTTGTCACCGGCTGTTTATAGGCAATGATCGCCAGTGTCTCAAGCATAACATCTGTCAACATCTGCTTCTTCGGCTGATGTGTCAGTTTGATCACATAATCATACATCTCCGGACTCGTACACATCTGAAAAGCACCATCCAATTCAATGATACGGATACCTCTCTTCTCATTCTGATATCTGTCCATCAGACGGTGTACAAGCCTGACCACTGTCGCCTTATCATGCCCGATGACAGCACCGAGGGTTTCTGCACTGATTGCCTCTCCCATGGTAAATAAAAGGGCCTCAATGGCGGCCTCCGCTTCATCCGGCTTTAAAACTTCTTCCATGTCTATTCTGTCACTCCTGTCGCATTCTCTTCCGGTTGTCGGATAGTATCTCCCGGTGAGATCATGATATCGTCAAACAGATGCTCCTGTACGATCCTTACCGAACCATCTTTCATCAACTCAAGTATCGCCAGAAATGTGACGATGACTTCTTCTTTGGTTGACTGTGCATTTAAAAGGCCCCTGAAACTGACCGGTTTCTTCCGCTCGGCCACAGTCTTCCGAATGCTGCTCATCTTATCTGACAGTTTCACCGGTTCCTGCTCAATCCGTCCGTACTTGCTTCGTATCGGGTCGATCTTATCAAACTGACGCTTCATCACTGACTGAAATATCCGGTGAAGTTTCTCCAGATTCATATCTCCCACCAGCTCATCCAAATCCACCGGCGGTTCTGTATAAACCATATCAGGGGGAATGGTCGTGGGCTTATATACTGTCTGGGCTGCCAGAAATGCTCTGTCCTTCAGTTCCTGAGCAATATATTTGTAGGTTTTGTATTCCAGCAGTCGATTCACCAGTTCAAGCCTTGGATCCTCTCCCGTTTCTTCTGCCTCCACTGTCTCCACCGGCAGCAGCATCTTGGATTTGATGCGAAGCAACGTTGCCGCCATAACCAGAAAATCACTGGTCACATCCATATCCTCAATCTGCATCTGATGAATATATGCCATATACTGATCCGTGATCAGTGAAATGGGAATATCATAAATGTCGATCTTATTGATATCGATCAAATGCAGCAGCAAATCCAGCGGGCCTTCAAAAACCTCTAATTTAAATGTCATTTCCATCATATTCTGCTTTTGAACCTTTCGTCGTAACTATTCAGAAGGCAGTATGGACTGAATAGTTACCTTTCGTCTATCTATTGTGGCATTTTCCGCCATATCTGTCAATCCTTTTCTTCAGGAACGACGCAATGTCACACAGGATAGTTCCGGCATGTTCAGCAGACGAATACGAAAACTGTGCATATGCAGCCCACGGCTCAAGATCATCTCACTGCTGTCCCGGAAGTATTCCCCTGCATAATATTTAGGAAAAAGGCGAACCTGCGGCGAGAGCACACCGCCCAGAAACGGCAGGATCACCACACCGCCATGAACATGCCCGGACAATACAAGATCTGCTCCCCATTTGGCATATTCATCAAAATAAAACGGATTATGTGCCAGCAGGAGATTGAACCTGTTCCTGTCACATATCCCCAGTTTCTCCGTCATGTAATGCCTTGTCATAGGTACCTTCCTGAAACGTTTATAATACTTCCTATTCAGTTCCAGACCATAAACACAGATTTCTTCACCATCTTTGCATATGTTTAAATGCTGGTTTCTCAACAGGTGGAGGTTTGGATGCCGAATTGCTTTGCACCAGCGTTCATTCATGTCCCCATATGTCTCGGGATACAGTTCAATACGCTGCTCATGATTACCGTTGCCAAAATAGACCGGCCACCTGTCACACAGCATCCGCATCATCCGGATGGCAACAGACATATCTGCTCCCGGATGAGCATCAATCATATCCCCGGCAATCATGACTGCATCCGGTTTTAAATGCTCAATCTGTGCCAACAGTTTCCTGTTGCCATGATCAAAGTCATAATTATGAAGATCTGTCAGCACAACAAAACGGAAGCCCTCAAAAGCTTCCGGTATTTTGTCTGAAGTGACATCATAATATTCTGTCGTAAAATGTCTGCACTCATAGCAGATACGGCCCGTGACTGCTCCCACAGCAGCAGCCGCAGCCATCATCCATTTCTTTTTTTCTCTCATTCTGCCTCCATTCATTCAATCAGACTGTCAATATTTTGAAAGCATCTTTGATACAGCTGATCTCTGCCGTTCTGCCGCCGCTCACACGTTCACCGTCCAGGGACCATACCATCTCCTGATCAAATGTAATCTTCAAATGCTTTGTCTGTAAAAACAGAAACATGGACGGATCATACTTCGCCGGATTCAGGGATGTCAGAGATGTCACAATAGCACTGAGATCCATCAAAGTCTTTGGCATCTTAATCATCATCACTTCAAATATACCATCATTTAAGTCCACCAGGGAATCACTGATCTTCAGAATGCCGCCTACGCTTCTGGCTTTGCTGACCGCTCCAAAGATATAGGCATCTTTATAAATCTGTCCGTCCGCTTCTATGCAGACTGTATAAGATGTAAACGCAGGAATTTCTTTAATCCCTTCAAGAATATAAGCCAGATGTCCCAATGCATTCTTAAAATTCTGCGGTGTTGAATAAGAAGTCTCTGTAAAAGCCCCAAAAGATGCCACATAAGAAAAATAAGACAGATTAAATCTTCCGGCATCTACGGTATGTGGTGTTCCCTGAATAATATTCTCCGCTGCTGCTCTGATATCAGACGGCAGTTTAAGACCTGATGCAAAATCATTGGTAGTTCCCGCAGGAATATAACCAAGCAAGGGCCGCTTTTCCCAGTTCATGGTTGCCGATAAAATCTCATTAAATGTACCGTCACCGCCGCAACAGATCACTTTGTCAAACTGGCTGTCTTTTTCTGCCATAAGCTTTCTGGTGGCATCTTTTCCCTGTGTTGTATAAATAGTCGTCTCATATCCGGCTTTTGTCAGTGCATCAACGACATAAATCAATTCATTTCGTATCTTTTGACGCCCCGCCATTGGATTAACCATAAGTAACACGCGCTGATCCATCATATAATCCTCCAAAAAGTTTTTCAATACAGTCTATTATAACATGAATTATTTAAATAGCCTATATCTAACCACTGATGCTCATAAAATTCCTGTAAACTTTTTGTAAATAATCAATGAAACCGGCCCGCTCCACACCTTCCGTTACAACAACAGCTGTATTCCCTATCTCCTGCCCATCCAGATAATACACAAGCCGTCCGGCCCTTGTACCTGCCTCAAAAGGTGGCATCAAATAATTATCAAGCACCAGTTCCGAACGGATATCCTCAGGATTTTCACCGCAAAACGTAATATAAGAAAACGGCTGCTCATAGGCTAACGTCACCCATTCCTTTTGTCCGTCTTTTACTGCCATCGGCAAAAGCTCCGGAGGGTTATCATCCCTGTAAGCACGGCAATTGGCAAAACCATAGTTTAAAAGTTGCTGAACCTCTGAAAAACGGATTTTATAATCCGGCGCATCCATCACCACTGCAATAAGGTTCAGGCCATCTTTCACTGCGGTTCCGCAAAAACAATAGCCCGCTTTTGCAGTAGAACCTGTTTTTAAACCCGTCACTTCAAAATTATTGGCCATTTTCAGAAGTTTATTCGTATTGGACAGACCAAATTCACTGCTTCCTCTTTTCGTTTCATGCGTTATATTCTCCATCCAGATTGTGGCATACTCTGAAATCTCCGGGTAATTCGTTATAAGGGCACGGGCCATCAAAGCAACATCCTTTGCCGTTGTATAATGATCATCAGAATCCGTCAACCCGCAGCAATCTACAAAATGTGTCCCTGTCATTCCAAGTTCACCGGCTTTCTGGTTCATAGCTGCCACAAAAGCATCTTCGCTGCCGCTGATATGCTCCGCCATTGCTGCTGAAGCATCGTTTCCCGAGGCGATGACAATACATTTGATCATTGTTTCAACTGTCTGCACTTCACCTTCCTCAAGAAAAACCTGGGATCCACCCATGGATTTTGCATGGGCACTGGTAGTCACCTTATCTGAAAGCTGCAGCCTTCCGTCATGAAGTGCATCATATATCAACAGCAAAGTCATTATCTTAGTGATACTGGCCGGACTGACCCGCTCATCCTGGTTCTTCTCACAGATCACCGTTCCTGTCTGTGCCTCCATTAAAATCGCTGCCTCTGATGTCACTGTTACAGCTGCTTTTTTTGAGGCTGCCCCCTGATTTTTTAATTCCAGATCTTCTGTTTTTTCCAACATTGATCCTGACTCCGTACTTTCTGCCGTATTTTCATTCTCTGCATATACAAACAGGACTCTGCTGTTTAGGAAAATTCCCAATAACAGAATAATTGTTATTATTTTCTTTCCCATCACCTATCACCGTGCTTTTTTTACAGTTTACGTTTGTACCCATTAACTTATGCCTTTACATCATTTTCCTTTTCAGCTATAATTGATTGCAGAAAATGTGTAACTGTTCACATTTTTACAGTTGCGAAAATGTTACCAAGGAGAGAAACTTTATGAGCTTTGTTTTAACTAAAAAACTTCCGACACCAATGGAAATCAAAGAGTTATATCCTGTTTCTGCAGAACTGGCTGCCCTGAAGGCGGCAAAAGACCAGGAACTGATTGATATTATTACAGGTGCCTCCGACAAATTTATGGTCATCATCGGACCTTGCTCCGCCGATAATGAAGAAGCAGTCTGCGACTATATCAGCAGACTTGCCAGAGTTCAGGAAAAGGTTCAGGACAAGCTGGTGCTTGTACCGCGTATCTATACCAACAAACCTCGTACAACCGGTGAAGGCTACAAAGGTATGCTCCATCAGCCCAATCCTGAGGAAGCACCTGACTTATTAAATGGTCTCATCGCCATCAGAAAGATACATATGCATGCACTGCAGACATTTAAAATGCCGATTGCAGATGAAATGCTCTACCCGGAGAATTACAGATATCTGTCAGATATTCTTTCTTATGTCGCTGTAGGTGCACGATCCGTGGAAGACCAGCAGCATCGTCTTGTTGCCAGCGGTATCGAAGTACCGACAGGTATGAAGAATCCAACAAGCGGTGACTTATCCGTTATGCTGAATTCCGTCGTTGCAGCCCAGCATGGTCACAACTTCATCTATCGCGGATGGGATGCCACAACAGACGGCAATCCATATGCCCATACCATCCTGCGCGGTGCTGTTGACAAACATGGCCAGACTCATCCAAACTATCATTACGAAGACTTACAGCTGCTCAATGAAATGTATGCAGAAAAAGGCCTGAAGAATCCTGCCTGTGTGATTGATGCCAACCATTCCAATTCCGGCAAAAAACATAAAGAGCAGATCCGTATTGTCAAGGAAGTATTAAGCAGCCGTCAGCACTCCGATGACATCCGCAAGCTTGTCAAGGGTGTCATGATTGAAAGCTACATTGTTGAAGGCAACCAGAAAGTTGGCTGTGCAAATCATGTTTACGGCAAATCAATTACAGATCCTTGCCTCGGATGGGAAGATTCCGAAAGACTGCTGTATGATATTGCGGAACGAGTTTAAAATAATTATTGTTATATCAGGTGCATAAGGGAAAAATAAAGGGAAAGCTATAAGAATATGTATGATCATATTTTTATAGCTTTTTTTCATAATAATTAATACTATATTCAAGGAGGCATTAACAATGAGCAGAGGTTCTCTATCAGACAACGGTGAACCGCATCAAGAAGCAATCCGATGGAATATGTTATTCCCAGAAAACATCAGCCTGTTCCTATATTGTTCCACAAAGACTGTTCAGAAGAAATGCATACCATTACACATTCACAGTTTGAAAAACTTTGCTCTTATCTAGAAAATATATAAATCTATCCGCAAAAAATAAACTGAGGAATTAGCTGTCAATCACAGCAATAGCCTCAGTTTATTTTTACTTTCTCTTTGAAAAAATATGTTTTGCAAACACATAAAATACGATAATAACGGCAATGAAATAGCCAAAGGCCCCCAATGCCGGTATGCCGAGGAATTTCGGTTTCATATCCGTGGTACAGATAATACTGGAGCTTATAAGCAATGCCATTACCCACAGACCCATAACAATATTTCTTGTTACCCGTCTAAGCAGATTCGATACATCTTCTCCGGCATGGAGATCGAGATTCACCCTTGTCTGACCTTTCATCTGACCCTGCAGAATGTCTGCCAGCAATGTCGGGATATCTATGGCCTTTCTAAAAGAGCGATACAGTGTTTTGCCGCCGCTTTTTAATTCCTTCTTCCAGTCCATTTCCTCAAACATTTGACTTCTCACTCTGGCCGAAGCAATTTCCATCATATTGATCTCCGGACTGATATCCGCCAGTACACCTTCGATATGAGTCAGACCTCTCGCCAGCATGGTCAGTCCATGCGGCATCGTAATCTTATTCTCCTTCATGACTTCCATCAGGTCCTGCATGATCTCTGCAATGTCAATATTGCCCAAATCTTCTGCCCCATATTTTGCCATCAGATTTCGTATATCCTCAAACAGCTTACTCTGATCCGGTTTGCCTCGGAACTCTCCCAGCGCCAGGACTGCATCCTGGATCATACTAATATCATTGAGGGCAATGCCCTGAATAGCCCGACTGATTTCTTCTCTGTCATGCTCAGACAGCCGTCCCATCATGCCCATGTCGATCCAGACGATCTTGCCGTCCCGCACACGAAGATTACCCGGATGTGGATCGGCATGGAAAAAGCCATCTACCATAACCTGCTTAATAAAATTATCAATGAGCTTACTGCCAACCTCATTCAGATCATAGCCGTTTTTCTGAAGATTCTCCTTATCATCAATGGAAAAGCCATCGATATACTCCATCACAATAACATGCGGAGTTGTATACTCCCTATATAACACCGGCGTATCCACAAAGGCCACCTCTCTGTTCTTACGGTGGAACTCCTCCATATTGGCCGCCTCAGTAAGGAAATTCATTTCCTCCTGTGTGACTTTCCACAATTCATCCAAGACAAGGTCAAGATCCACCATCTCCTTGATGCTCACCGGCGGCAGCAGCCGCACAACCTTATGCATCAGTCCGATATCCCTGGCCATCGTTCTGTAAATGCCTTTGCGCTGAACCTTGATGACAACCTGCTCACCGGTTTTCATCACTGCACGATGTACCTGCGCAATGGAGGCAGAGCCTAAGGGCTCCTCTTCGATTGACTGAAACTCTTCCTGCCATGGACACCCAAATGACTCCTGGATCACATCCACTACCTGATCAAAGGGCATTGGCGCCACATCAGAACACAATTTCATCAGCTCATCGCAATACCGTTTAGGGAGAATATCTGATCTAAGAGACATAATCTGACCAAGCTTAATGTAAGTGGGTCCGAGATCCTCCAGAATCATCCTGAGCTTTTCTGGGGATACGCCTCGTGTAATTGCATGTTTATGGAGAACAGCCGTTATTTCTTTCAGGCGTTCTCCATAACCATTGTATCTGATTTTTTCAGATTTTATATTCATTCTTCCTATTCAGCGTCTGCTGCCTCTTCAGATGCTTCTTCTGTGGCTTCAGCTGTCTTCTCTGGATTCTCCTCTTCAGCCTCTTCTGACATAGCTTCTGCTGCTTCTTCAGCATCTGCTGTTTTCTCCTCAGCAGCCTGCTCCATATTGCTGATCTGCTGCTTCAACTGTTCGATCTGTTCTGGTGTCATCTTCTCGAGAAGTGTCTGCAGCTCTTCCGGTGTTGATGCTTTCACAGAAACCTTGACATTATCTTTTATTGTCTCTTTGATATTGTGCTTCAATTCTTTGTTCAGGACTTTACCCTGTTCGACTGTCAACTCACCTTTTTTCACCAGTTCATCCAGAATCTCTTTGGATTTCTCAGCTGTAACAGCTGCTGTACCGATACCAACAAGTAAAAGTTTTTTGAGGTTTTCTCCGAGTTTTTCCATCTTACATCTCTCCTTCTCTTTAAAAAAATTCGTATCTAAAGTACCCCGATAAATGCCAGTCCTTTAGGTACAAAAATAATACAGCCAATGATCGCTGCCATAATTGCTGCGATCAAAACCGCACCGGCAGCCGTATCCTTTGCAATCTTTGCCAAAGGCTTTCGTTCTTCTGTCACCAGATCTACCACCGCTTCTATGGATGTATTCACAAGTTCCAGCGCCATCACAAGGCCGAAAAGTGTCAGGCAGATACACCATTCCGTTACGGAAAGCTTTAAAATGATACCGGCAATCACAACAAGCACAGAAAAACCGCAATGGATCTTCATATTGCGTTCTTTGCTGATGCATGTATAAATTCCCTGAAAGGCATATCCAAAGCTTTTATACAACGGATCTTTTTTGTCTTTCTTCATTCCTATCACCTTGCCTTTTCATGCTTTTATTGTATCACATATTATCTTTCATGAACAGTCTGTTATTTGTTTCCGGATGTCTGTCTCAATTTGTTCAGCAGCGCTGTAAAGTAATCAGGTAGCGGTGATTCAAATTCCACATACTGCCCCGTTGTCGGATGTTGAAAACCGAGAAGCTTCGCATGAAGTGCCTGTCCTTCCAGTTTAAAAGGATCCTTCGATGGTCCGTATACTGTATCTCCCAACAGCGGATGTCCAATACTGGCCATATGCACACGGATCTGGTGTGTCCTTCCGGTCTCAAGCCGGCACTCAATATATGTATATCTGCCGAAGCGTTCAAGTACTCTATAATGTGTGACTGCATGACGGCCGTTTTTGCGGTTGATGCCCATTTTCTTTCTGTCCGCATCCATGCGTCCGATAGGCGCATCCACCGTTCCCTCGTCCTCTTTGATATTGTTGTAGACAATAGCGTGATAGGCTCTTGTAATGCTGTGCACAGCAAGCTGCTCTGCCACTGCCCGATGGGCCTTGTCATTCTTGCAAATGACAAGTACCCCGGTTGTATCCTTATCAATTCTGTGAACAATGCCGGGCCTTAACACTCCATTAATAGTTGAAAGCTGATCTCCGCAATGATACATCACTGCATTCACCAGCGTACCGGTATAATGCCCGGGAGCCGGATGCACCACCATGTTCTTCGGCTTATTAATGATCAGAATGTCATCGTCCTCATATAAAATATCCAATGTTATGTTCTCCGGCTGAATATCAAGAATAACAGGATCCGGAATCTGAATTTCCACTGCATCCCCTATTCCGACTTTATAATTCGCCTTCACGGATTTGCCATTTACAGTCACTGACTGATCGCCAATTATTTTCTGTATATAGGACCTCGAGCAATCTTCCATCAATAATGCCAAATATTTGTCAATACGAAGATCCTCGCCGTTTTCATCTACAATAAAAGTTCGCTGTTCCACTTTTTCACCTGCCTATCTGTCCTAAACTTTTGTTTTTTTATCTTTTCTGCTGCCGAGAAATACAAAATCTTCATCCTTGTAAAAGAAAATGACAAGTACAATAAGAGCAACCGCAGCTGTTGTCACATAAATATCCGCTACATTGAATATCGGAAAATTAATCAGTTCAAAATAAAAGAAATCCACCACATAGCTCTGACGGACACGATCAATAAAATTGCCGATGGCTCCTGCATAAATCAATATAGCGGCTATTTTGAGAGGCAGCATCCTTTTAGTATCCGGTATTTTTCTGTAAATCAATGTCAGAACCGCCAGTACAAGAATTGTGAAAATAACAAAGAAAATTTTCTGATTCTGCATCAGCCCAAAAGCTGAACCTCTGTTTTCAAGATAATATAATCTGAAAACGTTTGGTATGATTGTCACCCCATTTGTATTCATCAGATGTGTCACCGCCAATACTTTTGTCCACTGATCCAGAAGAACAAGTGCAATGACTGCAATTGCTGCTTTTATATACTTCATAACTTCTGCTCTCCGTTTCTTACAAGGGCATCCGCAGCGGCCAGAAGCTGTGCATCTGTGATGCTTCTGTCGATCACAGCCTGTCCTTCAGGATTCAGAAGGATAAATTTTACTTTGCCTTTGTCCATTTTTTTATCAGATTTTGAAACTTCTACAATCCTTGCCGGTGTAATGCCTTCTACACTGACCGGAAGACCAAAGGAAGTAAGGGTATCCAAAATGTCTCGATATATCTCTTCGGAGATCATGTTTTTTTCTTTTGAAAGCCATGCTGCACCATGCATGCCCACAGCCACACACTCACCGTGAAGCATGGTAAAATTCATCAGTTTCTCCACTGCATGTCCCAGGGTATGACCAAAATTAAGCAGTGCACGCTCGCCGGCTTCCTCAGGATCATTTTCCACAACTTCTTTCTTGATGCGGCAGCTGACTTCTATCATCTCAATCATTGTCTGTGTATCCCGGGACAGGATAGCCTCTTTGTGCTCCTTAAGCCAATGGTAATAAGCAATGTCTTTGATCAGGCCATGTTTGATGATCTCTCCCAGTCCTGAAATATATTGCTGCTCTGTCAAAGTTTTTAAAGTTTCTGCACAGGAATACACTAACTTCGGCTGATGAAAGGCACCGACCATATTCTTATAAGCTCTGAAATCAACCCCGGTTTTACCGCCGATACTGCTGTCAACCTGTGCAAGAAGACTTGTCGGAATCTGAATGAAATCGATTCCTCTCAGATATGTTGCCGCAGTAAAACCGGTCAGGTCACCAACAACGCCGCCGCCAAGTGCTGCAAGCATATCCCGGCGTTCAAACTTATTCTGTATCAGAAATTCATAAAGATTCTCCACGGTTGCCAGTGTCTTGCTTTCTTCTCCTGCCGGAAAAATAAAATGAACTGCCGATGCACAATGTGCTGCTGCGATTGCCTCCACCTGTGCCAGATAATGCTCTGCTACATGACTGTCGGTGACAATACACACCTTTCGATCTTTGACTGACAACTTTTCAAATGCTGCACCCAGTCCATCAAAATTCTCTGAAAGTATAATCGGGTAAATTGGTATCCCTTTATAATGAATCATCATTTTTCTCATTTTCTGTCTTCCTTTACTGTACAAAAAGTCCGGGTACGCTTATAACCCGCTGACCCGGACTTTTAAATCTTTTATCGATACATTACTGTTTCTGTTCATCCTGCTCATTATCGAACATCTCTGAGAAATCCTTGATCATTGAATCTTCTGTGGAGAGTGTCTCATCAAAATCCTCTTCCTGCTCATCTTCCTGTTTCTGTTCTTTCGTCTCAGGTGCAGTATAAACAGGTGCCGCCTGAAGCTGATCCAGGTGCTCCGCTGCAGATTCTTCCAAACCTGTGATAGCTTTCATGGTTGCTGCATCCATATCAAAGGCTTCTGAATTCAAAGTTTCAAGCTGAGCAGCTGCCAATGCCTTGTACTGTGCTCTGTATCGGTTATACTGCTGCAACAGATCTGTTGTCTTTACATGCAGTCGTTCAAGTTCAACCTTGGCATCCGCAACGATTGTCTGAGCCTTCAGGACAGCCTCCTGCTCAATAACTGTCGCATTCTTCTTGGCACCAACGATTGTTTCTTCTGCTGTTGTCTCCGCCAGAACAAGTGCTTTCTGAAGAGACTTCTCAATTTCCTTATAATGATCCAGGCTGGCATTCAAGTTATTGATTTTCTCTTTCAGTGAAAGGTTCTCTTTGTACAATGCTTCATAATCTGATGAGATTGTTGAGAAAAAGCTGTCCACATCCGCTTTGGAATAGCCCATACCACTATTCTTAAAAGTCTTTCCCTGAATTTCAATTGGTGTTAACATAATTGTCAAACCTCCTTATCTATTCTTCTTCAGAATATCCGAATGCCGGAACATTCACATTCGAAGATGCAAGTTCCTGAAGATCTCCGGTAATGTCAATATCTTCAGGTGTTACAATAACAATTGTTTCTGAAATCTGTTTGATATTGCCATTGATGGCATAACAGGATCCTGATACAAAATCAATGATTCTCTGTGCTTCCTGTGTTGTGACTGCCTCAAAGTTGATGATTGCCGCACGTCCGGACTGAATAATATCACAAATTTCCTGACACGCATTAAAATCATTCGGTTTTGAAACACATACTTCCATGCTGCGGGACGCTGTATGCATCGGTACAATCTTACTGTTTCGTCCATATGGTGTGCTCTTTCTTGAAGAACGGGAGGATGAATAATTGCTGTGCGTGCTCTTTGGAGCCGGCTCATCATCTAAATCCGCATAACTGTCCAACCCGTCATCCTGTTTAGCAGTTGTATGTCTGGTTCTGAAAGTAGTTTTCTCTGCACCTGCTGCCTTCTTTCTCTTGGCATGTTCTTCAGCTTCTTCCTCATCCTCTATCTCCTCATCATACTCTTCGTAATCTTCATATTCATCATCATTAAGCTTCATAAAATCAAGAATTTTGTTAAAGCCTTTACTCATTCTGTTATACGCTCCTCTTTATTAGATTGAATTTCATTGTCAGATAAAATCTTTTATATCTGGTACTTTCTTTCACCGAATATACCAGTACCAACACGAACCATTGTTGCACCTTCCTCTCTGGCAACGTCATAATCGC
>ERZ1673752.4142-NODE-4142-length-12558-cov-4.881868_pt1 | contig 12558 bp, 5 predicted proteins | sample MGYA00580195_ERZ1673752 | MGnify/ENA primary metagenome ERZ1673752 (study PRJEB41218, sample SAMN15661744) | gut metagenome | host: Homo sapiens | place: Canada: London | collected 2015-08-20/2019-03-30 | study: EMG produced TPA metagenomics assembly of...
TCAGACTTCCCCCGCCACACAAAACGGCTGGCAGCCCTGATGAAGCCGGTGATGGAACGGCTCGGCTCTGCCCTGGCCCCCTGGGTGGACCGGGCGGAACCTCTGATCCGTCAATGGGAAGCCACACTACAGGATCAAGACCTGGCGCAGTTCTTGCAGACTCATATGCTGATTCAAACCGACTACCCCCTGGACAGCGCCACCGCTTCCCTCCTCTTTTTCATGCCAAATCTCACCCCTGGCTTGGTGGATGAAAAAAGAAGACTGACCCGCTTCTGCATTGGCGTCAACATCCAGCCCCAGAAGGGCATTGCCATGTCCAAGCTGGAGGAGTGGGAATACACCGCTATGCGTCTGCTGGGGAGCCCTGCCCGGATGGAAATGATGAACGCCATGCGGCAACGGCCTATGACCTCTCGGGAGCTTTCCCAAGAGCTGGGGCTGCACCTGGGCACGGTGACTCGGGACATCCGGAACATGCACAACGCCCGGCTCTTGAATATGAAGCTGGGCGGCTCCCGCCCCCATTACAGCGTGAATTTCGACACCATCCGCGCCCTGGCCCAGCGACTACTGGACATGTGCCCCGCCCCCAAGACGACAGAATCCGAAGAAGCGCCAGTGAAGCATACCGCCCCGCAGTAACCATCCCACGTATTTTGCCATTTTAACGCCCCCTGTCAGGCAGAAAAAAGGTATTTACGGCAACGCCAAAAAGTCCGTTCATCCACCACATGGGTATCTCTCCATAGAGGCGGACCCATGTGTCCGCTCGTTGTAGGCATTGCGAATTCACTGCAAATGGGCAAAAACGCGCAACGTTTCCTCCAGGCGGATACACGAATCCGCCCCTGCAGCGGTTTGGCATAGTGCTCCAGAACGTTCACGCCTCTTTCACCTTTTGTTTTCTTTTTATTCACATCCCGTTCAAAAGTCTCCATTATCCTAAATGCGTAAGGTGATACGGAAGCCGTGAGCCGAATCCCTTATGTTCTCTGTTTGTCCTTCTAGTTTTGGACTACTTCCTACCTCTCTCTTTTTATTTGTACTACGCTGAGAAAAAGCGCCCCGCCTCTGCGGAGCGCTTTTTCTCATATCCAAAGAGGACACGCTGCTGCGTCATGCACCCTCTCCCGGGCTCAGGAGAGTGTCGTCCTGAAAGACCCAATCCTGCACCCGGAGCACCTGATACCGGCCGCCGGAATCCCGGATCACCATTTGGCTGAGGCCAGCGTTGATGATCATCCGGCGGCATACAGAGCATGGCCCCTGATGCTCCAGGAGCTCCCCGGTGACGGCGTCCCGGCTCACCAGATACATGGTCCCACCCATGCACTCACTCCGCGCGGCGGAGATGATAGCATTGGCCTCGGCGTGCACGCTCCGGCAGAGCTCATAGCTCTGACTCACAGGAGCCTTGTGCCGCTCCCAGGTGCAGTAGCCCAGATCGATGCAGTTGGCCCGGCCCCGGGGCGCGCCATTGTAACCGGTGGAGACAATCTCGTCATTTCGGACAATGATGGCCCCACTGCGAACCTGGCGGCAGGTGGACCGCTCCAGCACTGTCTCAGCAATGTCCAGATAGTAGTTCTCTTTATCAATCCGGCTCATGGTATCTCTCCTTCGCTCTCTGACAGTTATTTTCATGATTATACCCCACGCGCCTGGAAACTGCAAGAGATTTCCAGAAATTTTTACACAAAGGCGGAAAAAACCGCTGATTTTTCAGAGTTTTCCTCCACCACGCCTCCTCTCAGCAATATGGCGGCTTCTGAAAGCCCCCCTGTTTGTTACTTTTTTGAAATACCAGTTGTAATCTTTGTTTCTTTTTGCTATACTATAGAAAGGGTTTTGTTACCACTCTGCCTGCAAAAGGGGGAATTGCGCTTGCGCTTCATCTCATGGAATGTCAACGGCCTGCGGGCCTGTGTACAAAAGGGCTTCCTGGACGTCTTCCGCCAGCTGAATGCGGATTTCTTCTGCCTCCAGGAAACCAAGCTCCAGCCGGACCAAATTCAGTTGGAAACCCCGGGCTATACCCAGTTCTGGTGCTCCGCCCAGAAAAAAGGCTACTCCGGCACCGCCATCTTTGCCAAAACGCCGCCCCTATCGGTCCAATATGGCCTGGGTGTGGAGGCGCTGGATCAGGAGGGGCGGCTGATTACCCTGGAATACGACGGCTTCTACCTTCTCACCTGCTACACCCCCAACGCCCAAGAGGGTCTGAAGCGGCTGGACCATCGCCTGGCATGGGACCAGGCCTTCCGGGAGAAGCTCACCGCCCTGGCAGCGCAAAAGCCAGTGGTGGCCTGCGGAGATTTGAATGTGGCGCACCAGGAGATCGACCTAAAAAACCCGGGCCCCAACCGTGGCAACGCCGGTTTCTCCGACGAAGAGCGGGAGAGCTTTACCCGGCTGCTGGAAGCTGGCTTCACCGACACCTTCCGCTACCTCTACCCCGATCTGACCGGGGCCTACAGCTGGTGGAGCTACCGCTTCAACGCCCGGAAAAACAACGCCGGATGGCGAATTGATTACTTTTTGGTATCCAATGACTTGCGAGAACAGGTGCGCCAGGCTCGCATTCATGGAGACATCTTCGGCTCTGACCACTGCCCTGTAGAGCTGGAACTGAATTTGGAGGCTGGATCACCCAATGAAACAACATAAACGACTGCGGCTCGTATCCATTGTCTGTCTGGCGGCGCTCCTGGTGAGCTGTTTGCCTGGTGCTTATGCCTACGGCGTCTCCAGCGCCTGGGCCAGGGAGGAGCTGGACGCCATGGCGGCCCTGGACCTCATCCCGGCTCTTCTGGAAGAGCGAGGCGACCTCCGGGAGAACATCACCCGGTTGGAAATGTGCGCCCTGGCGGTGCAGGCTTACGAACATTACACCGGTGAGGAGCTCTCTCTTCCCGATGAAACGCCTTTCCCCGACACCAATGACCCCATCGCCGCCAAATCATACGCCGCCGGCTTTGCCCTGGGCTATGAGGACGGCACCTTCCGCCCGGACCGGCTCCTCACCCGGCAGGAGTTTTTCGTCTTTGTTTCCCGCTTTCTCCAGGCCGCAGGCCTCGACCCGGCTGAGCATGGAGAGGACCTGGCCGGCTTTGTGGACGCCGGCGCCGTCAGCGCCTGGGCTTTGGACGCCACCTGGCAGGTGGTAGACCTGGGCGTGGTGCAGGGCAGCGGTGGAAAGCTGGACCCTCTGGGCCACACAACCTGTGAACAGGCCCTGGCCATGTTCTATCGGGCTTACATAAATCTCACGGGCGAATCCCAGGCGACACAGGCCAGCGTAGAAAATAAATACCCCAATCTCAGCCCCTGGGCCAAAGAGGAGCTGGAAGCCATGGACCAGCTGGGCCTCATTCCGGAGGTTCTCCTGGGCCGGGATATGGCCACCCCCATCACCCGGGGAGAGATGTGTTACGTAGCCATGGAGGCCTACCTGTCCCTCTATCCCAATCCCATTTTCCGGGTAGAAGAAAGTCCCTTTACCGACGCAGACGACCCCGTCATCACCAAGGCCTACTACCTGGGCCTCATCAGCGGCTTTCCCGACGGCACCTTCCGGCCGGACATCCCAATCACCCGGGAGCAATTTTTCAAAATCACCGTCAACTTCCTGTCCGTCTGTGGCTATCCTTATGAAGACAGCCCCAGCACCAGCCTCGACCACTTCACCGACGCCGGAGAGCTGAGCAGCTACGCCCTCCCCTGCGCCCGCCTTCTGGTGGAGCTGGGGATCGTCAAGGGTGACGGCAAGCAGCTGCTTCCCAAGAGCAGCACTCAGTGCCAGCAGGCCCTGGCTATGTTCTTCCGATCTTACCTGACCCTTCAGGCTTGGATGGAGGACTCCGTGGATCCCGACGGCCGGCCGGAGGCGGATGCGTTGGTGGAATTTGCCCTGCAGTATGTGGGCTACAACTACATCTGGGGTGGCAAAGACCCCTCCACCGGTTTCGACTGCTCCGGCTTTGTCTGGTACGTTTACACCCATAATGGCTACGAGGACATCGGCCGCACTGCCACCGATCAGTGGTACTACGAAAACAGCCAGGAGGTGTCCCAGGATTCCCTGCTGCCCGGCGACCTGTTGTTCTTCTCCGAAACCGACAGTCTGGACAATATCACCCACGTGGGTATTTACATCGGCGGCGGAGAGTTTGTCCACGCGGCCAACTCCCGGGACGGTGTCATCGTAACCGCCGTGGACGCCCCCTACTACGGGGAGCATTACATAGGCGCCCGCCGGATCATCCCCGCATGACCGCCACATGAGATCTGTACCCTGTACCGGAATGCTCCGGCACAGGGTACCGTTTTTTCCCTTTGTGGTGCAAAATTCGGGGATTTTTCCTGAATTTTACAGGGATTTGCGTTTCCCCATTGAAAAGCTGTATGGCATTTGTTAAAATGAGAAGTGGAGCAAATGAATTCGGCTCCGCCATCACACTTCTATCCATGTTTGAAGGAGGACGCAACATGAGAAGCAAACTTTCCTCTCGGGTCCTGTCCGTGCTGCTGGCACTGGTGCTGGTACTCTCGACGCTGTCTACCATGGCTTTTGCCGCTGGCGAAAAGTCTGACGACGTCGTGGTGCTCTACACCAACGACGTGCACTGCGGCGTGGATGCCGGTACCCCTGAAGACACCATGGGGTATGCCAACCTGGCTGCCTACAAACACGCCATGGAGGAAGCCCATGAGCATGTCGTGCTGGTTGACGCCGGCGACGCCATCCAGGGCGAGGCCATTGGCACCCTGTCCAACGGCAGCTACCTGGTGGACATCATGAACCAGGTGGGCTACGACTACTCCACCTTTGGCAACCATGAGTTCGACTATGGGATGGACGTAGCCCTCTCCCTGTTGGAGAAGTCCAACGCCAAGTACCTGTCCTGCAACTTCATAGATTTGAGGACAAACAAGACTGTGACCGATGCCTACGCCATGGAGACCTACGGCAGCCTGAAGGTTGCGTACGTGGGCGTCAGTACCCCGGAAACCTTCACCAAATCCACCCCCACCTACTTCCAGGACGAAAACGGCAACTACATCTACAGCTTCTGTGAGGGCAACGACGGCCAGGACCTGTACAATGCAGTTCAGGGCGCCATTGACGCCGCCACGGAGGCAGGCGCCGATGTGGTCATCGCCATTGGCCACTGCGGCATTGACGAGCAGTCCTCTCCCTGGACCTCCAGAGAGATCATCGCCAACACCACCGGCCTGGACGCCTTCATCGACGGCCACTCCCACAGCACCATCTCTGGCGAGTCCGTAAAGGACAAGTCCGGCAACGATGTAGTTCTCACCTCCACCGGCACCAAGCTGGCCAACATCGGCAAGATGACCATCACCCCTGAGGGCAAGGTCTCCACGGAGCTGGTGAACGGCTACACGGAGGTGGACGCAGAGACCGACGCTTTCGTCAAGAACATCCAGGCCCAGTTTAGCGACAAGCTGAACGAAGTGGTGGCCAAGTCCAATGTGGACCTGGTGGTCAACGACCCCGAAACCGGTAAGCGTCTGATTCGGAACCAGGAGACCAACCTGGGCGACCTGTGCGCCGATGCCTACCGCACTGTCCTGGGCGCAGACATGGCCTTTGTGAACGGCGGCGGAATCCGCGCCGATATCCTCGCTGGTGACATCACCTATGGTGAAATCATCGCCGTACATCCCTTTGGAAACACTGCTTGCGTGGTGGAAGCCACCGGTCAGGAAATCGTGGATGCTCTGGAAATGACCGCTCGCTCCACTCCTGGTGAGAACGGCGGCTTCCTCCAGGTCTCTGGTTTAAAGTACACCATCGACCTGAACATCACCTCCTCTGTCAAGGTGGACGACAAGAGTATGTTCGTCTCTGTAGAGGGCCTGCGCCGGGTAAAGAACGTCCAGGTCCTGAACCAGGCGGGGGAATATGAGCCCATTGACCTGGAGAAAACCTACACACTGGCCTCCCACAACTACATGCTGAAGTCCGGCGGTGACGGCATCAACATGTTTATGGACAATAAGATCCTGCAGGACGAGGTCATGATTGACAATCAGGTCCTCATTACCTACATCCGCGACCACCTGAAGGGAGTCGTGGGCGAGGCCTATTCCAACCCCTACGGCGAGGGCCGCATCACCGTCACGGATATGCCTTACACCGATGTGTCTGAGGACCGGTTCTTCTATGTACCCGTTCAGTACGTGGACGGGCAGGGATACATGGACGGTATCGGCGGCAGTCTGTTTGCCCCCTACCAGCCTCTGAGCCGGGCCATGGTGACCACCGTCCTGTACCGCATGGCTGGTACCCCCGAAGTGACCTCCACCGCGAGCTTCTCTGACATCGTCCCCGACTCCTACTACGAAAACGCCGTGGCCTGGGCTGCCAGTGAAGGCATCGTGGAAGGCTACGGAGATCAGACCTTCCGTCCCCTGAAGGACATCACCCGGCAGGAAATGGTCACCATGTTCTACCGGTACGCCAAGTTTGCCGGCGAGGACGTGACCAAGGCCGCCGATCTCGGCAGCTTTACTGATGCGGGGCAAATCTTCCCCTATGCAGAAAATGCCATGACCTGGGCCGTGGCCGTGGGCCTCATCCGGGGCATGGGCAACAACACCCTGCAGCCCCTGGGCCTGTCCACCCGCGGTCAGTTTGCCACCGTGGTCTACCGGTTCTTCCATGTGGAAATCAATCTGATGGCCACTTCCGACATCCACGGCCAAGCTTACGCCACGGATTACACCGCTGACTACTCCGCTTCCGGCACCCATTACCAGGGCCTCACCCGTGTGGCCACCTTCGTGAAGCAGCAGCGCCAGGCCTATGTGAATTCCTTCCTGGTGGACTGCGGCGACCTGGTCCAGGGTACCCCCCTCACCTATTACTACGCCTTCAACCATCCCGAAACAAACGATCCCATTATGAAGGCCCTGCGGATGATGGACTACGACATGTTCGTCCCCGGCAACCATGAGTTCAACTATGGTATGACCATTCTCCAGCGTCAGCTGAACTACCTGACCAGCGATGGGACCGAGACCGAGTCCTCCGTGGCTGTGGGCTGCGCCAACTACCTGGATTCCACCAAGCAGGGTGGCGAAACCACCAACTGGAGCACCTGGAACAACTATGCCCCCTATCAGCTCTATGACTACAATGGCGTCACCGTGGCTGTGATGGGCATTGGCAACCCCAATATCCCCAAGTGGGACGTCCCCGCCAACTGGGAGGGCATCTATTTCGCCAACGTCATTGAGACCTACAAGCACTATGAGCAGGAAATGACTGAGAAGGCCGACCTCATCGTTCTGGCCAGCCACTCCGGCATTGATTCCGACGCCCAGTCCGATTTCATCCGCCGGCTGGTCTCCGAGACCAACTCCATCGATCTGGTCTTCAGCGGTCACGAGCACCGCAATGGCATCACCCAGATTGCCAACAGCGACGGCAAGGAAATCCCCGTGTTCTCCCTGTCCACCAAGGCAGCTGTGGTGGGCCAGGCCATTGTGACCGTGGACAAGGTCACCGGCGAATACACCCTGACCACAGAAAACGTCCCCATGTCCTACCGGGATGACAACCGGCAGTGGCATCCCCTCTATGAGGTAGACCCCGACCTGGAAGCCGCTCTGAAGCCTTATGAAACTGCCACCTGGCAGGACTACATGCTCCAGCCCATCGGCAAGGCCACTGGGAACTTCACCGCCGCCAACCTGGGGACCGCTCCCTCCGCTTTTGTGGATCTGGTGAACAAGGTCCAGATCTGGGGCGCCCATGACCGCACCGGAGAAAATACCCCCGATGACAAGACCGACGACACCCCCGCTCAGCTGTCCATCACCGCTCCCCTCACCTCCGGCAACGCTGAAAACCTGATCTCTGAAGGCGATATTGTCCTGGGTGACATGTTCAAGCTGTACCGCTATGAGAACTGGTTCTACCAGATCACCATGAGCGGCAAGGAAGTGAAGACCTGGCTGGAATACTCCGCCTCCAAAGTCCAGGTCCAGGAGGACGGCTCCATCAACATCCAGGGCGGCCTCACCTACTATGACGTCATCTACGGGGAAGGCTTCTCCTACGTCATTGATCCCTCCCAGCCCGCCGGCTCCCGGATCGTCTCCATGACCTACAATGGAGAGGCGGTAGCTGATGACGCCGAATTTACCGTAGTCATCAACAACTACCGCTACAACGGCGGCGGCGACTACATCAAGTATCTGAATGAACACGGCTGCGAGTTCCTGGCCAATGACCCGGATCGCATCATCTACTCCACCCAGTACGACATGATCCAGGGCGAGGATAAGGGTCAGGCCCGGAACCTCCTGGCGGACTACATCCGCGAGGCCGGCGAGATCTCTCCCACCATCGACTCCACCTGGAGCATCAAGCTCCCCGAATAACCCCTCGTTTGCATCAGCCGGCCAGGAAACAGGCAACTACCTGTCTCCTGGCCGGGAATTTAATTTTGGACACAACGCAGGTTGGTATGGGCGCTCTCTTGCATTTCACTTAAAATAGAGGAAATGCGCCAGCCGGAAACCAGTGCGGTATGCGGAGCTGGGCGCAGAGAAAACCGTGCAAGAGGATTCCGGTTCCGAGGTGGTGATTGATGCAGAATGCAACGTTTCCATATTTCTCATACCTTGCGCCCCGTTTCTGTTAGTCTGCCCGAAGCGCAGCCACCGGGTCACTTTTTGCCGCCTTGCGGGATGGAATCAGTCCACCGATCAGGGTTAGTACCACACTCAACAGGATCAGGACGACGGCGTTTGCAGCAGGAAGTACCGCATGGATATCTGTGGAGCCTGCCATAGAATGAATCAACGCATTGCAGGGGATCAGGAGCAGCAGGGTCATTCCAATGCCAATCAATCCCGCACACAGGCCGATGATGAAGGCTTCCGCGTTGAACACCTGGGATATATTCCCCTTGGACGCGCCAATGGCGCGAAGGATGCCGATCTCTTTTTTTCGCTCCAACACACTGATATAGGTGATCACACCGATCATGATGGAGGAGACCACCAGGGAAATTGCCACAAAGGCAACCAGCACATAGCTGATGGTATTAACGATTTCCGTCATGGAAGACATCATGGTTCCCACCAGGTCGGTATAGCTGATCACCTTTTCCTCCTGGCCGCTGCCCGTCATGCGGCTGTTGTACGCCCCTAAGATTTCGGCGATGGATTCCTTGCTCTCAAAGTCCAGCGGATAAATATCAATCTGCGCAGGCTTGCTCAGATCAGCGTATCCAAAACTATTGAGATTCCCATCAAAGGACGCGTCCTCAGCAGTCATCATAGATCGGAGCAGCTCTGTCAGCTCATTTTCATCCATATTCATTTCGATGGCGTTGGCAAAGGCATCGGCGTCTATGGTGAAAGCGCCCTCCATATTTGCCCCGATCTGCTCCATGGCCTGTTCCATCTGGCTTACAATCTGCTGTGTCGCCGCCGCCATTTGGAGCTGCATAGCCTGCGCGACCGCCTCGGTGTAGGAGTCTGTGACCGTCTGCATATAATCACCGATTGCGTCGGAAATCTGGGCCTCCAGGGATTTCGCGTCGATGATCTCCGCAATCTCAGCGGTCAAGAGCATTTGCGCCTCCGACGTCTGCAAATAATCATGAAAATGCTCGCTCATTTTGCTGGGGTCCGGTAGAGCTTTGGCAGCCGCATATTCCTGATAGCCCTTCACCATATCAGCGGCCAGCGCATCCAGCTCCTCCTGGGAGATGGTGACTTCCTCACTGATTTTCAGAATGTCTGGGGCTCTTTCAGCCATCATCGCCTCCACTTCCGGCGTTTGCAGGTACGCATGAAGAGATTCGCCGAATTTGTCCGGGTCAGTCAGCTGCGTTTCCGTAACATAGCTTTGATAGCCCGATAAAATATCTTGAATCAGAAGCTTCATTTCCTCCAGGGACACATCCGCCTCTACATTGGATTGAACGATCTTGCAGATCCCGGCATGTAGCCGCTGCTTGGCCTCGGGGGTCTGCAAATACTCCATAAAGTATGTACTTAACCCGGAATAGTCGGCTTCTGGATGGGTCAGCGCATAGGCCCCGTATCCATCTGCAAGGGCGCAGGCAAGCTGATGGAGCTTTTCCGTGGAAGCGGACAGATCCAGCCGGCCCAACACATCCCCCATGACTGCGCCGTCCAGCTCCGGCAGGTCAAATGTGAACTGGTTCAGATCAAGCATGGAGGAGAGATCCAGACTGTTCGCGTTAAAATAACGCGACATATCGACATTAAGTGCACGCTGGTCAATCGAGAACGCGTTTTGCAGCGCGTCCTCATTGATCGTGAACAGGGATTCCAGGTTGAAGTCGCCCTGCCCATCATCCGCCCCAAAGGCGTCGCCGGTCAGCACGTTTATATTCGGCCCGGCAAGCTGCTCTTGAACAATGGAGCTTGCTGCAGCCTCCTCGATCACATGCTGTGTCAGGGCTGCGGGATAACCGATACCCGCATCCAGCATGGTTGCTATGGCGTCCTCCCTGGGCTGCACAACACCGACAATCGTAATATCCTCGCCCTGGCTGACCAGCTCCCGCATATACTCCTCATCGCCGGATTTGTCCTTCCACACGTTGTAGGTATCATCATACTCAAAGTAATCCGCCGCGTTCACCAGCTTGAAGGTGACGTCAAGAAGCTCCTCATAATCATAGGGCCGAAGGTCTGTGGGCGCTTTGACGTCCTCCTCCGCTATAAACTGCCGGATCATTTCATCCAGCTCCAGAGAATCCCGCAGACCCATGGCATAAAGCGCAAGATCGCTGATGCTGCCGCCGGAGGTGAGCACCACTACACACTCGTTATACCGCTCTGGCCAGCGGCCCGCTTTGACCTCATACTGCTTTTGGAACAGCGATGTATCCTCCGGCATGGGATGAAAGACGTCTGTGTTCATCATCATGGACACAAAATTGTTACTGCCGGAGGCGCTGCCGACCCCAAGGGCTGAAAAAGACTGGTCTGGGTTTACCTGACGTACGCCACTGTCCTCCAGCCGGAAAATCTGGGGCGCTGCATGGTAAGTATACTCAATGGCCTTGGCGTACTGTTCAATCCCGCTCTCCCCGCTGTCGAAATACTCCTTGAGAGAAGCAAGATCGTTGGCCTCAACCTGAGCGAGCATGCTGGTAATCCGCTGTGAAACACTGGCCTGACCGGGGCCACCCTGGATACTTCCGCTGCCCTCCTCCATCATTGCAGTAAAGTCCATTCCACTGCTTTGGATCTGTAGCGGGTATTCCGACAGGGTATCTTCCTCAATGGACTGGATATAGGCATTCACACCGTTGGACAGCGCCAGGATCAGTGCAATGCCGATGATCCCGATTGACCCGGCAAAGGAGGTCAGGAGTGTCCGGGCTTTTTTGGTCCGAAGGTTATGGAAGCTGAGGGAGAGGGCTGTAAGAAACGACATGGACGCCTTCCCCATGTTCTTATGGATCGGCTCAACCTGACCGCTCTCACCCATTTCAAATGGCGCAGTATCCGAACAGATCCTACCGTCCCTCAGTTGAACGATCCGGGTGGCGTATTTCTCCGCCAACTCCGGATTGTGGGTCACCATGACCACAAGCCGGTTCTTCGCCACTTCCCGCAGCAGCTCCATAACCTGGACGCTGGTGTCGCTGTCCAAAGCGCCGGTGGGTTCATCGGCCAGGAGAATATCCGGGTCGTTGACCAACGCCCTCGCGATGGCCACGCGCTGCATTTGTCCGCCGGACATCTGGCTCGGCTTTTTATGGAGTTGATCTCCCAGCCCGACCTGTGCCAAGGCGTTTTGAGCGCGTTTTCTCCGCTCTCCTTTTGAAACGCCGGAAATCGTCAGCGCCAGCTCCACATTGGATAGGATCGACTGGTGTGGGATCAGATTATAACTCTGGAACACAAAACCAATGGTGTGGTTGCGGTATGAATCCCAATCCCGGTCTTTATATTTCTTGGTCGAGATGCCGTTGATAATTAAATCGCCGCTGTCGTAGCGGTCAAGGCCTCCGATCATATTCAGCAGCGTTGTCTTGCCGGAACCGCTGGGACCGAGAATCGCAACAAATTCATTTTCACGGAGGTTCAGGCTGACTCCGTCCAGCGCTTTCTGTACCAGACCTCCAGTTTTATACTCCTTGCGGATGTCCTTGATTTGAAGCATGGTTCAAGCCCTTCCTTTCGATCTGACTTCCGCAAGTCTACACCTCTTTGAACAACTGAACATCAACTCCGGAGGGCTTTCGCATAAAATTCTCAGAAAGTTTACTTTCGGCTTAATTCCCGTGTTATAATAGGCAATAAAAACATGTTGTAGGGAGGGAGTGCCAGTGTTTCAGATACTTGTGGTAGAAGATGACAGAAGCACAGCGCGGTTGATGCAGGCTGTTTTGAGACACGGCGGATATGAGGTTGTGGAGGCGGTCAATGGAATCGAAGCGCTGGCCGTCATGGACACACAGCACATCGACTTGATCGTGCTGGATGTGATGATGCCAAAAATGGACGGCTATGAATTTACAGAACGGT
>ERZ1673752.4146-NODE-4146-length-12544-cov-6.315958_pt1 | contig 12544 bp, 16 predicted proteins | sample MGYA00580195_ERZ1673752 | MGnify/ENA primary metagenome ERZ1673752 (study PRJEB41218, sample SAMN15661744) | gut metagenome | host: Homo sapiens | place: Canada: London | collected 2015-08-20/2019-03-30 | study: EMG produced TPA metagenomics assembly of...
CCTTTTGAGAACGATTAAGTAACCTTTTGAGAACGATTAAGTAACCTTTTGAGAAGAGTCCTCCTTCTTTTCCTTGATTATTTAAGGCAACAATCTGACTTTTTGAATTTTTGTCGCATTTCCTTTGCTCTGTCTTGTAATTTACCTACATTTGAATTGTCGTTTCGATGCGCTTTAATACAATTACCGAACCAGCTGACAGTTGTCTTCCCGGTACCCTTTAATCAAATTTTCGCTACGACATCAAGGATTATCAATTCTGAAAATTTAATTAAAGGGGTTAACAATGACAAAAAGACGAATCACCCTCATTGAAAATGGCGACGTGGGCAAATGCTCATTCAGTTTCAACAACCTTATTCTTCGTTCTCCTCTTCGCTATACGATGATGGAACGCCGTTTTCTCTATAAACTATCGGAGGCTATCAAGATGCGGTATGAGGAAATGAGATTGGAGATGCGTGATAACTGGCAGAACCTCGTGTTCAATATGACGGATCGGGATTTGGCTTCGGTCGGTGGAAATACCAACGTTATGCGTACCTACAAGACGGTGCGGTCTCTGGCCCAAAAAGCAATCATCCAGTTTCATGAGAATGAAGACAAACAGCTGGTGGTGGATTACTTTCACTGGATAGATGCTTTCAGATGGAACACCTCGACAAATGATTATACCATACGTGTCTCTCCAGAACTGTATGAGTACGTAATCAATCTTACCAAGTCGTTTACCATCCTCAATCTGCATACGGCAATCTTGCTGAATTCGAAATACTCGCAAAAATTCTATGAGATATGCTGCCTCTATTCGGGTGATTTCCGCTATATCGACCCTACGACTCCCGATGAAACTTACAAGAAGAGAATCTTGAAAATGTCGGTCGAAACCTTCCGCTTTACCTTCGGACTATCAGAACTCCATGATCCTAAGACTGGAGAGCTGCTGGAAAAAGAGAAATATCAGCGTTTCAAAACGATGGTAGAGAAAGTTATCCTGCCAGCACAACGAGAATTGTATGAGCTTTATCAAAACAATCAATGTGATGTGTGGTTCGATTTTGAAGTGGCAGACCGTTATGGGCGTGGCAGAAACGGCTCACCCAGGAACCTGCGCTTTTACGTTTATTCAAGAGAGTTTCCAAAGTCTAAAGATGCCGATAAGGATCGACCATGGCAGGAAGGCGATACTCCGCTATTTCCATTCGAAAAGAAAGATGACAAAAAGATTTCAAAGGAAAGGACTTATAAGCAAACTGACTGGCTTAGCCTCGATGGAGATTTCCAAAGAGACACGGTACGCCAACTGCTGAATTTTTATTTGGATGCCGATGCAGCAGATTACTATATGGCCAAGATTGACGAGGAACAACGGCAAAACAACGATACCTATTCACAGGTGATTCAGGTAATCTACGAAAAACAGAAGCAGCCAAAATTTCAACAGGGTTCTAAGAAATACCAACAGAAATGCTTAATAGATTTTGTTTTTCCTAAAAATTTAAAAGTATATGGCTGGCATATAGATCCAATAAATATTAAACCAAATAATTATGCAAAATGAAACATTTTAATTTATTACATTCAATGGCTTTTGTGTTTATAGCCATGTTATCATTGGGCTTCACGTCTTGTACGGAAGAAGAGTTGGAGGATAGAAGCAAGATGCCGAGCGATGCCATTAAGTTCACTGTGTCCGAAGCGAAAACAGGAACTCGCATTTCGTTGGACTCAAAAAATTTTCGCCAACACTTGAAATCCTTCTATGTTTCGGCATTTCCTGCTAAAACCTATCAAGGTATGATTCCTGACAACGACTTTTACATGAAAGATGTTGAGATTGTCAATGACGGTAAGGGAAATTTTTCGTACCGAAAAGATGAAAAAGCTTATCCATGGCCTAATTTTCCTCTGAATTTCGTAGCGGTCAATGATAGAGATTACGACGGTCGCACTCCATCCCTATTCATTAATGGTAAGTTGGATATAGGATGTTTTAGTGGGGGCAGTATTGATTATGTGTGTGCCTATACAACTAATCAAGATAAAAATAAAAACGGAGGAACTGTTGATTTACAGTTTCATCACTTGATGTCTCAAATTAGGTTCTATGTAGCTGAGCGTTCATTCAATCTAAATTGTGATATTAAGAAAATAGGGTTGAAAGGTGTATATGATATTGCAGATATGCATATAGATTCAGAAGGTAATATTACAGTCAGTGAAGCCCAAGATGATCTTGGAATGGGTGATTATTCTATTGATGTTACCGATTATGCCCCTGACCAAGAGCCTGTGCTGTTGAATTATAATAAAGAACTCTTTATTCCGCCTCTAACTCAAAAAGGCTGGGATCCATCCAGTAATATTTTGCCCAAAGATATAGACGATGCTATCGACAATTATGACCCAGAGAATGTTTATGCATATGTATGGATGGAGTGTAAAATTCAAAAAAATGGAAAATATTTGGTTGGAAGTGAGAATTCTTATGGGAGAACCTGTTTTCCGTTTAAAGCCAATTTGAAGCCTGGCAAACGATATAATTATGTAATTACTCTAACGGATGACTTTATTGGTTACCCAGACCAAAAAACTAAATTACAAGAACCTAAACTTGGTTGGGTCATTTCCGATGCTGGAAATATTTACCGCTATGGTGAGGATGCTGCTGTAGCTGGCGAAAATCCCGTCGCGATGATAGCATATATAAACGAGAATGGCAGTGGCCCAGCACCCTACAGTAAGCATGGACTTGCCATTTCATTGAGATGGTTGCGAAAAAATGACGGTAATATGTTTTTCACTTACTCGGATTTAGAAAATATAAATACATGGATTTCACAAGACTATAAAAGTTTAGGCGATGCTCCTTCATGGACTCAATGGTATGTACCAGGTTTCGGTGAATTTGATTTGATATTTGATGCTTGTGGCGGTACTCAATATGATGGGCAGCTACATTACAAAAATCAGCCATGGGATTATGGTGACCTTGATAAGCTCTTGGAATCAACCGCAGAGCGCGTGTGTCATGACGGTGTAGACTGCCAATACACTTTTGATTATTTTTATACATGGGACTGGGGACATGATGACGAGTATGAGCGATACTGGCTGAATCCATCTGAAAATATAGACCCTTCGAAGGTATGGCTTTATAATTCCAGAGTGAAGCAATACTGGCAATGGTCAAAACAATCCACAGCAGGAGCCGGCTGCATGGTACGCCCTGTTTTTGAATTCTGATGTTTAACAAGTAAAATGATAGGAAAAGAAAAAATATACATAAGATGAAAAAGAAATATATATCACCTAAAATTACTATTTTTGAAGTGGGTGAACCCATATTGGCAGCTGCTTCTCCAGGTAAGGATCCAAAAATTAACATAGATGTTGATGACTGGGAAGATGAAGAAATTGGACCAAATGGTGCTAAGTACTTTGATTTTCCTATGAATGAATAGAAGTTAGGTAACCATACTATAAATATAGGGGCATAGTATCAACAATCTATGTCCCTATATTTTTCTTGAAAATATTAACTAATTATCAACTACAACATTAAAATGGATATTGTCGTCATTCTCATTGTGAAGTCCATCCCCTTCATGCCTTTTATCAGCAAAAGATTTGTCGCTGTAGAAAATTATCCATGCTTTTGGTTCTTTTAAGTTGATTGTATAAGTTACTTCACGTACCAATTTATCTTTGATAAAAGCTTTAATATTTACATTTATATCGCCGCTCTCCTCTTTTCTGTAGTTTGGCTTTGTAACAGTTTGGCTAAAATCTTCATAGTACCCAAAGCAGGCAATATCTGCATACGTATAGTATGTTCTACTAATCAATTTTTGTTTTTGATCCAATACTGTAGAAGGCAAATAGATTTTATTCAATGTAGGCAGTTCATTACCTTGCATTGCCCAATTTAATCCAGTATGAAAGTCTTCTTTGTTATCAACAAACACACTATAACGAGTTAGTTTATGGGCATCAATGGCATAAACATAACTTTTAGAACTAAACATGGTTGTATCGCCTGTGTAAGTTACAATCAGTTTGGCTGTCACTGGCTTAGTTGTTTCTTTCGTGTCATTCCAGTCTTCTTTCTCGCAAGCTGTTAAGCAGAATACAGCTACACAAAGAATAAATAAGTGAAATAAATTTAGTCTTTTCATATGGCAGATTTTTTTGTGTGAAACAATTTTGTTTAATGTTTTATCAATTTTGTGTGTAAAGATACATATAACAATTTTAAAAATATTGTTTTTATCAGGAAATTACTATTATGTTCAATTTTTATGTAAACGAAACTTTCATACACTGCTTTGAAAGCAATATCAATTCGTTGTTTCGTCTATTGCCACTTTCGTCTAAGGTATCAATAACAACCTTTCCTTGTTGTAACAAGGTCTTGATTTCACCTATGGTTATCTGATGACCATTATACATACGCTGAACTCTGAACTTAATAGATCTTTCTCGTTGGAAAGGCTCACAAACAAAAGATTTGGTACCCACCACAATACGTCCTTGTTTAAGAAGGGCTATTGTATTGTCAAGAACAATCGTATAGTTTTGTATAACCGGAATGGAAGAGAATATCTTTCCAGTATTAGTAGAAAAACCGTCTATTATTATTTCTTCTCCCATTAGTACTTTTTCTATTTCTTCTTTATTAAAATGTCGATTACAAATATAATTTTTTACATGAAAATTACAATGTTCACATTGATAGCCATGACTATTACGATAGATGCGACTACCACAATAAGGACAATGAGCTGATAAATATTCTTTATTCATAGTTGTTCAAATAGTTTAATAATGATTGACCACTCTTTGAGTAAAACAGCCACAAAAATCCAGAAACAATAAACAGCAGAAAGAAAGCGCATTTCATCAAGTCGGATAACTGATTAGCAACAATTAAGTTTATACTGTTTACAACGAAACAAGTTAATAACATAAAATCTTTCATTGGAAGTTATTTTGTAGAGGGATGGTTAGTCCCTCCGTTTCCTTGTTAGTCTGTTACCTCGTAGAAGTATTGCAACTCCTTACCGTGCAGATTCTCCTGCGCCCACTCATCAGCTTTGCGCCAAAGCTTGTCGTACACCCTTGCGATAGTGTCGTTTTTCTCATACCACTGCCAAATCTTGTGGTTGAGCACCATCACAAGCTCGGTGAGGTAGATGTGATTGGTTTGCCACTCTTTGAAAGCACGATTGAAGGTGTCAACGATAGCCTCGATACCAAACCTGTCCGCAATCGAAAAATCCATCCAAAAGGTGGTCTTCGGTTCATAGCCAATCATCGACATCGCTGTATCGACACTGGCAGGAATTTGAATTGTTACCATGTTTTAAGTTTTAATGATGTGATACTTTTCCCTTTAGTTTTCCACTGCTTGCCAGTGGGAGCTGACCGGGATTGAATTTTATGTGCATGGTAACAGTGGGGACGCAATGGATGCGCAAGGAATTTTCTGGGAATTTTGGATGGATACCCAATTTTGATAGAAATTGTGGAGGGTTTGTCCAAAATTCCCTGAAAATAGCTTCTGCGGTACTTTCGCAGGAATGGAGGCCACGCTACCTTTGCACAATAAAATCAATACTGGCAGCTACCCGGTAAGAAGTAGGCAACGCTTACTGAATAAATAACTCCGCAGGAGTAATGGAGGGATTGGGATAAGAACAAAACTTACGATAGTGTGTTTTGCATGGGCTAAATGAAGTCTGTGCCATTGGCTCAGACGAAATGGAGAAAAGACTTTAGGGAAAAGGCAAAGATACCAGGGCTGTGTAGGTTGGCAGTATGTTAAATACTGCCAACTGATTTGGGACTTACTCGCAGGTCGGAAATCAAGGTCGGACACAGTACGAAAAAGATAAAAGATAATCGAACTTCAATAATTTGGGCAAAAATACCACTTTAGAGTTGTTTTTGAGTTCGATTTGCATTATCTTTGCAAACAAATAATAATCGAACACTATATGGCGAATATTGGATATGCAAGGGTATCAAGCAGAGAGCAGCATCTTGATATGCAGCTCACGGCATTGAGGGATAAGGGATGCCAGACCATCTTCCAAGAGAAGGTGTCGGGCATCAGGCAACGCCCAGAGCTTGAAAAGTGCCTTTCCTTTCTTAGGGAAGGCGATACGCTCGTAGTCTATAAATTCGACCGATTAGGTCGGTCGCTCAAAAACCTGCTGGAGATTTTCGACTCCCTCCACAATCGAGGCATCACCCTCATATCGATCAAAGACGGCATAGACGGCAATTCCAACACAGGCAAACTGATGATGACTCTGATGGCAGCATTGGCCGAGTTTGAACGGTCGGTGATTGCCGAAAGATGTTCGGCTGGGCGAAAGGAGGCCCAACTAAAAGGAAAGAGATTGGGAAGAGCACCAGGCATCAATCAGAATAAGATTGATGCTGTTGTGGGTCTTTATAAACAGGGCATGGGAATCGAACCGATTATGCAGCAGCTTGGGATTAAGTCAAAATCCACCGTTTACAGGTATTTGAATATCAGGAAAATTAAGTTGGACAGGAAATGACATATGGTAGCATTAAGTGAAACAATAAATAGGACTTCGTCTTTTGTCTGTGGAAATTCCAAAGCAGACAGAAAGAAGTATGGTCAGTTCTTTACACCAGGTACAACGGCAAAGTTTATGGCTTCCATGTTTGATATAGACATGGATAGACGCAGCTTGAAAGTTCTTGATGCTGGTGCTGGAAGTGGAATCTTATCAGTAGCTCTTATAAGCAGAATGCGTGAGAGCGGATATAATGGGAACATCCATTTAGTGTGCTATGAAAATGATGTAAAGGTACTCGGACTACTCGAAGAAAACCTTGCCTCTATCAAAGACGCTAACTTTTCTTTTGAAATTCGTCAGGAGAACTATATCACATCACAGTCTTTTGGAAATAAGGCTTCCTTTTTTGCACAGGCTAATATGGATGAGTATGATTTGATAATAGGTAATCCACCATACAAGAAAATATCAAAAGATGCTCCAGAAGCGAAGCATATGCCAGAGGTCTGTTATGGTGCCCCCAATCTCTACTTCCTCTTTTGGGCAATGGGAATATATAATCTTAAAGAAGGTGGAGAACTGGTTTATATTATTCCGAGATCTTGGACTTCGGGAGCATATTTTGAGAAGTTTAGGAAATATTTGCTGGCACATGGAATAATTACCCGAATACATCTTTTTGGGAGTAGAGACAAGGTGTTTGATGGTGACTCCGTTTTGCAGGAAACCATAATCGTAAAGATAAAGAAAGAACAGACCTTTCCTAAAAAGATAAGGATGTCTTTCTCTCAAACTTCTAATTTTTCTGATATAAGATTTTTCGATGTAGACTATAATACCATCGTAGCGCCCAATGGGTACATCTATTTGGTGACAAACCAAAAAGAAATAGAGGTACTATCAACATTGGGAAAGTTGTCTGAAACCCTTGTTTCAGATGATTTACGCATGAAGACTGGCATTATAGTAGACTTTCGTACCAGAGAAGTTCTAAGAAGCAAAGCAGAGAAAGGGGCATATCCTTTGTTCTACGCTCAACACATTAAAGACGGTAGAATAAAGTGGCCAACAGGCAAAGAAGATGAATATATCTGTACAGATAAGAGTGGGTATTTGCAAGAGAATGCAAACTATTTGTTCATTAAACGGTTCACATCAAAAGAGGAAAAAAGACGTTTGCAATGTGGTATATATCTCCGATCGGATTACCCAAAGTATAAATACATAAGTACACAGAACAAGATCAATTATATAAAATGCAATAGTATGGAGGAAGTTTTTGGGTTGTATGTCCTCCTGAACTCAACCATATATGATCAATACTACAGAATCCTTAATGGTTCCACACAGGTCAATTCAACAGAAATAAACAAGATGCCTGTTCCATCGAAAGCCACAATATGTTTGATGGGTAGAGAACTTATAGGAAAAGATTATAGTGAACTAACGTGTAATAGAATATTATCAAGATGGATAAGATAGAAGCAATTAAAAAACTATTGGCAGACTTAGACATGCCTGTAGCGCAACAATCTGATCTATGCGCCTTAACTATATTGGCCATGGGAGGAATAAAAGGGGAAGATAATTTTAGTGATGCAACGAATGAATGGATTAGAATACATGATGTAATTGCTTTTGTCAATGCCAATTACAATGTATCCTATGCCGAAAATTCGAGAGAAACTTTCCGCAAACAGGCAATGCATCACTTTAGAAATGCTGCCCTCATCGAGGATAATGGTAAGGCTACGAATAGTCCAAATTACAGATACCGCTTGACCAATGAATTTTTGGCGGTACTCCGAGAGGTAACAGAACTTGATTGTGGCGTCGGCGAAGAAGGTGCTGCTTTGACATCATTTCTAAAAAGGCACCAAAGCCTCACTGAAATTTATGCTTCAAAAAAGGTCATGCAAAAAATGCCAGTAAAGATAAATAACCAAGACTTCTCCTTTAGTCCTGGTTCACACAACAGATTACAAAAAGCCATTATTGAAGACTTTGCTCCACGATTCGCCCCTGGGTCAGAATGTCTTTATGTAGGTGATACCATAAAGAAAGACATGATCAAGAACGAGTCAAAACTCAAAGACTTAGGTTTCGAGATTACACTACACGATAAGATGCCTGACGTAGTTCTATACCGTGAAGATAAAGATTGGATTTACTTCATTGAGGCTGTAGATTCGGTTGGTCCCATGGATCCAGAGCGTATCAAGGATATAAGCAAGATGACTGAAAAGGTAAAATCAGGAAAGATTTTTGTTACAGCATTTCTGTATTTCAGCAAGTTTAAAAAGTTTTCTGAACAATTAGCTTGGGAGACAGAGGTTTGGATCGCTGATATGCCTGACCACATGATACATCTGAACGGTGATAAGTTTTTAGGACCTCGATAAGAATTGAAAATTAGAACATAATTAAACAGATATATGGAATTAAAAGATTTTGTAGCCCAGACTCTTGTGCAAATTGTTGAAGGCATAGACCAAGCAAATGACTCTTTGAGCAACAAATCCGCTTTTGTGGTTTCTTCCAATATAAAGACATCAGAGGATATAAAATATTCCTTTGATAAAGAAAGAATTCCACATTATGTATCAAATGTTGATTTTGATGTTGCTATCAACATTCAGGACTCCCAATCGAAAACTGGAGGTGCAAATATAGAAGTATTTTCAGTACTGAATATAGGTGGGAAAGGAGAAAAAGGTTTAATAGACACATCAACAAATAGGATTAAGTTTACTCTTCCCTTGGCACTTCCAACAGAACCAGAAGACAAACATTTTACAACAAGGCTTACTCCTCCAAAGAGACCCGAATTAAAATAAAGACATATAGCCAGTCAAATTCCCATGACTGGCTACTGTACTTCTTTAATCGTCCTCGTCGGGTAGGGCTTCAAGGATGATGACTATGTCGTCGGGCTGGAGGTCAGTCCAACCAACTTCATAATATTCTCTGTCCTCATCGGGCATGATCAAAATACCGCTATGCTCGGTTATAGGGTACTTTACTGCCATAACTTTTGCTTCAACTTGACCTTCCATACCACCAATGGCTGCCTCGACATAAGGGTAATCGGCGAACCAATGGTATTCCTGATCGAGACGGTTTCGCATATTCTCATTGAGTGAGCGTACTACTTCCTGTAATCCGCTGGTAGGCTGTTGTAAAATATCTATCTGTTTCATTTTTGTCTTTTTTTGTGAAGGGGTGGTTAGCCCCTCCGTTACCTATATAGAATTACTTTAATAGCGTCTAAGCGATACAGACCACCCTTCCAACAAGAGATCCTTATGTATGACTTTTTGTCTATCAAAGTCTGCTTGTGCAGCATCCTCATTATTAATATAAACCTGTTGATAATTAACACCTGTCTCTGATGATACAACTGTTACAACCTGTATTGATATTGGTATATTCATGATTTTATCTATTGTGGGGGGGGTGGTTATCCCCCTCCATTACCTTTGTTATGCAACTACCTTATACTTGTGAACGTAGATGTAAGCATCGTAGTCTTCCTGTTCTTCATTCCACTTATCAAGTTCTTCCTTGCTCACGTTCTCTCTGCCCAACAGTTCTGCAACATAGCTCATAGCATCTTTTTTCTCTGTGAAGTACTCGTGAGCATAATTGTTATTGACCGCAGATTCCACATAGAACCTATCAGCAAAATACTTACCCTCGGCATCGTTGGTGGCGTATATCTCACATCCCGGCTCCTCCACACTGAAATAGATAGTCAGGTTAGGCATAAGCTCTCCCAAAACCTCGTAGAAATCCGTTGCACCCCATGCCTCTTCTGCGTCGATGCGAAGTACATCCCCATCATATTCATAATACTGGATGAAACCACGAAGATATTTCTTCATCTGCTCGTCGGTAGCTCCCAACGTCTTTACGATGTTACCTTCCCAACCATCGCTTGCCGTTTCTGCTACTGGTTTCTTACGACCTTCCATAAAGTCATCAATTACTTGATATACTTTGGTTACATCCTCTTTGCTACCCTCAATAACGTAGCTTGTACTTGCCCAATTTGCCATAGTCGTTTATTTTATATGTTTATACTAATCATTTGTTCTTTCTACTTTCGCTATATTCTCATTGGTTTCCATTGCTGCCCGAAAACCACTGATATAATCTTCGGAAAAATAGTCAGGAAACTCATACATTTGTATATCTGTGATTTTCCCTAACCCTTTTTTATAAGTTATCTTGATAGCTCTCATCTTCTTTCTGCTAACAAGTAAATGTGTTGATGCGCTGTTCGTCCACTTCCCATTCGTAACCTCTATTATTGCACTGGGTTTGTCGATAATTCATAAGCTGCTGCACATCATGTTCTGTCATATCCTCATAAGCAACAAGTTGCGTACAAGCATCAATAAAATCTTCTCCAATGTAGATAAGTTCTTTCGAGTTACGAGTATGCCATTCGTCTGTCTTATAAAACAAATAAATTATAGTTTGCATATTGCTAATGTTTTAAGTGTGATACATTTCCCTTTAGTTTAGCTGCTTTTGCAGCATCGCTGTCGAGATTTCAAATTTTATGTGCTAATGGTAAGCAAGTCCATAAGACAGATAAGCCAAGTAATTTTGCTATATTGTTATGGAAAACCCAAATCTTTGATTTGTGGAAGGCTGCCATAACAATATAGCAAAATAGCGCAGCGGTACTTTGGCATTCTGACGGACTTGCTACCTTTGCTAAGTAAAATTAAATCCCGACAGAGATTGCAGAAGTGTAAACGACATAGCATAAGGCACGGTGTGCCACATAAGGGAAAGAAGTATATAGACCAAAATTTGCGATAGCGTGTTTTGCAGAGGGCAATCAGAAACTACTGCTCTAAGTAGTTGCTTATGAATTAAGGGGATGGCTTACAGGTGCTGCGAATTTGTGAGCAGCACTCGCCACAAAGACACTCCTACAACATCTTGTAGAAGTGTCTTGCGTTAGAAGTGCTTAAAAATGAAAATCAATGATACCACCGAGGTAAATTTTGCTGCCTATCTCCAAATTCTCAATCCAACGCATCAGCTCCACCGACTCTTCGGCATAAGTCTGGTTGGTTTCTCCACTTAGATAGAATTGGGATGCAGTGTCAAGTGGGTTCTTTAATGCACTTTCGAGTTTGTAGGAATGTCCGACGAACTTCAAAGCGTTCTCGACGTTCAACTGCGATGCGAGGTCTTGAATATGCTCTACCCATTGAGCTTTCCACTCGTCGATGCCACCTTGATACTCAAGGGTTATGTCGTCAATCTGTCGAAACATTCCCGATGGCAGAATGTTGTTCTTCAAAGCTTCGATGGCACTCTTGCGTCCTTCCTCCGTAATGGCTGCACAATAATCGTAGTCTGTACCATCACCTTGATAAAGTGTGTCCTCGTTGATAACCTCCTTAATTGGAGCGTCTGAAATCTGATAAATCCATGCGTGCATAACGTTGATGTTTTAATTGTGATACATTTCCCTTTAGTTTTGCTGCTTTTGCAGCATCACTGTCGGGATTTCAAATTTTATGTGCAAGTGGTCAGCAAGTCCATGAGGCAGATAAGCCAAGTAATTTTGAGATATTGTCATGGAATACCCCAATCTGTGATTGGTGGAAGGCTGCCGTGAGAATATCGCAAAATAGCGCAGCGGTACTTCGGTGTTCTGACGGACTTGCTACCTTTGCTAAGTAAAATTAAATCCCGACAGTGATTGCAGGAGCGTAAACGATACATATAGGGCTATGATTATGACACCAGGTGTAATTTAGTAGCTATTGCCTGGCAAGGCACCAATATTGGAAGATGTCCTAACCTCTCTCCCGAAGTCCCTTGAAAGACTCTGTTGGCGATCCTGAAAGGTCAGAAACAGTGTCTTACATAGGATAAAAACGGCATATACCGTTTTTAGGGTTTCTGCGTAGCCTGTGTTCTATCAAGCTGCCTCCCTCTTAGCCGTTGTCGAAGTGAAG
>ERZ1673752.4148-NODE-4148-length-12541-cov-14.195899_pt1 | contig 12541 bp, 13 predicted proteins | sample MGYA00580195_ERZ1673752 | MGnify/ENA primary metagenome ERZ1673752 (study PRJEB41218, sample SAMN15661744) | gut metagenome | host: Homo sapiens | place: Canada: London | collected 2015-08-20/2019-03-30 | study: EMG produced TPA metagenomics assembly of...
TTTTGGCATAGCGTTCCAGCCCACGGATGCCGGTCTTGCTGATCTCCACGCTGGACACGCCCCGGTTCTGCCGCAGAAGAGTGCGGACGCTCTGCTTACCTTGGGATGTTTTGGACTGGTACAGCCGAAACGCCGCCTTTACCGCCCGGAGGACAGTCCGGGCGGACAGCTTCGTGGTGGAGATCATAATGTTGAATGACTTCTGTTCGATTTCTTCCTGCACTGCCATCACCTCCCGTGCAGCAGGGTGCTTTTAGCGGTCATACTCTGCCGGAGGCTTGGTGCGGGGCTTTTCTGCGGGAGGTTCATCCGGCACCGGCAGCACCAGCAGACGGTTGCCCAGTTTCAGAAAGGCTTCCGGCTGATGGAAAAGCTGCTCATACTTCTGTGCCATCTCCGGGGAGAGCGATGCAAAATCCTCCTCGCCCAGACCTACCACCAGAAAAGTCCCGGCAACGACATCGTACATCAGCCCGTCCTCGTCCCACAGGGCACGGTTCAGCGGCAGACCCATGAGCTTGCCATCATCGTTGTAGACGATGGCAACCGGATCTTCAAACGGGTAGCTTGCGCCGATGGAGCCGCCCACCGCCTGCTGCAAAGCCTTCAGGTCGTTATCGATCTCGACCTGCTGCGGATGCTGTCCCGGTGCAATTTTCAGCACGGACAGGGTGTTTTCATTCTGTTCCATTATCATTCTCCTCAAAGATGGTGCTCTCCTGCCCGGCATGGGCAGCGTTCAGCAAAGCCGCCACGAAGAAGCCGAAAAAGGCACCCGCTTCAAAAAAGGCGAAACCGATAAAAAAGTTCAGCATGGCACACCTCAGTCGATGCAGATGCAGGGCAGCTTCTGGTCATCAGCCATCAGGGTGATGCTATGGCTTGCCAGATACTTCTGGAACAGGTAGACCTCATCGATGGTTAGGGAGATGACCTCGCCGTCCATGTTGGTGCGAACCAGAATCACCGGGCCGGTCAGGTAGTGCTTGCCGCCCATCTTCAGCACCTGCGCCGGGTTGTAGCAGAGCAGCAGCGAGGTATTGGGAAGGTTCAGGTAGGCATCGTCCTCCTCAAAGCAGGGCAGGATGTCGGGAGCCTCGTCCAGCGTGATGACGGTCAGCTCCATATCCGGGGCAATGGCTGCGAGGTAGACCTCGCCGCCCCGGTTTGCCGCCAGTGCAGCGCAGATACGCACGTCAATGGTGATCTCCTCGGAGCGGATGGTACAGGTAGCGTTGTTTTTCATAGGCGTTTCTCCTTTTGTTTGCAAAAGAAAAAGACCCCATCGGGTCTTTTGTTACGGTATAAGTCAGCGTTCATTCTGCCGCTGCTGTTTGCGCTGCCACTGTTCCAGCAGCTTGATGATGGTGTCCTCCATCTGTTTCGGGGTGTAGCTGCGGGGAAAGTATTTCCGCAGGGTGTCGTTTTTGATGACCACCTTGTCCAGCTCGTCCTTTTTCTCTTCTCCCATGACCGCAAAGGCAACGTCATACGAGAAGTGCCCTTCCTGCACCAACTTTTTAAGCCGCTGCGCTTGGGAAAGGGACGGTGCATTCTGGGTGTCGTTCATTGCCTCTAAAAAATCCCGCTGTTGGGCTTCGTCCAGATAGGACAACTCCACAGCGGGATTGAATGCAATTTTCTTTTCGTCTACCATGTCCAGCAGTTCCGGGATAAGGCAGGTCAGGCGGATAAAACGCTGGACCTGCTTTCGACTTTCTCCTGCATCTAAAGCGACTTGTTCATCGGAACGCAACTTCGGGCCAATTTGGCCCGAAGTTAAATCTGACCTAGCACCTTGATTTTTTAGAGCCTCCAGCTTCATTTTGTAGGCGAAAGCCCTTTCACTGGGCAGGATGTTCTCTCTTTGGAGGTTTGAATCCACCATGAGCAAAACAGCGGCATCATCATCCATCTGACGGACGATAACAGGCAGGGCATCCAGCCCAGCAAGCTGTGCAGCGTGCTGACGGCGGTGCCCGGAGATGATCTCGTAGCCACCTTCCGGGCGTGGACGTGCAATCAGCGGAGAAAGCACGCCGTACTGTTCTACGCTTTCCACCGTGCGCTGCATGGACTCATCATCCAAAACCTTAAAGGGGTGGTTCTTGAAAGGGAACAGTTCTCCGATGGGAATCTGCTGAACCTGTTCCCTCTGCTGCTCCTGTCGGGATTCTTCCGTGGAGAAGATGTCATCTGCCCCTTTCAGCGACACGTTTAAGCTGTTTTTCGGCATTCGCCATCACCTCCTCGGTCAGAGATTTATAGGCTTCTGCCACCTTGCCTTTGGGGTCGTGCTGGAAAATGCTTTTGCCCACGGCACTGATTTCCGCAGCACGGACAGACCGGGGAATGGTCTGGTCAAACACCTTGATCTTGCTGCCGTAAGCACCCCGAATCAGGTTGTCGATCTGCTGCCCGTAGTTGGTGCGGCTGTCGGTCATGGTGAGCAGGATGCCCTCGATTTTCAGCTTCGGGTTGATCTGCCGCCGGACTTTCTGCACCGTCTGCAAAAGCTGTTCCAAGCCTTTTGCAGACAGATACTGCGCCTGCACAGGAATCAGGGTGGTGTCTGCTGCTGCCAGTGCGTTCACGGTCAGCATCCCAAGGGAAGGAGTGCAGTCCAGCAGAATGAAATCGTATTCATGCTTTGCACCTTCCAACACCTGTTTCAGCATCTTTTCCCGGTTCATGCAGTTAACGAGAGACACTTCCATCCCTGCCAGTTCGATGTTGGCTGGAATCAGGTCAACGCCCTCCGCATGGTGCAGGATACCTTCGCCGGGCGGAATACTTTGGTCGTTCATGGCTTTCTGCATCAGGGTGGAAAGGGTTGTGGGCAATTCATCGGGCTGCTGCCAGCCCATGCTGATGGTCAAGCTGCCCTGCGGGTCAGCGTCCACCAACAGGACCTTCTTGCCCTCCATCGCCAGACCGATGCCCAGATTTTCACAGGTGGTGGTCTTGCCGGTGCCGCCTTTCTGGTTGACGATGGCAATCGTGGTTGCTTTCTTTGAAATTTTCATCACCTCACATTGCTAAGTCGTGGTTTGTTTGGTTCTGATAGGAAAGCTGCATCGTGGTGGGTGCGTTATACAGAGAAGCGAGCAGATATTGTTTCATGTTCCTGATGGGGCTGCTGTTCTCTGCAAGGCACTTCAGCACAAAACGGATATGGTCGGCGTTCAGCTTTATAAACCGGCTGCGTACCACCTCGGCGGGCTTATCGTCCCCGGCAATATGCAGCAGCTTGCGGTTGGTGGCGCAGGTGTCCACCAGCAAATCTACGATTTGGTAGATGGTGTCCTCATCGTCCGGGCAGAGCCGGAGCAGGAGTTCCACCTCCAAAGACTGAGAAAAATATTCTTCCAGTTGGGTGCGTTTACTCATCCCTTCCGATTCTTCAGAATAGAAAGGATCAGTCTCACTCATTTCAGTATCATTCTCTTTAGTCTTATTACATCGTGATTTTGCAGGGTCTTGACACGCGATTTTGAAGCCACAAGAATCGTCATTATCACGATTCTTGACACTCTCTTTTGAAGATTCTGCCGAAAAGTTTTTCACATACACCAAACTTGGCTTTCCCTGTCCTCGGCGTTTTCGTTCAATCAGACCAAACTTTTCAAGTTCCCGGAGCAGCTTGGTCGCTTTGTTGTCTGCGCAACACAATGCCCTCTTGACATCCTCTATCGTGAAGAGGATGAACACCCGGTCCTGCTTGTCCAGCCAGCCGTTTTTCACGGACAGGCTCATGCGGTCAAGCAGGATGCCGTACAGCGTTTTGGCATCGGTTGACAGATCTTGAAACCGCTGCTCCTGAAAAAGAGCCTTTGGAATGCGGAAGAACGAAAAGAGTTCTCCGGCCTGTCCGTAAAAGTAGTCAAGGGTCATACAATTCTGTCAAGGATGAAAAAACAACGATGATTCATTGACATGGTTGACAAATCCTCCTTATAGATAATTCGTGCAAACAAAAAGCGCAACTTCGATTGATGAAAATCGAAATTGCGCGATGTAACTTAGCTGGTGGAGAAAGGTCATTTGTCGGGGTCGTTTGACCACAATTTGACCACAAAAGGAATGAAACGTCTTGACATCCAATGAAACAGAATGATATAATACATTTGAAATTTAACGATACTGAGTCTAGGCAGTATCGGATTGTACATTGTGTTTTCGAGAGAAGCACAATGGGGTTCAAGAGGCCGTGAGTTCGATTCTCGCCACTCGGACCAAACAAAAATAATCCGAACTTGTTTCCGATAGGAGATGGGTTCGGATTATTTGTTTTCTTCGGAAAATTAGCGTTTGCGAAGCAATGAAAGCCCCAGTGGGGCTTTTAAGCGACGGAACGGTCTGCGTTAGCAGATGGAGGGGCTTTGCCCCGACAAGTGACCGCTGGCCTTCCTCGCTGTTCCAGCAGGCAAGGATGGCCGGGTAGAATGCCCGCGCCAGACGGTCGATGACTTCATCGGGGTAAGGGGAAGTGTTTGTGGACTTTTTCTTTTTGTTCAAACGCACGCTCCTTTGGACATCGGTAAACAGCATACCATGTGCCTGTTGTTATGCTGTCTGGTCTTTAACATCTGCGAGTGCGGCTTCCAGAGAGGTAAGGTAGTCCTTATGCTTGTGAATGATCTCCAGAATCACATCACGCTGCACATTATCGGGCATAAGCTGTAAAAAGAAGCATGGACGCCCCCGAAATGGAGAGCGTCCATGCTTCTTGCTGTATCCGAATGGAGGAGATTGCGAAATCAGTGATTGTCCGGGCAGACGATTTCCAGCATCTGATCGAAAACCTCTTCCATCTGCCGCACCAGCGTGAACTGGGTGCGGGCGCGGTCGAGGTTGTGGTCCGGGCGGGCAATGTGGAAATAGTGGTCGCCCTCCAGATAGTCGGTCAGAAAACGGATGCCGCATTCCAGCGTCATGAGCCTTGCGCCCCATGCAAGGCTCTTCTTTTCTGCCATGCTCATGGATGCCCCGGCAGTGGAGAGATACCCTTTGGCGAACACTTCGTACAGATGCAGGTCAAAATGGACTTTGCTCTGGTCAGGTTCGTCCTCAGCGCAGTCGTTGGCACCGGTGCGGATGGAATCGCCGAAGTCGTAGGCCGAAAGCCCCGGCATCACGGTGTCGAGGTCAATGACGCAGATGCCTTTTCCGGTGGCGGCGTCGATTAGGACATTGTTGATCTTGGTATCGTTATGGGTGACGCGCAAGGGGATTTCCCCGGCGGCAAGCTGGTCGAGCAGGACATGGCAGTCCTGCTCCCTCGCATGGATAAATTCAATTTCCGGCGCAATGTTCTTTGCGCGACCCAGTGCATCGGCGGCGAGGGCTTTTTCAAAATTGGCATAGCGGTTGGGCGTGTCGTGGAAACGGGCAATGGTCTCGTGGAGGGTGGAGGCCGGGTAATCCGCCAGCTGGTTCTGGAACTTGCCCAGCGTCTCGGCCACGGTGCGGAAGTCGGCTTCGCTGCCGACCTGCTGCAAACAGATGGTATCTTCTACAAAGTCATAGGCACGCCATGCGCCGCCGTCTGCATCCAGATAGCAAGTCGACCCCGACAAAGTTGGGATGACATTCAGCGTTTCCCGTGCTGGGTCGCCGCCCTCGGCAAGAATTTTCGCCCGCAGATGCCGGGTCACGCCGCAGACATTCTCCATCAGGCCCACCGGGTTAGTAAAGGTATCTGTGTTGATGCGCTGCAAAATAAAGCGTTTGGAATGATCTTCCCGCCAGACCACAAAGGTGTCGTTGATATGCCCCTCACCATAGTGGTGAGCATCGCAGAGCACAGGCCCGCCAAAATCAAAGGCATTTGCAGCAGACTGGAGCAGAGAAAGGGTAATGGATTTCATCATAAATTCCTCGTTTTCGTTATACTTCATGCCGTTTTGTCGGGGCGGGGCGTTTTCCCTGCCGCGTCTGACGGCGGTATTCGTTTGGGGTCATGCCCTCCGCCTTGCGGAAGCACTGGGAGAAATAGCTGGGGGAGGAAAAGCCCATCAGCTCGCTGATCTGCGCCAGACTGTAGCTGGTGTTGCCCAGCATATGCTTGCTCTCCTCAATGCGGCGGCGGTTCAGGTAAGTAATTGGGGAAATGCCGTACTCCCGCTGGAAGGTGTGGGCCAGATAGTATTTGTTCAGGTGGGCAAGCTCTGCCAGCAGGTCCAGCGAGATATCCTCGCGGTAGTTGGTGTCCAGATACCGCTTGATCTCGGTACACTCCCGGTTCTCGGTCGGGGCAGCCTCCTCCAGCTGCAGCGAAATGGTGGTGCAGCGCACCAGCCAGATCAGCAGTACCTCCAGCAGGTCCTGACAAACGGTCTCGCAGCCGTCTAAGCTGCGGTCGGCCTCGGCCAGCAGCATGTGCAGCAACGTGACCATCCGTTCCCGGTTCTCCCGGCAATTGAAGATGGCGTAGTTCGTATCCGCCTTGCTGAACAAAAACTCCATGCTGGCAACGCCCAGCACGATATACTCCAAGGGCGAGGCGTTCAGGCTAAGCTCGGTATGCTCCACCTGAGGGTTCACAATGACCATATCGTCCGGCTTTACCGGGAACAGCTGCCCGGCAAGGTAGAACTGTCCCTCGCCGCTGAGGCAGTAGAACAGCTCCGTGCAGGAGTGGGTGTGGGTGGTACTGTTCCAATCGCCGCCAAACCGGCTCTTGCTGATGTACAGCAGACGGAAGGATTCCCGCGGGGCGGGCGCGTGGCGGATATCAAAGCGCTGGGTACTCATAGATGATCGGCTCCTTCGGGAAACGCAAATTTTCTAAAAATAAACGCAACATTCTAAAAACATTACCAAAAAATGGTGCGTTGTTTCGTGCACTTTACCCTCATTATAGAGGGAACACACAAAAAAAGCAAGCCCTGATTTTAGGCTAATTTTTATATTTTTGTTTCTCGAGTCCCTTCGAAATATGTCAAAACAGTTACGGGTTGGGGATTATGCTGAAACTTTTAAAAGATTTTTAGCACTTTTGCTGAAAGAATTTTTCAAAAAGCAACATCTATAAAAAATGAAACAACAAACCTCTTGAGCAAGGAAGCGAAAGAATTTATATTGGAGACAGAAAAACACACAGTCCTTCGGGCAAAGCCTGTTTGCCCGGCTGTGTTTGAACGGAACAAAATGATGGAGGCAACACAGTATGAATCGTATTTCTCGTCGTAATTTCCTGAAAGCGGCCGGCGTTGGCGCCGCTGCACTGGGTCTGGCTGCCTGCGGCGGCTCTTCCAGCTCCACCGCATCCAGCGTGGCATCCTCCACCGCCGCTTCTTCCGCAGCGGCGGCTGCAGACGTTACCATCAAGGTAGCCGCCATCGAGACCGGCTACGGCGCTGAGATGTGGAAAAAGGTCGCCGAGGCCTTTACCGCACAGACCGGCATCAAGGTGGACCTGACCACCGACAAGAAGCTGGAGGACGTCATCGGCCCCTCCATGCAGGGCGGCGACTACCCCGACGTTGTCCATCTGGCCACCGGCCGTGAAGCTGCCCTGACCGAGCAGTTCATCAAGGGCAACCTGATCGCCGACATCACCGATGTGCTGAGCATGACCGTGCCCGGCGAGAGCAAGAAGGTGAGCGAGAAGATCGCCGGCGGCTTTACCGACACCTCCCTGACCAACCCCTACGGCGACGGCAAAACCTATCTGGCTCCCATGTTCTACAGCCCCTGCGGCCTGTTCTACAACGCCGGTTTCCTGAAGGAAAAGGGCTGGGACGTGCCCAAGACCTGGGACGAGATGTGGGCACTGGGCGACAAGGCTGCTGCTGAGGGCACCTACCTGTTCACCTACCCCACCACCGGCTACTTCGACGCCTTCTTCTATGCGCTGATGTACGCTGCCGGCGGCCCCGACTTCTTCAACAAGGCTACCCACTACGAAGAAGGCATCTGGGACACCCCCGAAGCAAAGACCTGCTTTGATATCGTGGCAAAGCTGGCTTCCTACACCAACCCCATCACCCCCGCACAGGCCAACGATCAGGACTTTACCCAGAACCAGCAGCTGGTGCTGGACAACAAGGCCCTGTTCATGCCCAACGGCACCTGGATCGTGGGCGAGATGGCCGAGGCACCCCGTGCAGACGGCTTTGAGTGGGGCATGACCGCCCTGCCCGCTGTCAAGGCCGGCGGCGATGGTTACAGCTACACCTGGTTCGAGCAGGCATGGATCCCCGCCGGTGCTGAGCATCAGGATGCCGCCAAGCAGTTCGTGGCTTACCTGTACAGCGACGAAGCCTGCAAGCTGTTTGCCGAGAGCGGCGCTATCCAGCCTGTGCTGGGCATCGCCGACAGTCTGGAAGGCGACAACAAGATGTTCTACTCCATCTACGACAACGGCGCAAAGGCCGCCATGGGCAACTTTGCAGCCTTCAGCGCCATCCCCGGCGTGGAAGTGCGCACCGTGTTCTTCGACCCTGTCAACTCTCTGGTGTCCGGCAGCATGACCGAGCAGCAGTGGATCGACGGCATCAAGTCCGCCAGCGACCAGATGCGCGCCAACATCATCGAGTAATTAAGCCCTGCCCAGCGGGGGCGGTTTTTACCGCCTCCGCTTTTTTGGGCTGTACAGTACCATCAAGAAAGGAGCGGTCAATCCCCTATGAGAACGGATAAAAGCCGCAAACGGTTCGTATTCCTCTGTGTGGCACCGGCTACCATCCTGTTTTTCCTCTTTATGATCCTGCCCACCCTCAACGTGTTCCGCATGAGTTTGTATGAGCGGGGTGCCTATTCTCCTAACGAGACCTTTGTGGGGCTTAAAAACTTCCAGCATCTGCTGCGGGACGCCCAGTTCATCCGCTCCATGCAGAATATGATCCTGCTGGTAGTAACGGTCACCCTGATCACCTTTGCCTTTGCGCTGGTGTTTGCCGCCATCCTCACCCGGGAGAAGATCAAAGGCCAGAACTTTTTCCGCATCATCTTCTACATCCCCAACATTCTGTCGGTGGTCGTCATCTCCGGCATCTTCTCTGCCATCTATAAGCCGGAAAACGGCATGCTGAACAGCATCATCGGCCTGTTCCGCAACATGAGCGACCCCATCCTGTGGAAGGGCGAAAAACTGGTCATCCCTTCCATCATCATTGCCATGGTGTGGCAGGCCATCGGCTACTACATGGTCATGTACATGGCCTCCATGTCTGCCGTGCCCATCAGCCTGTACGAGAGCGCCAATCTGGACGGTGCCGGGCGGCTGACCCAGTTCTTCCAGATCACCATCCCCCTCATCTGGACGAATATCCGCACCACCCTCACCTTCTTTATCATCTCCACCATCAACATGGCCTTCCTTTTCGTCAAGGCCATGACCAGCGGCGGGCCCAACGGCGCATCGGATGTGGCGCTGAGCTATATGTACAGCCAGAAAGACGCTGGCCTGTATGGTTACAGTATGGCCATCGGTGTGGTAATCTTCCTGTTCTCGTTTGCCCTGTCCGCCTGTGTCAACAAGGTTACCAACCGCGATACGCTGGAATTTTAAGGAGGGAAGAAGATGCAGAATACCACCGAAAAATCTTCCCGCTCTGCGGAAGGTCTGTACAAGTTTTTCATCTATTTTGTGCTGGTTCTGCTGGCCGTTACCATCATCGTGCCGGTGGCATGGGTGTTCATGGCATCCATCAAGCAGAATGCAGAGTTCTACGGCAACCCCTGGGCACTGCCCGCCGGGTTCTACTGGCAGAACTTCGTTAACGCATGGAACGGCGCCAAAATGGGCGAATATATGCTCAACTCGGTCATCGTCACCGCGCTGGCGCTGGCGCTGCTGCTGGTCGTTGCCCTGCCCGCCGCCTACTGCCTGTCCCGCTTTCACTTCAAGGGGTGCAAGGTGCTGAACACCCTGTTCATGGCGGGCTTGTTCATCAACGTGAACTACATCGTGGTGCCCATCTTCCTGATGCTGCGGGACAGCGATGTGTGGCTGAAAAGCCACTTCGGCAGCGGCTTTCTGCTGAACAATCTGGTGGTGCTGGCGGTGGTATACGCCGCCACCGCGCTGCCCTTTACCATCTACCTGCTGTCGGGCTACTTTGCCACCCTGCCCCACGATTTTGAGGAGGCCGCCTACATCGACGGTGCAAGCTATTTTTCCACCATGACCCGCATCATCTTTCCCATGGCAAAGCCCTCCATCATCACCATTATCCTGTTCAACTTCCTGTCCTTCTGGAACGAGTATATCATCTCCATGACCCTGATGAGCTCCACCAAGGCACCCCGCACCCTGCCGGTAGGTCTTTTGAACCTGATGCAGGCGCAGCAGAGCGCTGCCCAGTACGGCACCATGTACGCAGGTCTTGTGCTGGTGATGCTGCCCACCCTGATTTTGTACATCTGCGTGCAGCGGCAGCTGACGCAGGGCATGACCGTGGGCGGCCTGAAAGGTTAAGGTGACAAACGATGAAAGCATACTGGAAAAACCATCCCGCCCTGCGCATGATCCTGATGCTGGTGCTGTTTGTGCTGGCACTGGTGCTGGTGGTGTCCGGCTGGAAAATGACCGGGCAGCTGGCAGGGCTTGGCATCATGCTGGTGGGCGTAGCGCTGCTGCTGGCAGTGCTGGCCATCTACAATGCGACCTATCAGGATTGAGGATAAGAGAGAGGTAAAGGAGAATCCCTATGGATGAAACAAGAAAGTCCGGGCGCGTGACCATCCCCACCGACCTGGACGTTGTGCCCGAAACATTGGAGATCTTAAAAAAGTGGGGTGCCGATGCCATCCGCGACTGCGACGGCACCGACTTCCCGCAGCAGCTCAAGGATGCGGACGCCAAGATCTACTCCACCTACTATACCACCCGCAAGGATAACGCATGGGCAAAAGCAAACCCGGACGAGGTGCAGCAGTGCTACATCATGACCGGCTTCTACACCGCCCCCGGCGACACCGTGACCATCCCGCTGATGAAGGGCATCAGCCCGGAGCTGATGCAGGTGAACACCAACGATGATATCACCCGCTGGTGGGAGGTCATGGATCGAACCACCGGGCAGCCCGTGCCGCCGGAGCAGTGGAGCTACGCCGACGGCAGTGTGACCGTACAGGCCGTACCGTTCCATGAGTATACCGTCAGTTTTCTGGCTTACCTCATCTGGGACCCGGTGCATATGTACAACGCTACCACCAACGGCTGGACGAATTTTGAGCACCAGATCACCTTTGACGTGCGTCAGCCCAAGACCCACAAGTATTCCATGGAGCGTCTGCGCAAGTTCATTGCAGAGCACCCCTATGTTAACGTCATCCGCTACACCACCTTCTTCCACCAGTTCACCCTGATCTTCGACGAGCTGAAGCGGGAGAAGTTCGTGGACTGGTATGGATACTCTGCTTCGGTCAGCCCTTATATCCTCAACCAGTTTGAGCAGGAGGTCGGCTACAAGTTCCGCCCGGAGTACATCATCGATCAAGGCTACTATAACAACCAGTACCGGGTGCCCAGCAAGGAATTCCGGGATTTTCAGGCCTTCCAGCGCCGCGAGGTGGCAAAGCTTGCCAAGGAGATGGTGGACATCACCCATGCGTGCGGGTGCGAAGCCATGATGTTCCTCGGCGACCACTGGATCGGCACCGAACCTTTCATGCCGGAGTTCAAGACCATCGGACTGGATACCGTAGTGGGCAGCGTGGGCAACGGCTCCACCCTGCGCCTGATCTCTGACATTGAGGGCGTGAAGTACACCGAGGGCCGTTTCCTGCCGTACTTCTTCCCGGACACCTTCCACGAGGGCGGCGACCCGGTGCGGGAAGCCAAGGAGAACTGGGTTACAGCCCGCCGCGCTATCCTGCGCAAGCCCATCGACCGCATCGGCTATGGCGGCTATCTGAAACTGGCCTTGCAGTTCCCGGAGTTCGTGGACTACGTGGAGAGCGTCTGCAACGAGTTCCGCGAGCTGTACGAGAACATCAAGGGCACCACGCCCTACTGTGTCAAGCGAGTGGCCGTGCTGAACTGCTGGGGCAAAATGCGGGCTTGGGGCTGTCACATGGTGCATCACGCCCTCTATTACAAGCAGAACTATAGCTATGCCGGTGTCATTGAGATGCTGTCCGGTGCGCCCTTTGATGTGAAGTTTATCAGCTTTGAGGATATCAAGAACGACCCGCATCTGCTGGATTCGTTGGATGTCATTATCAATGTAGGCGATGCCGACACCGCACACACCGGCGGCATCTGGTGGGAAGACCCGGAGATCTCCTCTGCCATCCGCAAGTTCGTCTGGAATGGCGGCGGCTTCATCGGCGTGGGTGAGCCTTCCGGTCACCCGTATCAGGGCCACATTCTCCAGCTTGCCAGCGTGTTGGGCGTGGAGGAAGAAAACGGCTTCACCCTCAACTACGACAAGTACAACTGGGAGGAGCACCCCGACCACTTTATCTTGCAGGACGCCGACCAACCCGTGGACTTTGGCGAGGGCAAAAAGAACATCTACGCCCTTGAAGGCACCGAGGTGCTGGTGCAGCGAAACAAAGAAGTGCAGATGGCGGCACACGACTTCGG
>ERZ1673752.4151-NODE-4151-length-12522-cov-3.621240_pt1 | contig 12522 bp, 7 predicted proteins | sample MGYA00580195_ERZ1673752 | MGnify/ENA primary metagenome ERZ1673752 (study PRJEB41218, sample SAMN15661744) | gut metagenome | host: Homo sapiens | place: Canada: London | collected 2015-08-20/2019-03-30 | study: EMG produced TPA metagenomics assembly of...
CCGCACCGTGGATGCTGCAACGTCCGTCACATAAATCTGCGGTACGATATAGCCGCCTCTTTCACTGGTATTTTTCACAGAAAAGCTGATGGTCAGGCCCTTATTTTCCAACGCAGCCACATTGCACCGTTCTGTGCTTAAGCTGCAGGTTCCCCATTCAAAGGTCCCATAGCCAAGTCCGTAGCCAAAGGGAAACAGCGGTCCTGCCTCCTCATCCATATAGGTCATCGCCCGGTAGGAATTTTTATAATTGTAATAAACAGGAACCTGTCCTGTCGATCGCGGCAGGGAAACCGGAAGTCTTCCGGAGGGAGCAACTCTTCCTGAGATCACCTCTGCAATTGCCTGTCCGCCTCTGGGTCCCGGATAGAACCCCAAAATCACACCATCCGCAATCTCACACACCTGGGTCAGCACCAGCGGGCGACCGCAGATCACAACTGCGATCACAGTTTTTCCGGTTTCTTTCAATGCCTTTAACAGCTCCAGCTGCGCATCCGGAAGCTCAAGGTCGCTGCAGTCCATTCCCTCTCCGCAGTCCATCAGCGTCCCCTTATCGTCGGCCGCAGCATTATCTAAAAGCGCCGCGCCGTTTGTGTCAAAACTTGCACCGCCGAACCGGCTCGAGGAACCGCCCAGCACGCAGATCACAATGTCACTGTTTTTCGCAGTATCCACTGCCTCTTTCAGCAGGTTTTCATCTCGTTTTCTCAGATAACATCCCTGTGAGAACCGGATATCGGATTCTTTGAAAATCAGCTTCATGCCGTCCAATACCGTGATACCGTCGTTCCTGCGCAGCGGAGGCGTGTAGTCACCCAGCTGGTTATACAGATCGTCTGCATTTGGTCCGACCACAGCGATCTTTTTACCGGATGCCTGGTTTTCCCAAAAGGGAAGCACCTGGTTTTTATTTTGCAGAATCACAAGCCCTTCCCGCGCCAGCTGTACACTCTCCGGATTCTGTGCATAATCCACATGGATCTCTCCCTCTTCTTCGAGGTAAGGATGCTCAAACAGTCCTCTCTCGAATTTGAGGGTCAGCACACGCAGCACTGCCTGATCGATCTGGGCTTCTTTTACAAGACCTCTGCGTACTGCTTCTTCCAGTTTGCCAAACGCCTCATCCCACAGACCGACGTCCACGCCTGACTGCAGGGCCAGCGCACCGGACACCACATTATCACCAGTCATGCTGTCAAGCTGATCGATGGCAACACCATCAGACATCACGATACCGTCAAAGCCCATCTCCTTGCGGATGACATCGTTTAACAGCCAGCGATTTGCGTGACAGTAAACGCCGTCGATCTCATTATAGGCAGCCATGATGCCCTTGGCTCCTGCTTTGATTGCAGCCGCTGCCGGAGGAAAATGAATTTCCCGAAGTTCGCGTTCTCCAATTCTTGCCGCGCTCGCATTGACGCCACCGGTTCCTTCGCCCTGTGCTGCAAAATGCTTTGCTACAACCTCAGGTCCGCTTTCCTGCATACCGATTACGGCAGCTTCTGCCATCCGCGCAGACAGATACGGATCTTCACTGTAGCATTCCTCACTGCGTCCCCATCTGGGATCCCGCAACACATCCAGCATCGACATTAAAGCAAAATCCACACCCATGTTCTGCAGCTGACGGCCGCTTACCCGGTACGCTGCCCGTACCATTGCAGGATCAAAGGTCGCTCCGGCCAGAAGGTTTACCGGAAGCAGATAGCCGTCCAGCGCCTGATGTCCATGTGGGCATTCCGAGCTCATCATTACAGGAATACCGAGTCTGGAATGCTCCAGAACATAGCGCTGTACCTGATTATATGCTTTTTTGGAAAGCACGCCGGTCAGACCGGTTTCGTAATCCTTATCCGCCCAGGGATCCGCACGGTATAAACCGTACAGAACTCCCAGACCGCTGTATTTTTCAACTTCCTGACGAAATTCCTCCGACAGCTCGATGGTATCCTCACCATTTACGCATTTTCGCTCATAAATCCGAAATCCGTAAAGACGCTGATTGAGCTGACCGACCTTTTCTGCCAGCGTCATCTCCTCCAGGAGAGCCTTCGCCCTCCTGGCAGGAGCTAAAGAAGCATCCTGATATGCCTTCATTTATTCACAATCTCCGTATTTTTCTTTCAGCAGCTCGATTCCGTACTCTCTCGGAGTACCCTTCAACCGCTCCATATAAGACTTCAGCTGTCCTCTGCAATGCTCGGGGCCACCCTCCCGCATCACGGTCCACATGGGATCTACATCGTAATGGGAGGTCTTCATCATCTTGTCATTCCAGTCGAGGATCATCTTCGCACCTTTTGCGCACAAGTCAGGGCGCTCCTCTGCCAGGTTGTGCTGCTCGTGAGGATCTTCCTTTACATTGAACAGCATTTCCTCCGGGAACAGATGATACCCGCCGTGTACGGTTCTGATATATACATAGTCATCAAACCGGGCACTTCTCTGGCACACATGGGCACACTGGGTCAGAATCGCATAGGGCTTGGAGCAGTCTGTGCCATCCTTTAATGCCGTTGCAAAGGAACTGCCGTCATAATGATAACGATCCGAAAACATCGGTGTACCCAGCAGTTCCTGCACGGTAGGTGTCAGGTCTGTATTGTCATAGAAGCCCTTAATCACTGCGCCCTTCTGCATGCCGGGCCAGCGAACGATCATAGGAATACGGCAAACCGGCTCATCCGCAGTGCCATGCTCTCCGTAAATACCGAACTCTCCAAGATCCTCGCCGTGATCCGCTGTGATAATGATCGCAAGATCATCGTCATACAGTCCGTTATCCTTTAACCAGCCAATGATCTGACCGATGTTATCGTCTGTGTATTTTACACCGTCATCATACAGATCCAGAAGGTGCTTTGCCTCTTCCAGAGTTGTCAGCTTACCGGGGTGCTTTGGCCACTGAGGAAACGTATCATCATTCCACATGTTGATCTCGTTTGCGCAGTGGGGTCCGATGTGCAGCAGGTGCTCTTCAAAGGTCTTCTCGTCGATCCAGTCATCCGGAAGCGGCGTATCCGCAAACTGGCTCGGATAATCTGCCGGTGTACGATAAGGTGTATGAGGATCCCAGTAATGCACATGCATCATCCAGTTATCCTTCTTGCCGTTTCTCTCCAGCCAATCCAGAACATGAGGCGTTACCATCTCTGCGGACTCACTGCCTCTCCTGCCTACGTTGTAGCATTCATTGAAACCGGAATTAAACCACCATGCACTATGACGTTCTGCAAAGGAAGAGAAGGAAACCGTATGCATTCCGGCTCTTCTAAACTGCATGAACAATCCGTTCTCAGACATGTCATCCGTAAAGCTTCTGGTGGTTCCCTGCAGACGCATATCCGCAGCTGTACCGCCATGCCCTACAATTCCGTTATGAATTCCATACTGTCCGCTGATCATGGATGCTCTGGACGGAAGGCACGGTGCATTCGGGCAGTAATAATCATCGAACCTCACTCCCTCCTTTGCAATTTCATCCATTACAGGTGTGGTATTTCTGCCATAGCCATAACAACCCATATGATCCGCCCGCAGCGTATCAATGTCAAACAGTAATACTCTCATTTGTGAGTTGCTCCTTTTCCCCATTTTTTATAACAACAGAAAATCATTTTCTGCAGTTTTCAATTTTTCCCCGCTCTCATTTCGGAAGGTGTGCTGTCATAATAATTATGAAAATGCTGATAGAAATAATTCATGTTGGAATATCCGACTTCCGCGGCTACCGAAGAAATCTTGTCGTCGGTATTTAGAATCCTCTCCCGCGCGACATACATCCGGTATGCCATCAGGTATTCCGAAAATTTCTTATCTGTTTCCTTGATAAAAATCTGACCAAGATAGGTCGCATTCATCCGGAATCGGTCGGCTATACTTTTTAAGGAAATATGCTGCCCATATTCCATTGCCACGATCATAACGATCTTACGGATCAGCGGGGAAAATTCCTCATAGGGCCGCCGCAGGATCGGATCTTCGTTTTTACGTACCTCCAGCTGCACAGTTCCGTGCAGGTTTTCTACCACAACCTGTTCAATGCGCTTCTGAAGCTGATCCTTATCAAGGGGCTTTAACAGATAATCCACTGCGCCGCAACGCAGTGCTTCACAGGCATACTGAAAATCGTCATATCCGCTCATCATAATATAGTTGGATTTGACACCCATTCCATTTAAACAATTAATCAGTTCATAGCCAAATTCATTGCCGATCCGTACATCCACCAGGCAGACATCCGGTTTCCAGTCCACCACATGGGATACCACTTCAAAACAGCTTCTGGCGGTCCGGATTCGTTCAAAGCCAAGAGATTTCCAGTCAAGAAGCCTGCAAATGCCTTCGGCAATGGCAGGTTCATCATCCACGATCACCAATGTGTACATCTTCTTCCACCTTTCCCGGTATCAGAATAGAAATTTTAAATCCCCCTTCCGGGTTATTCCCGATTTCCATCTTAAAACCATTTCCATAAAAATAATTCAAACGCATATATACGTTTCTCAGTCCGATATCCGCTTCCGGATCGTCATTTCCTTCGCGCATCGTCTTCTGTACCTGCTCCAGCTGATCTGCAGGAACACCGGCGCCATTGTCCATGATTTCGATCACGGTGTCCGGTCCTTGTGCATGTCCGCTGATGATCAGCAGATTATACATGCTCTCCCGGTCAAAGCCATGAGTAAAGAAATTTTCCGCAAGGGGCTGCAGCCAAAAACTCACCGTCGGGATTTCTCTGAGTGCATCTTCCAGCTCGACCTGATAAAAGAAATTATCTCCAAACCGCAGCTCCATGATCTTTAGATACATTTCAAGCAGCTTAAACTCTTCTCCCAGCGTGATCGTATCCTTCGTATGGGTTCTGGCACGGTACAGTGCCCCAAGCAATGCGATCGCATCCGCCGTATCCCGATCTCCTTCCAGCAACGCCCTGGAGCGCAGCGTTTCCAGTGTGTTATATAAGAAGTGCGGGTTGATCTGATGCTGCAGTGCACGCATCTGAGTCTCCTGCTCCTTCAGCTTCCAGACATATTCCCGCTGGATATGCCCCTGCAGCTTTGCACCCACATCCTTTAGGGCAACTGCGATCATGCCATATTCATTTTTGCGCCGCTCGCTGCTTAAATCTTCCTCCTGAACATCCGCAAACTCACCGGATTCCATGTGCGAAAGCATATGGATGATCTTGGAAAGAAACTCATAATCCGCTTTCAGCTGCATATTTGTAAACAGAATGATCCCAAAGGCTATCAGAAACAGTGTTGTCCCTATCACGCCAACGACATAACGATTATCCGCCACCAGCTCTCCGATACTTTTTATGACAACATAGGAAAACGTTCCCTGATTGGATGTATGTTTTGTAAAAAAAGTCCTCCGGCTGCCGGTATTCTCCAACCAGCCAAACTGTACCCCCCGCAGGGCCGCCTGGAACAGCTCTGCTTCCTGCTGTGGACTCATCTTGCTGTGGGCAAGCATATCCCCATCTGCATCGAAAATCCCCCCGGAAGCATTGATCTCATCATTGACCTCATAAAAATCCGCCGCGCTGATCCAGAAATCCATCGTTCCCATTGAAATACTCATGGTATCCGGGTCACGAACCGAATAAGAGGACGCCATAATATCCCCAAATCCTGGAATTGTCTTCACATCCTCGATTGTGCGACATTCAAAATCCACCCACAGATCATAGTTCGTCATTCGCAGGACTTTTATACCGGTATCCGACCGCAGCGTTACACCGCAGATCTTCGTCCTGCCGTCTAAAAACAGCTTCTTGACATCTGCCGGCACATACCGGATTTCCGAATCACTGTTCAAACTGTTTTCCCGGCGCTTCGCGATGTAATCCTGATTGTTCACAGCGCCAAACAATGCCTTTAAATCTTCCATCAGCGCCGCGTCGGTGTACAGGCCTTCCACATAGGACCGTGTCCAGGTCTGAACATTTTCCAGCTGGCGCTCCTTTTGCTGGAAGCGGTACTGAGACTGAATCTGCACATCATTGACCCAGTTGCGGATAAAGAAAAACAGAACGCCCGAAAACGCGCTCAGGCAAAGCACAATGACTACGATGATTGTCCCAAGAAATTTTTTCCGATAGATCCGATATTCCAAAAATGTACTGTGGCCTTTGCTCATTTGCTGTCTTCTCCTGTGTCATACATCTTCTGCGAAGCCGCAGCTTTCCGATCCCTATTCCTAGCTCGATTATATCCTGTCTATATAGACTTTGCAAGCGTGACCGCTCTGCGGACGCTGTGTTCTTCGTGCTTTCCCATGCACAGATCTGCATGGGGACAGGTTATCTGTACATGGGAAAACACAAAGGAGCTGTTATGGAAAAAAGCCGCCCGAACCAAAGTTCGGACGGCCTGTCTTTAGTTCCTTATCCAATCAATATGACAGGGAAATGTTACTTCACCTTTTACAGTTTCTTCTGCGTCCGGCATCCTTCCCCTGCAGATTAGTTTGCAAAGAACTCGTCAACCTGCTTCTGTGCCTCTTCGATAACGGTATCCAGACCTGCAGCCTTCAGCTCTTCGATACAAGCAGGAACTGCGGTTGCCGGATCAGATGCGCCGGTCAGCAGGTCATTCTTGTACTTATCCCAAACCGTGTTGCAGTTTGCGACCTCGTTCTGAATATTGGTTACATCCAGAGCAAAGCCCAGGCAGGTAGAAGCTGTAGCAGATTCGTTCTGCTCTTTAACCTGATTCCATGCGTCCGGATCTCCATCCGCCTGAGTAGACAGGATGAAGAAGGTACCCTGTGTATAGGAAGGCCAGTTCCAGTCATCACGCAGCTTCTGTACTGTGCCGTCTTCTGCGTACTCCATGTAGTTGCCTTCTGTACCATATGCACACATATCACGGAATTTGGGATCTGTGTTCATCAGCTGCAGAACCTTCAGAGCTTCTGTCTTGTACTTGGAGTTTGCGGAGATCGCGTTCATAGAGCCCTGAATGGTCTCGGTTGTGTACAGAGGTCCGAATACCTGAGCCAGGTCATACTTTTCAATACCCTGGTTGAATGCCCATGTGGTTGCTGCTGCAGGCCAGCCCTGTGCAGAACCGAAGATGGAGCCTTTACCGCCGTCTGTTACAACGTTAGCATCGGGATTGATGATGCCGTCCTGATACCATTTGTGCAGCCAGTTTAAGCCGTCCATGATATCATCCTGCTCCAGTGTGCATACAACCTTGCGGCTTGCATCGTCATATTTTACGCCGATGGGCTGCAGACCGGAAGCAAGACCGTCATAGTTGTTGAAGAAGCCGTTGAAGGTAGAGCCCTGAGCCAGCTGCATCGGGTATTTAGATTTGCCTTCCCCCTCTTTGATGGTCTGCAGAGCGTCATTTAAGGTTGCATAATCTTTGATGCTGTCTACATCAATGTTATACTTCTGTACATAAGCATCATCCAGCATCCAGAACTGGGTCAGGGAAGAATCCTTGTAGGTCGGTACTGCATATACATTACCGTGGATCTTGGCACCTTCCCACAGGTCTGTAGGAATGAAGTTGTACAGATCGGGGGTTTCCGTCTGAACAAGGTCTGTGATGTTCTCCAGAGCATTCAGATTTACAAATTTGGTGTAGTTTGTGTTGTTTACGAACATCAGGTCGAAGTATTCGCCGGTGTTGATGATGTTGTTCATCTTGGTTTCGTAATCTGCCCAGCCTGCGATCTTAACATCGATTCTTACGCCGATCTTTTCTTCTGCGTAATCGCTGATCTGAGATACAGCCTGATCGAAATCGTCTGCAGGTGTTCCGCCTATAGTCCACCATACCAGGGTAGGTACTTCACCATTGCTTGCTGCAGAATTAGAAGCGGCTTCTGTTCCGGCTGCAGCGCCGTCAGTTGTGGACGCAGAGCTGCCACAGCCTGCCAGCATTCCAGCTGTCATAGCGGCAACAACGCCCAGGGCAAGAATCTTGTTCATGCTCTTGTTTTTCATAATGTCTCCTCCTTAAAATCGGGCTCCCTGTATGCAGAGAGCCCGTTTCTATACCACAGCCGGTTCTTCCGGCAGGATATCAAATTAAAACACACAGATAATATAGGGAATATCAGCCCTTAACCGCACCAACCGTCAGACCGGAAATGAAGTACTGCTGGAAGAACGGATATGCGCAGGCGATAGGCAATACGATAATAACTACGATAGACATACGAGCTGCTTCCTTCGGCATCTTTGCAAGCATTTCTGCTGCAGATGCACCCAGTGTTGCTGCATTCTGTACCAGCATCTGGATATTGGTCAGGATCTGGTTTAACAGAGCCTGCAGGGAAAGGAGCTTGGTGTTATCAATGTACAGCATGGACTGATACCAGTCGTTCCAGTATGCGAAGCAAAGGAACAGACCGATAGTTGCCAGTACCGGCAGGGAAATCGGAAGAACAATTCTGCTGAAAATCGTCAGCTGAGATGCACCGTCCATCTTCGCGGATTCGATCAGGGATTCCGGAACTGTTGTCTTAAAGAAGGTACGACAGATAATAACGTTAAAGGATGAAACTGCCAGAGGCAGAATCAGTGCCCATATCGTGTTCTTTAAGCCCAGCAGCTGGCTGACTACGAAGTAGGTGGAAACCAGACCGCCATTAAATACCATGGGGATAAATACCACCATTGTAAGGAAACCGTTTAATTTGTAGTTCGGACGGGAAAGTACATAGCCCATCAGAGTTGTCAGCATAACACCCAGAACCGTGCCAACGATCGTTACAAACAGAGAGACACCCAGTGCTCTCAGCAGCATCGTGCTCTGAGAAGCCAGGAATGTGTAGCCCTCAAGAGAGAAGATCTTGGGGATGAAGCGATATCCGTATTCTGTGATGGAATCCTCAGCAGAAAAAGAAATTGCAACAACCAGCAGGATCGGTATTACGCACAGCAGCGACATAATAATGAAAATGATATTCAGTACAGCGTTAGCGCCTTTGGATACCCGGTTGAACCGGTCGAACCCGGTAGGCTCGTCTTTGTTTACTCTTTTAATTTTTTTCGTTGTTTCCATTGTTCTTCTCCCTTAAATCATTGCGCTCTCACGGTCAATCTTACGAACGATCGCATTCGCCGTCAGAATCGTAATACATCCGGCAACAGACTGTACAAAGGCCGCAGCGGACGCCATACCGGTGGTCGAAGTTTTCAACTGTTTGAAAACATATACATCCAGAGTATATACATAATTGTACAGCGTATTGGAATCTCTGGGCACCTGATAGAACAGACCGAAGTCGGAGTAGAAAATACGTCCTACTGCCATGATAAACATCATGATGATAACGGTCTTCATCAGAGGCAGAGTGATGTAGCGGATCTGCTGCCAGATCGTAGCGCCGTCGATACCGGCTGCTTCATAATAGGTCTTGTCAATACCGGTGATGGTTGCCAGATAAACGACCATTCCGTAGCCAAGACCCTTCCACAGGTTCATAAATACCAGGAACGGAGGCCACATAGCAGGCTTCATATACCACTGCTGACGTTCCATTCCCCAGGACTCCAGCATACCGTTGATCAGACCCTTGTCATAAGACAGGAATGCCCAAACCAGTGCGCTTACAACGACCCAGGACAGGAAGTAAGGCATGAACATCGCAGTCTGATACGCTTTTGCAAGCTTCTTGCTGTGGAGCTGTCCAACTGCGATTGCTGCAGCAACCGGTGCCACAATGCCAAGGATAATGAAAATGACATTATATCCCAGCGTATTACGCAGGATCAGCCAGATATCCTTTGAGGAAAACAGGAATTTAAAGTTGTTAAATCCCACCCATTCACTTTTAATAAAGCTTGTTAAAAATCCACCGTATACCTTGTAGTTCTTAAATGCGATGATAATACCGAACATCGGCAAAAAGCAGAACAGCAAATACCAGATGGTAGTCGGCAGTGCCAATAACGACAGCTCTGTGTCGTCTTTACCCCAGATGCGTTTCTTGCCTCTGCGGCCAGTCTTTTCGTTACTCATTTTCCGTTTTCCTCCTTCTTCGCAGATTCCTCACGTAAATTCCTTTACTCGGAAACTATATGCTTATTATAACTTAGTCAATTTGACTTCACAACCTAAAATTTATTATATACTAGTATAAAAAGGCCAGTTCAGGTGTACAATTTTATCTTTTGTTTTTGTGCATTTTTTACACAGTTTTTCACCAGATTTCGGCACATCGCTTTTTTAAGAATGTAAAAGCTGTATAAGGACAAGTTGCATGCACCTAACGTTTTGAATATAATTTTTGCTTTTTTCATATTCTCAACTCTTTTTTTCCTATATATAATAGGCTCTCCGGATTTTATGCCGAGAGAGCCTATCATGCTGTGCATTATCACTTTTATACAATCTGATGCTGTTTATTTGGCAAAAAACTCATCAATCTGTCTCTGTGCTTCTTCGATGACTTTATCCAGACCCGCTGCCTTCAGTTCTTCGATGCAGGCAGGAACTGCAGTCTCCGGATCCGACGCACCGGTCAGCATATCATTTTTGTATTTATCCCATACCATATTGCAGTTTGCAACTTCATTCTGGATATCCGTGATATCCAGTGCAAATCCAAGGCAGGTAGAGGAAACAGCGGTTTCATTCTGTTTCTTAACCTGTTCCCAGGCATCCGGATCGCCGTCCGTTTGCGTAGACAGAATGAAGAACGTACCCTGTGTATAAGAAGGCCAGTTCCAGTCGTCACGCAGTTTCTGTACGGTACCATCCTCAGAATATTTCATGTAATTGCCTTCTGTACCATATGCACACATATCACGGAACTTGGAATCTGTATTCATCAGCTCCAGAACTTTCAGCGCTTCTGCTTTATATTTGGAGTTTGCAGAAATCGCATTCATGGAGCCCTGGATGGTGCCGGTCGCATACATCGGCCCGAATACCTGCGTCAGATCATATTTGTCAATTCCGTTATTGAATGCCCATGTGGTAGCTGCTGCAGGCCAGCCCTGTGCAGAGCCGAAAATAGACTGCTTGCCGCCATCTGTTACAACGTTTGCATCCGGATTGATGATGCCATCCTGATACCATTTATGCAGCCAGTTCAGTTTTTCCTTCACATCATCCTGCTCCAGAAGACTAACTACTTTACGTTCTTCATCTTCGTACCAGACACCGATTGCAGAAACACCGCCTGCCAGATCATCATAACCATTGAAGAAGCCGTTAAAAGTAGAGCCCTGTGCCAGCTTCATCGGATATACAGATTTGCCTTCCCCTTCTTTGATCGTCTGCAGCGCATCATTTAAAGTAGCAAAATCCTTAATGCCCTCCACATCAATATTATATTTCTGTACATATGTATCATCCAGCATCCAGAACTGTGTCATGGAAGAATCTTTATAAGTAGGAACTGCATATACATTATTATGAATTTTAACACCGTCCCAAAGCTCCTGGGGGATGAAACCATACAGATCCGGAGTTTCAGACTGAACTAAATCTGTAATATTTTCCAGCGCATTCAGATTTACAAATTTGCTGTAGTTTGTGTTGTTTACAAACATCAGATCGAAATACTCACCGGTATTTACGATATTGTTCATCTTGGTATCATAATCCGCCCATCCGGCAATCTTGACATCAATTCTTACACCGATCTTCTCTTCGGCATAATCACTAATTTCAGAAATTGCCTGATCGAAATCATCTGCAGGTGTGCCGCCTACAGTCCACCAGATCAGAGTAGGGACTTCCCCGTTATCCGTTTTTGCGGTCTCCTGTACAGCAGCAGTTTCGCTTGTTTCTGCAAGGGTCTCCGTATCTGCAGAAGCGTTGTCTGTTGCTGCCGCAGGTGCAGAGTTTCCACAGCCTGCAAACATTCCTGCCGTCATAGCTAAAACAAGTCCAGTCGTCAGCATTCTGTTTCCCGTTTTCCTTTTCATATCTTTCCTCCTTCTTTAAAAGCAGCTTCCCCGCTTTCTTTTTATAATTATAAGGAAGTCTTATGATTCTTTCTATCATTTAACGGTTTGTCTTTTTTCTCTTTTTGCACTTTTCGGAAGTACACAGGCTGCTTTCTTATCCATCTGAATCCATGTTTCTTTAAATCGGGGGTTATCCTTCCCACTACCTGGGCATGTTCAGGACTTTCACCTGCGAGAGCGCGCCCATGGCGCGCAAACGAAAAGACCCCCCGGGAAACCCGGAGGGTCTTTTTATGATGACAGAATCATTATTCAGCAAAGAAAGCATCCAGCTGCTTCTGAGCCTCATCGATAACAGTCTGCAGACCAGCTGCATTCAGTTCATCAATGATGGTAGGAACAGTTGTCTCAGGATCAATCGCACCTGTTAACAGGTCGTTATTGTATTTCTCCCAAGCAGTGTTTACATTTGCGATTTCGTTCTGAACCGGTTCGGGATCGAATACGAAGCCCAGGCATGTAGAAGAGGTTGCAGCTTCATTCTGCTCTTTTACCTGCTTCCAAGCATCCGGATCGCCATCAGACTGTGTAGCCAGGATGAAGAAGGTACCCTGTGTATAGGAAGG
>ERZ1673752.4153-NODE-4153-length-12513-cov-8.279981_pt1 | contig 12513 bp, 7 predicted proteins | sample MGYA00580195_ERZ1673752 | MGnify/ENA primary metagenome ERZ1673752 (study PRJEB41218, sample SAMN15661744) | gut metagenome | host: Homo sapiens | place: Canada: London | collected 2015-08-20/2019-03-30 | study: EMG produced TPA metagenomics assembly of...
ACATTATATATAGTTTTTGCTATACCCCATAGTAAAAATACCTTCTCCTAAAAGGGCAGCCAGTGATGGCTGTTCTTTTTTTGTTATGGAAAAGAGCAGTTCTGAGGAAAGGGAGATTGACAGAAGCATAGAATTGAGATAAGGTGTTAGAGGAAAAAGAATATATCGCAGAGGGACTGTGCGCATGCGCAAACGGTTGAGAAGGTTAAAACCTGACTCTTGGAACCTGTCAGTTAATACTGTCGTAGGGAGCGAATGATGGATCAGATAGTTTGTGGAATCCGGCGTCACTGCGACGCCGGATTTTTTCGTACACCCTCTGCAGAAATGGAGCAAAAAAATATGGAACAGTTTGCAACACAGATGGAGGCAGCACGCAAGGGAATTGTGACAGAGGAGTTAAAGAAGGTTGCGGCGAAGGAACGTATGACCACAGAGGAGCTGATGCCGCTCGTTGCGGAGGGAAAGGTGGTCATCTGCGCGAACAGGCATCACAAATGCATTGACCCGGAGGGTGTCGGCTCGATGCTGCGGACGAAGATCAATGTAAATCTCGGAATCTCCAGAGACTGTAAGGATTATGACGTGGAGATGGAAAAAGTGATGGCGGCAGTTGACATGGGAGCGCATGCGATCATGGATCTCTCCTCGCACGGGAACACCATTCCGTTCCGGAGAAAACTGACGGCGGAATGTCCGGCTATGATCGGAACCGTGCCGGTATATGATTCTGTAATTCACTATCAGAGGGATCTTGCGACACTGACCGCAAAGGATTTTATTGATGTGGTACGCCTGCATGCCGAGGATGGCGTGGATTTTGTAACGCTGCACTGCGGAATCACGCGCAAGACGATCGAGCAGATCAGGAAACATAAGAGAAAAATGAATATTGTATCCAGAGGCGGTTCACTGGTGTTTGCGTGGATGTGTATGACCGGAGAGGAGAATCCGTTTTACGAGTACTACGATGAGATCCTTGAGATCTGCCGGGAGCATGATGTGACGATCTCCCTTGGCGATGCCTGCAGACCCGGCTGTCTGGCGGATGCATCCGATGTGTGTCAGATTGAGGAACTGGTGCGGCTGGGAGAACTTACAAAGCGTGCCTGGGCAAGAGATGTGCAGGTCATGGTAGAGGGACCGGGCCACATGCCGATGGATCAGATTGCAGCGAATATGAAGATTCAGCAGACGATCTGCATGGGAGCACCGTTTTATGTACTGGGACCGCTGGTAACGGACATTGCGCCGGGGTACGACCATATCACTTCCGCGATCGGAGGAGCGATCGCCGCGCAGAACGGAGCTGCATTTTTGTGCTATGTGACACCGGCGGAGCATCTGGCGCTTCCGAATGTGGAGGATGTCAAGCAGGGCATCATTGCATCGAAAATTGCGGCGCATGCGGCAGACATTGCCAAGGGCGTGCGGTGCGCAAGAGAGATCGACGACAAGATGGCAGACGCACGCCGCGTGCTGGACTGGGATGCACAGTGGGAATGTGCGATTGATCCCGAGACCGCAAAACAGATCCGCGAGGACCGCAAACCGGAGCACGAGGACACCTGTTCCATGTGCGGAAAATTCTGTGCGGTGCGCAGCATGAACAAGGCGCTTGCGGGCGAGTACATCGATATTTTATAAAACAGAACACGGGAAAGTGAAGAAGCGTCAGCGGAAAAACGACATTGCAGTATAAAAGCGGAATGTGGTACAATAAAAAAGGATTCTGTCAGCAGGAAAATGAATGGGAAAAATTTATTTGGTTGACAGTGAGAATGTAGGAGATATATGGGTGCCGCTTCTGGTATCCTCGCAGGAAGATGACGAGGTTCTTGTATTTTATACGACAAAGAGCCCGCATATGAATTACGAAAATGTGAGGATGCTCAAGGAGACGGAAAAGGAAGCAGACTTTATTAAGTGTTTTGAGGGAAGCAATGCGCTGGATTTCCAGCTGGTATCGGAACTTGGCTATCGCCTGAGCCAGAACGCGGACAGGGAGTATGTCATTGTATCAAATGATACGGGATTTGACGCTGCGGTGCGCTACTGGTCAACGCGGAAAATGCCTGTGAGCCGTTTAAGCGGAAAGGAATGCCACAGAATGCTGACAGAGAAAAAGCAGCGCGTGGCAAAGGAATCCGGGGCAGCAGCAGAGCCGGAACAGGAACAGACCAGAGCGGCTGGCCCGGAAGTGGAAGCAGAGCAGGTTCGGGAGACCGGCCAGGAAGCAGAAGCAGAGCGGATTCGGGAGACCGGACCGGAAGCGGAAGCAGAGCAGGTTCGGGAGATTGGCCCGGAAGCGGAAGCAGAGCGTGGCAGAGAGCAGTCAAAGAAGCCACGGTCATCCAAGAAGTCAGAACCGTCGAAAGCCGGCGGTAAGGCAGGAGAATCCGGGAAGCCGGAAGCGTCCGGGAAGGCTGGAAATGCAGAGACATCCGGGAAGGCAGAAGTGATCGGGAAAGCTGAGGATGCAGAGAAATTCGGGAAGGCTGAACCGGCAGAGAAAGCTGGGTTGGCAGGAGAATCCGGGAAGCCGGAAGTGACCGGGAAGGCTGAGGATGCAGAGACATCCGGGAAGTCGGAACCGGAAGAAAACGCTGGGCTGGCAGAGGAATCCGGGAAGGCTGAGCCGGCAGAGAAGACTGGCAGGGCAAAACGGTCAAGAAAGTCAGCGAAAGCAGTCAAAGCAGAAAAGTCTGAGCATATGTCAGAACCGGATCGTTCGGAAAAGTCACAGAAGAGTGACAAAGCAAAGACGCAGAACGCAGGGAATGAGAAGCCGGATCTGACGGAGGAACAATCCGGACAGATGACAGCAATGATGGATTTGAAAGAAGAAATGTCAGAGAATCCACAGAGTGTGTCAAATGCTACGGGTCAGAGCGAAGCGCCAGCAAAGTTTGGACTGGATCTGAATGCAGAGAGAGCAATTTTAAAGACATTGTGTGCCTGCATCAGCAAGGAAAATCTGGTGGATTTTCACAATGCACTGGTTGCGCTTCTCGGCGAGGAAGAAGGCAAGCGGCTGTATCAGGAACTGAAGACGAATGCAGAGTATGCGTCTTACTGGTCAGAACTTCCGGCTTATGGCTTAAAAGAAAAGTTTGACATGTACTGCAAAATGGTTTTTGACCACAGTGAATATGCAAAGGAACCGCCGGAAGATTTTTCGGGATTCCTCTATCAGGCAAACGGAAAGCGAAAGAATCTCAATTCTCTCCGCGCAGCATTGCAGGGGCACTATGGCAAAGACAAGGGAATGAAATATTATTCCCTGTTCAAGTCACACATTAAGATGATGAATCGCATGTAGTAAAGGAGAAGTTGACAGAATCTGGGTATTCAACAGGAATACGCAAAACGCCTCACCGGATGGTGAGGCGTTTTGTACGTTTATCATTTTATAAAAAGAAGGAGAAGTCGGTAAGATGTGGGGTACTTACCGGCCATATTATGAAAAAGAAATTGTGTCAATGGGGATTTCCTCTTGACAATGATTAAGATACCGGATAAATGTGAAAAAGGTATGAAGCAGTGTTGAAAAATGTGTGAAGAATCGTCAAGCAAATTGGAATCCCGGGCTGATAGAAGGAAAAGGCGAAGTTCCAGAGGAGAAAAATCGCGTGCCAGACCCGTAGAGAATGGAAAAAGGTTGACATAATGCCAGAAGGGAAGAGCACCCCGGGTCTGAGACGAGAAAAAGTGCGAACCAGACCCGTATAGAAGCAAAAATTGGGTCCCAGAATAGAAAAAGTGCGTGCCAGACCCAGAAAGAATGGAAAAAGGTTGACATAATGCCAGAAGGAAAGAACAATCCGGGTCTGAGAAGAGAAAAAGTGCGAACCAGACCCGCATAGAAGCAAAAATCGGGTCCAAGAGTAGAAAAGTATCGTTGAGACCCGCAGGACGAGAAAAAGTTTTCCTACTTTTCCCTTGGCCACGAGATAGCATTAACGCCTCAAACGTATATTCCCCCCCTCATCCAGACTTCCATCACAATACATTCGTCATAATACCGTAACACTGTAACACCATAGCACAAAAAAGCGCAAACCCTTTCATTCAAGGATTTGCGCTTCTTCTCAATGAAGCTGCTGACGGGAATCGGACCCGTGACCTCCGCACTACCAATGCGACGCTCTACCGACTGAGCCACAGCAGCATCTGTGTGAGTTGCCTCAGCACTTGTACTACTATACACTACGAAGTGGCAGTTGTCAAGATAATAATTCTAAATAATTCTTTAGAAATTCTTCGGGTATTTCTGCGGGGAATTTTGCGGCAGATCAGGTAAAATGTAATCAATGCACGGGGAGGCGTGTGATTCTGCGGCGGATGTGTTATGATAGCAGAAAAGAGAACAAGAGCAGGAGCGGAAAAATGGAACAATATAACATTTTAATTGTTGAGGATGATAAAGAAATCAGGGACGGAATTGAAATCTTTTTAAAGAGTCAGAATTACAACGTATTCAAGGCGGCAGACGGCGTGGAAGGACTTGAGGTGATGGAGCGGGAGAAGATCTCGCTGGCGATCGTCGACATCATGATGCCGCGCATGGACGGCGTTACAATGACCATGAAGCTGCGGGAAAAATATGACTTTCCGGTCATTATGCTCTCGGCAAAATCGGAGGAGACTGACAAGGTAATCGGATTAAATATCGGGGCGGATGATTATGTGACCAAGCCGTTTACACCGTTGGAACTGATGGCGCGCGTCAATTCCCAGCTCCGCCGGTATACGCAGTTTGCAAACAGGAGTCCGAAGGAGGAAAAGAACGACCGGATTCATGTGATCGGAGGACTGGAACTGAATGAGGACACCGTGGAGGTGTTTGTGGATGGAAAACCGGTGAAGATGACGCCGATTGAGTTCAAAATACTTGCGCTTTTAATCCGGACGCCGGGGCGTGTATATTCGACGGACGAGATCTATGAGCGTGTGTGGAACGAGAAGACGATCAATACCGATACGATTATGGTACATGTGAGAAATATCCGGGATAAGATCGAGATAAATCCGAGAGATCCAAAATACTTAAAGGTGGTGTGGGGTGTTGGATATAAAATTGAAAAACAACAATAGAAACAACGGTGCCGGCAATAACAATGTCAGCGCAAATAACGATGCCAGCAGCAACAGTGGTGCCAGCAGAAATAACGGTGCCGGCAACAGCAGCAACAACAGCAATGCCGTAAACAGCAGCAAGCGGATTATCATAGCGATCGCGGGAATCATTTTCATCACGATCATTACCATGTGTTTTTTCCCGGTGGTGTACCGGACGGCTGAGAGACAGAAAGAGCAGCAGAAAGCGGAGATGATGCGCGAGTCCTCGGACAGCGTGGACAACGATACGGTACAGACACTCTATCAGGGCAGCTATGTCCTGTATGTAGAGCAGATGGAGCGGAGCGGGCAGGCAGATGCAGGCGGACTGTTTTTGAATCTGCCGACGGATGATGAAGATTACCAGTATGTAAAGGACACGGTAACCTCTACGTTTGACGAATGGAAAAGCCAGTTTGAGAGTGACAGCTGGAACATCGATTACTGTGTATACAAAAGCAGTGCCGACTGCGTGAAAAATACGGATCAGCCGCTCGAGACATGCGTGGATGGAACTGTGACGGAGAAGATAAAGCAGTATTATACGGACATCGTATGCTTATCCTTTGACAAAGAGGGCGCGCTGGAAGTGACACCGCTGTACGACGAAAATATCAGCGGCAGCGTTCTGATCAAGGCGTTTCAGAATGTAGACCGGGAAAATCTTTTGGGACAGTCGCTGGGCGGATATGTGGAAGCGGGTCAGTTGCAGGGACCGAAGGACTTTAAGGTGATCTTCGGGCTTCCGGTGTCAAAGAGCGATACGATTTCCTTGGGAGATCCGTATGAGGGTATGACAAATTACTGGGTGCAGGTGGTGCTGGTGTACCGCGCGTCCGGCGGAAGCATTTTGTTTCTGGTAAGCCTTGCTGCGGTGGCGGGATGGATGTTTCTTATGACGAGCAGGCGCATCTGGAACGAAGACATACCAATGCAACGCCCAGGGAAATGGTATCTCATGGAGGTGGCGGTGATTGCCGTCTGCTGCATGGCATGTATGGAGGAAAACTTCTACGATATCATAAGAAGCTATTCCTATTACAGCGAAGGAGTGGATGTTTTACTTGGAAACAATGCCTGGAGAGCCATCTTACAGCTTGGACAGATGATGGTTCCGCTCCTGTTTTTGTATGGCATCTGGTACGCGGCGCTTCGCGTACTGCGTCCGGTATTTTTCCTGGGAGTCAGGGAATATATCAGACAGTACAGCCTGATTTATCAGATTTTTCCGTGGTTGAAAAAATTGTGGAACACGTTCCGCTATGAGGTGGCGCATGTGGATTTTTCAGAAAAATCCACAAAGACGATCTGGAAAATCGTGCTGATCAACTTTGCGGTGCTGTCGCTCTGCTCGATGATGTGGTTTTTCGGCATCGGCGCGCTGATCGTGTACTCCATCTTTGTGTTCTGTTTTATCAAAAAATATTATGACAGGATCGGCAGAGACTATCAGGCGCTGCTGCGCAGTGTAAGCCGGATGGCGGACGGAGATCTGGACACGGAGATCACCGAGGATCTGGGAATATATGAGCCGATGAAGGTGGAACTTTCCAGGGTGCGTGACGGATTTAAGAAGGCGGTGGATGAGGAAGTGAAAAGCCAGCGAATGAAAACGGATCTCATCACGAACGTTTCCCATGATTTAAAAACACCGCTCACGGCGATCACAACCTACGTGGAACTGTTAAAGAAGGAGGACATCACGGAGGAGGAGCGCAGGTCATACATTGAGACGCTCGATAAAAAGAGCCAGCGGTTAAAAATATTGATCGAGGATCTTTTTGAGGTCAGCAAGGCGACCAGCAACAATATTGTGCTGCATCCGATGGAAGTCGATGTGGTGAATCTGTTAAAGCAGGTTGCGGTGGAGCATACGGAGCGCTTTGCGGCGATGGGACTTACGCTGCGCTGGGATGTGCCGGAGGAAAAAGTGATCGTGGTGCTCGACAATCAGAAGACATTCCGCATCTTTGAAAATCTGTTTGTCAATATTCAGAAATATGCGATGCCGCAGAGCCGCGTGTACGTGCAGGTGCACACATCCGGGGAGGCACCGGAGGAGTTCGTGGAGATCACGATCAAAAATATGTCGGCGACGGAACTGAATTTTGATCCGGAGGAGATCACGGAGCGCTTCGTGCGCGGCGATACTTCGCGCGGCACGGAAGGCTCGGGTCTGGGACTTGCGATTGCCAGAAGTTTTACCGAGGCGCAGGGCGGAAAACTGTCAATCGAGGTGGATGGTGATTTATTCAAGGTTGTAATCAGACTGAAATGTGGTACACTACAGGTAGAAAAAGAGATGGAGGTTTAAGACACATGGAATCAATGGATGATTACAAGGAGGAGTTAGAAGCTTCTTTCCGCAGAATCAGAGAGGGAGATATTTTAACCGGCACGGTGATCGATGTCAACGAGGAGGGCGTTACGCTTGACCTGAAATATTATGCACCGGGATTTATCAGTGCGGAGGAGATGAGCAGCGATCCGGATTTTTCACTGGCGGAGGCTGTGCATGTGGGGGATACGATCGAGGCGACCGTGATCCGGGTAGACGACGGCGCAGGCAACATTCTTCTCTCCCGCAGGGAAGCCAATGAAGAGCAGGCATGGGAGAAGCTCAAAGAGATGATGGAGGAGGGTACAACGGTAACCGTCCGCATCAAGGAGAGCGTGAAGGCAGGCGTTGTGGCATATCTTGAGGGGATCCGCGCGTTCATTCCGGCATCCCAGATCACATCCGCTTATGTGGAGGATACGGAGAGCTGGGTAGGAAAAGAGATTCCGGTCCGGGTCATCACGGTGGATGAGGAGCGCGAAAAGCTCGTGCTTTCCGGAAAGGCGGTCGCACTCGAGGCAGAGGCGGAGGAGCGCAATCACAAGATCTCTATGATCGTGCCGGGAACCGTGCTTGAGGGAACTGTCGAGAGCCTGATGCCGTACGGCGCATTTATTGATCTGGGCAACGGACTGAGCGGACTGGTGCACATCTCACAGATCTGTGAGCGCAGAATCGGAAAGCCGTCCGAAGTGCTTAAGGTCGGAGAGAAGGTCAAGGCAAAGGTATTAAATACCAACGACAATAAGATCAGCCTGTCCATGAAGGCGCTGGCAGAGGAGATGGTAGATACCGAAGGTGTGGAAGATCTGGAGGCATACACAGACCACACATCCACAGGAACCAGCCTTGGCTCGCTTCTGGCAGGATTGAAGTTAGACTGATCGAACTATTTGAGAATCTTTCTCTAATAGAAAACTGATTCCGTTGCTTTTGCAACCGAAACGGCTCTTGCAATGTGATACATTTAGTTAGAATATTCTAACTATGCGTAAGAGGCAATTTCGGAGGAAAGCAATGAGAGAAGCAGGACTTGGAATCGACATCGGAAATGGAAGTATTTCCATCGCTGTTGTCGAAGGCGAAAACATCATATATAAAGATTACAGACTGCATCGCGGAGAACTGTATCAGAATCTTGTGGACATGCTTGGGCAGGTGGAGACATCGTGCGGCGACAGGATTTTGTATGCAGCGGTCAATCCCGGTGCAGTCTGTTTGTATCCGGGGATCCAAAAGGAAGTGCAGATCAACCGCATCAGCAGCCTTCTGGAAGGACAGAGAATGCTCTATCCGGACGCGGGAAGCATCGTAGAGATGGGAGCACAGAATTCCTGCTTCCTTACCGGAATCCGTGAGGGAGAGACGCTCTCCTACGCCATGAACGGGGAATGTGCCGCCGGAACGGGAGCATTTTTCGAGGATCAGATGTACCGGCTCGGACTTCCGCTGTCCGCCTACTCGGAGTATGTCAGACGGGCGAAAAGTGTGCCGCGGCTTGCGGGACGGTGCAGCGTGTTCGCCAAGACAGACCTGATCCACAGACAGCAGGAAGGTGTGCCGGTGGAAGATATTCTGCTCGGACTTTCCTATGCCGTGATCCGCAATTTTAAATCTGCGGTCGTGCGGAAACTTCCGGTACAGCCGCCGGTGTTTGTGACGGGAGGCGTTGTCTATAATGAAGGCGTGCGCCTCGCCATCTGTGATATCTTCGGATTAAAAGAGGAAAAACTGCTTTGCGGGGAAGAGGGAGCTGTGGTGTCTGCTGCCGGAATCGCAGCCTGTGCATGCCGCGGGAAGCTGGCCTTCGACTGGAAACACCCGATCCGCAGGAAGGGGGCGGATGAGGAGCAAAAAAGAAAGGCGCTGCCGCGATATGACTACGAGAAGGAGGCACTTCACCGGACCAGACCGTTACGTGGCGGGGAAAAGCTCTGGCTCGGGATTGACGTGGGATCCACGAGCACAAACCTTGTGCTGACGGGGGAGGACGGAGCCGTCATTGACGATCTGTATCTTAGAACGCGCGGCAATCCTCTCGGCGCGGTGCAGCAGGGAATGGCACAGTTAAAGCGGAAATACGGGGAAGCACTCACGTGGGAAGGCATTGGTGTCACGGGATCGGGGCGGTACTATATCGCGGAGAAGACCGGTGCAGGCACGGTGTTGGATGAGATCACGGCGCAGGCGCGCGCGGCTGCCCATCTGTGCCCGGAGGTGGATACCGTGTTTGAGATCGGCGGTCAGGACTCCAAATACATCAGTATCCGGGACGGTCAGGTCGTCGATTTCGAGATGAACAAAGTGTGTGCGGCGGGTACGGGCTCCTTCGTCGAGGAACAGGCGAACCGCATGGAAGTATCGCTGGAGGAGATCGGAAACAGTGCCTTGAAAGCAAATGTGCCGATCGATCTGGGAGAGCGCTGCACCGTGTTGATGGAATCCAAGATTGCAGCGGAGCTTGCGGCAGGCACGGACAAGGAGGATATCTGTGCAGGGCTGTGCCGCTCGATTGTCAGAAACTATTTAAACAGGGTAGTCGGCAATAAGCGCAAGGGAGAACATATCTGCCTTCAGGGCGGAGTCGTGCATAACGAGGGAATCGTTGCGGCTTTCTATGAAGTGTTTGGAGAACGGCTTCACATCACGCCGTTTTACGATGTGACCGGGGCATACGGAGCGGCGCTCGCGGCAAAAGAGCAGGGTGGCACATCCCAAAAGGAGAGCATCCGGAATGAGGAGAATTACCGGAAGAGCCAGAAATGGTTCCTGGCAGGCTATGACGGAACGCTGCTGCCGGGGAAAAAGACTGTGGGAATTCCGCGTGCGCTCATGATTTATAAATTTTTCCCGATGACGTACCAGTATTTTAATACTCTCGGCTTTAATGTATTGCTGTCGCCGGAGACGGACGATAAGATCATTGCGCTCGGACAGGAGATGGCGGCGGAGGAGACCTGTTATCCGGTAAAATTACTGCACGGGCACATGGAATGGCTTGCGAGAAAAAAGGTGGACTACATTTTTATCCCGTGTATCCATACGATCCGGCATGAGACTTCCGGCGTTGCGCACAATTACGGCTGTGTCTATATGCAGACAGCGCCGCGGATTGTCGCAAGTGTGCTGGGGCTTTCGGAACGCGGCGTGGAGCTGATCTGCCCGGTTCTGGATCTGGATATGGGAAAACCGCAGCTCGCGGGAGCGATGATCAAAGCGGGTCAGGAACTGGGATGCGACAAGGCACGGTGTGCGGCGGCGCTCGCGAAGGGCGCGGCGGCGATGGTGCGCTGTGAGAAGAATTCTGAAAAACTGGGCGCGCAGATCATGGACGAGTTGAAACCGGAGGACAAGGTGCTCGTTCTGATTACAAGAAACTACGGCGTGTCAGACCCGGTTTTAAATATGGGAATTCCTGGAGAAATGTTAAAGAGAGGGTGCAGAGTGTTGACACTTTCCCATCTGAAAGGACATGATGTGGATTTGTCCGGTCATTATCCAAATTTGTACTGGCCATTTGCGCAGCACATTCTGTCGGGAGCGAAGATCATTAAGGAGCATCCGAATCTGTATGCCGTCTATCTGACGAACCACGGCTGCGGACCGGACGGCATGATCTCCCACCTTTTTGCGGAAATTATGGGGGACAAGCCGTACCTGAAAATAGAGGTGGACGAGCATCAGTCCAAGGTGGGAGTGATAACGAGAATCGAGGCGTTTTTAAACAGCTTATCCCATGTAGAGAACTGCACGGAGCGCGCCATACTGCCGGAGGCAGCCGTATTGTCCGGGCGGCTTCGGGACGGGAAGAAAGACACGAAAGATACGAAAGATATGAAAGAACCGCAGCAGGAGACGGTGTATCTGCCGCCGCTGTCCGTGTATACAGAGTGGATGGCACTTTACCTGAACCAGAAAGGAAAACGCACGGCAGTGCTGCCGGATTACACGGCGCAGGATCTTCATGCGGGAAAAGCGTACAGCACCGCAAAAGAATACTGTACATTCTCGGCTGCGGCAGGACAGATTGCAAACCGGCTGCAGGAGACGGACGGGGAGGAAAAACAGTTTCTGGTATTCCAGACCGAGGGTGCGGAGGCGGACGGAATGGTTCCGGAAATCCTGCGTGCGGTCTTAGATGCGGACGGAAAGAGGGCGCATCTTGTGACACCGTTTCTGGAACAGCTGCTTTTTGCGGAAGAAGCGGATATCTTGTGGCAGGTGCTCTTACTCGGGGATGCATGGCACTGCCTGGATGAGGAGTGGCGGGAAAAGGTGCGTGCCTCTTTCCGGGAGAAGACCGCCGCGCCGGATGCCTGGAGCAGGGAGTGGACCAAAAGCCTTTTACAGGAGTGGGCGGTATATGTGACGGAGGACAGACAGCTGCTGCTGGCCGGCGATCCGATTGTGCTGCATAGCGCTTATCTGAATCAGAATATGGAGGAAGCGGTGAGGAAACATGCTTTTGTTCCGGTGTATATGCCGCTCTCGGAATATCTGTGGTTCCTTGCTGCGGAGTCGGGGCGAAAGATTCCGGAGCATTTTACAGAACAGCTGCATGAATTTATGCAGATTTACCGCGGCGTCTACGGCAGCTGGAAGCAGCCGGACGAACGCTTACAGGAGATCCGGGAAAAGTTTCCGCTGGTTCACGGAGCAAACCTCCGCTATCTATGCAGCCTGATGGAGCAGGAACTGTCGCGTGGAAAAGGAATGATTCTGGTGTCGCCGGAATATGCCAACTATGCGTCGGTGATGGAGATGCTGCGCACAGGGTCAAAATATCCGCTGCTGCACGCCAGGGCGGACGGAAATGAGGAAGCGGAAGAAGTGGAGCGGAGAGAAATCTTTCTGGGGCTGCTGGAATAATAAAGGAGACAAAAAGGAATTGCCGCAATAAGAATATCGTTCTTTGGATTGGTAAGTAATATTATCAGAAAACCACACCGTGGGATTTCAGATGAAAATGCAGATGGAAATTCGGTTCAAAAAATGTGGCATTTCTAACCAGCCGAATGTTTGCATCTTCGATGATCCGTGTCTTTCCAAGTTTG
>ERZ1673752.4154-NODE-4154-length-12511-cov-6.914579_pt1 | contig 12511 bp, 9 predicted proteins | sample MGYA00580195_ERZ1673752 | MGnify/ENA primary metagenome ERZ1673752 (study PRJEB41218, sample SAMN15661744) | gut metagenome | host: Homo sapiens | place: Canada: London | collected 2015-08-20/2019-03-30 | study: EMG produced TPA metagenomics assembly of...
GGGCGAAGTTGATCAGGCGCAGGATGCCGTAGACCATCGTGTAGCCGATGGCGATGAGGGCATATTGTCCGCCCACGGCGATGCCGGAGAGCAGGACGGAAATGATAAATTGCACAGGATTTCCTCCCTCGTGTGTTTGTCAACTGGATGCCTGGAAAAGGCGCGCCGCGCGGCGTTCCTTTTCCGGACACCCAATCCCGAAAAAAGGGTTCACTTGGCGGGGGATTTCTCCCCCGCCAAGTGGCAGCTTTTCTTGTTCTTATGGAGTTCAGCTGGCGGAGCCGGTCTGCACCTTCTCGAGCACCCACGCGCCGTTGGCGGTGTCGGCGGTCTTGATGAAGGCCGTGTCGCGGACGGCGTCACCGATGGCGTCAAAGGAAATGGAGCCGGAGACGCCGGTGTAGGTCACGGAGGGCAGAGCCGCCTTGATCTTGGCGGCGTCGGGGGAGCCGGCGGCCTTGATCGCCTCGAGGGCGACATAGTAAGCGTCGTAGCCCATGGCGGTCACAGCGGAGATGGTGTCGTCGCCGCCGTTGTCGCTCTTGGCGCTGGCGTTGTTGTTGATGTAATCCTTGATGCCCTTATCGAACTCAGGGGAACCGCCCTCCTGATAGAAGGTGGAGACATACAGCTGGATGTTCGTGCCCTGCGCGGCTGCGAGCACCTTGTTGTCATCGAGCGTATCGGAGCCGATGAAGGGGATGTCGATGCCGAGGGAGCTGGCCTGCTGGATGATCTGGGTGGCGTAGGCGATGGAGACGGGGGTGAAGATGACGTCCGCGCCGGAGGACTTGGCCTTATTCAGATAGGTGGTGAAGTCGGAGTTGTTCGTGGGGAAGGAGTCGGTGATGACGGTGCCGCCCGCGGCCTCAAAGACCTTGGTGAAGTAGCTGATCAGGCCCTGATCGTACTCGTTGCCGTTCTCGCCGAGGCAGTAAGCGGTCTTGGCCGCGAACTTGTCCTTGGCGAAGTTCGAGAGGACGGCGGACTGGAAGTTATCCAGGAAGCAGATGCGGAAGTAGTAGTCGTTGCCGGCGGTGACGTTGGGGTTCGTGCATGTCACGCCGATGGCGGCGATGCCGGCCTCACCGAACTTGGGGCCGCCGGCCATGGCCGCGCCGGAGCCGTAAGTGCCGAGGACGAGGGAAACGCCCTTGGACACGAGGTCGGAAGCGGCGGAAGGCGCCTTATCGGTGGAAGAGCCGTTGTCGGACAGAACCAGCTCGACCTTGTACGTCTCGCCGTTGAGCTCGACCGTGGGGGTCTCGGAGTTGGCGTACTGCATGCCGAGCACTTCCTTCTTGCCGCCGGAGGCGGAGTCGCCGGACAGGGGCTCAAACACGCCGATCTTGATGACCTTGTCACCGCTGTTGGTATTGCTCTGGCCGCCGTCACCGCCGCAGGCAACCAGCGACAGGACCATCAGCATGGCCAGCAGCAGGGATACAAACCTTTTCATGCAAATTTCCTCCTAAATTCTCGCAAGATTCCCGGAGGGCGTTCTCTCCGCGCCCGTCCGGTGATGCAATAGAGTTATTTTAATGGAATTTGTGCAGAATTACAATCGGCAAATATGACGTAATTTCCCCCGGAAAATGTGCCCGCGCAGCGGGGTATTGTTCGCTTCTCATATGCATTTTGTCCGCACATCGCGGACAGATTGCGACAATTCTTTAACAAGGCGATGCGGCAAATTTTTTATCACCGTATAACAGGCATACATTTTTGACAGAAAACTCCTCCGAGATCGCAGAATCCGGTACTTTTCCGCTTTTCACCGAAGTCTTCCGGCGAGCCCTCCCCTCCGGGGACGGTTCGCCGCGGACGGTGGACGCGGTTTCCGAACTTTTCCAGGCGGTTCGCGCGGTGTCTCCCGTCGGAAAACAGTGGGTTTTCGTGATTTTGACCAACCACTCAAAAAAATGCGCCCCGCAGTGCTTAGCGAAAGATAGGAAAAGACGCGCCCGGCCTGCGCCGGGCACGTCTTTTGTTTATGGGTGTGGTTTTATTCCGTTTTTTCCGCATTGTCCGTAAACACGGCCTCAAAGTCTGCGGCGCTCATCGTCTCGTGCGCGAGCAGATACTCCGCCACGGTCACGAGCCGGGCGCGGTTCTCCTCGAGAATCGCCAGGCAGCGGGCATAGGCCTCGCCGATGATGCGGCTGATCTCCTCGTCGATCTCGGCGGCGGTCTTCTCGGAATACGGGCGCGTCTGCGCCATCGACTTGCCGATGAACACCTCGTCGTGTCCGGCATCGAAGGCGACGGTGCCGAGCCGGTCGGACATGCCGTAAGTGCCGACCATCTTGCGCGCCATGGACGTCGCACGCTGGATGTCGTTCGAAGCGCCGGTGGAGATATCGCCGAGGATCAGCTGCTCCGCCGCGCGGCCGCCCAGCAGCGAGACAATCTGGCTGAGCAGGTACGAGCGGGAGAGGTACGACCGGTCCTCGTCGGGCAGGGAGATGGTCATGCCGCCCGCCTGTCCGCGCGGGACGATCGTGATCTGGTGGACCGGGTCGTGGTCGGGCAGAGCGTGCATCACGACGGCGTGGCCCGCCTCGTGATACGCCGTCAGGCGGCGCTCATGCTCCGGAATGACGCGGCTATGCTTCTCGGGCCCGGCGATGACCTTGATGACTGCCTCATTGAGCAGCGCCATGTTGATCGCGGGCAGGTCGCGCCGACCGGCGAGCAGCGCCGCCTCGTTGAGCAGGTTCTCCAGATCCGCGCCGGCGAAGCCCGCCGTGCTCCTGGCGACCTGCGCGAGGTCGACGTCCTCGGCGAGGGGCTTGTTGCGCGCGTGGATGGCGAGGATCTCCTCGCGGCCCTTGATATCGGGCAGGCCGACATAGACCTGCCTGTCGAAGCGGCCAGGGCGCAGGAGCGCGGGGTCGAGGATGTCGACGCGGTTCGTCGCGGCGAGGACGACAACGCCCTCGTTCGCGGAGAAGCCGTCCATCTCGACGAGCAGCTGGTTGAGCGTCTGCTCGCGCTCATCGTGGCCGCCGCCGACGCCGCTGCCGCGCTGGCGGCCCACGGCGTCGATCTCGTCGATGAAGATGATGGCAGGAGCGTTCTGCTTGGCCTGCGTGAAGAGATCGCGCACGCGGCTCGCGCCGACGCCGACGTACATCTCCACAAAGTCGGAGCCGGAGATGGAGAGGAACTTCACCCCGGCCTCACCGGCCACGGCACGCGCGAGCAGCGTTTTGCCCGTGCCGGGAGGGCCGACGAGCAGGACGCCCTTCGGGATGTGCGCGCCGAGGCTGAGATACTTCTCCGGATCGCGCAGGAACTCCACGATCTCCTGCAGCTCCTCCTTCTCCTCGTCGGCACCCGCGACGTCGCGGAATGTGGTCTTTCTATCGCCCTCGCCGGGTGTCTGGACGCGGGCCTCGCCGAAGCGGGCCATCTTGCTGTCCATCCCGCCGCCCGCGTTGCGGGCCATGAGGTTCATCAGCAGGATGAACGCCAGAATCGCCAGCACATACGGCAGCAGCAGCTGCAGCCAGTTTGTCGAGTGGTCGGCGTGGTAGTTATAGTCGGTGATGATGCCGCTCGCGCTCTGCTGCTCGACGAGCTCGTTGAGATCGTCATAGAACAGGTCGAAGCTGTAGAGGTCGCAGGTGGCGGTCGTGCCGTCCTTTAAGTCGGCGGTGATGCGTGTGTCGCGGATGACAAAGCTCTGCACCTGCTCCTGCTGAAAGAGCTGGCGCAGCTGGGCATAGGAGATGTCGTCGCTGCTGCGCATGCCGGCAAACAGGTAATACAGCAGCAGGAGCATCAGAACGACCAGAAAAATGCCGGAAAAGCCGTACTTTCTTTTTCCGTTCAAACGGTTCCCTCCTCTCGGTTAGTGGATGGTGCGGATGCCGCGCCAGCTGTTGTCCTTGAGCACGGACGCGCAGACCAGCACGCGGGCCTGCAGCTTGCTGACGGGGATATAGGGCTGGCTCCAGCTGCGGCTGTCCCACGAGCCGGCGCGGTTATCGCCGAGCAGGAACAGGCATCCGTCCGGAACCTGAAAGACGCCATCGCTGGTGGTAATCCCCTGCTGCGGCAGGTAGTCCTCCTCCAGACGTTCGCCGTTGATATAGACATAGCCGCCGGAGAAGGAAATCTCATCGCCCGGCAGGCCGATGACGCGCTTGACGAGGAGCTTGCCCATCTCGTCGCTCCAGAAGGTCACGACCTCGCCGCGCTCGGGCACCGGGTCGGACACAACATACGGCAGACGCCAGCAGACCATCAGCGATTTTGACGGCACCGTCGTCTCCATCGAGCCGGTGGGGACATAGGCCAGCTGGAAAACGACCTTGAACAGGACAAACACCACCGCCACGGTCACCAGCAGATAACCGTAGTCCGACCAGAACTTCGCGGCGCGCTTTTTCGGCTGCAGGCGCTTGCCCTGATAGCCGCGATTTTCATCCAATGCGGATTCCTCCTTTCCGGTGTCTCCGCGCGAAAGGGCGCGGGGCATAAAAACGCTTTATTTGCTGTATACCTCGGGCTTGAGCACGCCGATATACGGCATGTTGCGGTACTGCTGCGCATAGTCCAGCCCGTAGCCCACCACGAACTCGTCGGGCACGACGAAGCCCGCGTAGTCGGCATGGATGGCCTTTTCGCGGCGGGAGGGCTTGTCGAGCAGGGTGACGATCGTCACGGAGCGCGCGCCCTTGGTCATGAGGTAGGCCTTCAGGAAGGCGAGGGTATTGCCGGAGTCGAGAATATCCTCGACGACGATGATGTCGCGGTCGGTGATGTCGCTCTGCAGGTCGCGGGTGATCTGCACGACGCCGGAGGACTTCGTCCCGTCCTGATAGGAGGACAGACCGATGAACTCCAGCTCGCTCTTCAGCTGCGCCGCGCGCACGAGGTCGGCCATAAAGATGAAGCAGCCGTTCAAAACGCCGACGAACAGGGGATCCTCCCCGGCGAAGCGGTCATAGAGCTGGCTGCCCAGCTCCTCCACGCGCGCCTTGATCTCCTCCTCGGTCAGCAGGACCTTCAGGATGTCCTGATCCATATTGCTCTTTGCCATTGCCTGTATCCTCCTCAAGTATCTTCTGTATGATCTATTTCGATGATAAGCACCGGGCCGCCCGGCTCCGGCAGGAAATCCGCGTCCGTCCCGATCCCGTAGGCGGCGAGGGGCCGCTCTCCGGCGCAGAGCACCGGGATGCGCTCACGCTGCGCCGCCGGGACGCCCGCGTCCGCAAACAGCCGCTTCAGGCTGCGCGCCCCGCGCGCGCCGGGAAGGCGCAGCCGGTCGCTCCCGCGCCACGGTCGGACGGTAAGAGACTGGTTTATCTTATCACAATTCAGGCGAATTGCATCACTTTTTTTGAAAGATTTTTCCGTTTTTTTGCGCAGAGTAATTGTATAATCTCCCCAACGGACGGCGCTGCCGTCGGGAAGCGCCGTCTGCGGCAGGGGCGGCGGCGCATATCGCAGTGCCCACACATCGCCGCGCTTTTCGGAGCGGACGCCGCCGGGCAGGTGCAGCAGGCTGTCCTTCTCCGAGAGGGCCAGCGCCGTCATCGCCTCATAGTGCGCGGCGGTGAAGTCGCGCTGTCCCGCGCCGAGCCGCTCGAGCAGCAAGCGCACCATACGCGTGCGGAGCACCTCCGGCGCATCCCGCAGCGCGCCGCACGGCACCCGCGTCCCCTCATCGGGCAGGCGCGAGCGCGCGAGCCCGTCGAGATAGTCGTCCTCCGCGCGCAGCAGCTCCGCCGCGCGGCAGAGGTTCGCGGCAGTGCCGGGCTGGAAGCGCTCGATCTGCGGCATCAGCTCGAGCCGCAGGAAGTTGCGGCGCAGGGTCGTGTCCGCGTTTGTCTCGTCCTCGATGTGACCGAGGTGGTTTTTCTCCAGATACGCCTCGATCTCGGCGCGGGTCGTCTGGAGCAGGGGGCGGACAACGCGTCCGCGCACGGGCGGGATCCCGCGCAGGCCTCGCGTCCCGGCCCCGCGCAGCAGGTGCAGCAGCACCGTCTCCGCCTGGTCGCCCGCGTGGTGCGCCGTTGCGATGCGCGCGGCGCCGATCTCGTCGGCTGTCCGCTCCAGAAATTCATACCGCGCGCGGCGGCCCGCTTCCTCAACACCCACGCCCAGCTCCCGCGCGAGCGCGGGGACATCCGCGCGCCCGACATGGCAGGGGACGTCCAGCGTCCGGCAGAGCGACTGCACAAACGCGACGTCCCGCGCGGCGGTGGGGCGCTGGCCGTGGTCGAGGTGCGCCGCGGCGACGGAAAAGCCCCGCGCGGTGCCGAGCCGCGCCAGATAGTGCAGCAGGCACACCGAATCGCGCCCGCCGGAGACGGCGACCAGCACCGTCCCGCCCGCGGGCGGCAGCATCCCCCAACGCTCCATCCACGGCAGAAGGTTCATCTCATTCGTCCTCGTCATAGCGGCTCTCCAGCGTGCCGAAGGCGGTATACTCCGGCATCCAGCGCAGCGGCACCTTGCCCGTCTCGCCGTGGCGGTTCTTGGCGATGATGCACTCGGCGATATTCCGCTTTTCGGAGTCCTCATTATAGTAGTCGTCGCGGTAGAGGAACATGACGATATCCGCGTCCTGCTCGATGGCGCCGGATTCACGCAGGTCAGAGAGCATGGGGCGCTTATCCTCGCGCTTTTCGTTGGCACGGCTCAGCTGCGACAGGCACAGCACCGGCACCTGCAGCTCCTTGGCCATGATCTTGAGCATACGGGAGATATCGGAGACGGCCTGCTGGCGGTTTTCGCCGCTGTAGCCCTTGCCGCCGGCTGAGGTCATCAGCTGCAGATAGTCGATCACGACGAGGCCGAGGTTATCGAGCCGGCGGCACTTCGCGTTCATATCCGCGACGGTCAGCAGTGGATTGTCGTCGATGCGGATGTCGGTGCGGCTGAGCGCGGAGGCGGCCTCGGCGATCTTGACCCAGTCGCTCTCGCGGAGGTTGCCGGTCACAAGGCGGGTGTTCTCCACCAGCCCCTCGGTCGCGATCAGGCGGGTAACGAGCTGCTCACGGCTCATCTCGAGGGAAAAAATTGCGACCGTCTTGCCAGACTCCTTCGCCGCAGAGAGCGCCACGTTCAGCGCCATACTCGTCTTGCCCATACCGGGACGGGCGGCGAGGAGCAGGAGGTCGGAATCGTTCAGGCCGTTGATCTTGCTGTCGACCGCGGAAAAGCCCGTGGAGAGCCCCGGCACCTTCTCGCCGCCCGCGGCGGTCAGCTCGGCCAGACGCTCCATCACGTCCTGCAGCACGACGCCGATGGTGACCATGCTCTGGGCGTTGCGGCCGCGGCGGATGGCATAGATCTTCTGCTCCGCCGCCTCGAGCAGGTCGCCTGCCGAGCCGGTTCCCTCCTGCACCATGGCGGTGATGTCCCCGGCGGCGGTGGCCACGGCGCGCATGAGCGCCTTGTCGCGGACGATCTTCGCGTACTCCATGACGTTCGCGCTGGTGGGCGTGACCTCCATGAGCTGGAGCAGGTAGCTGCGGGTGTTGTCGTTATAGAGACCGTTCTTCTCCATCTCGCCCGCGACGGTCACGCCGTCGATGGGCTTGGAGTAGACGAACATGGAGTAGATCGTCTCGAAAATCTCGCGGTTTGCGCGCAGATAGAAGTCCTCCGGGCGCAGCTGGTCCATGACGTCCTTGACGCATTCGGCGTCGATGAGCATGGAGCCGAGCACCGCCTGCTCCGCCTCCGGGGAGTGCGGCATCTGCCGCACCAGCAATTCGTCCATGATTGCGCTCCTCTCTTCGCTGCTCCGCCGGGCGGAAAGCCGCCGGCAGGCCGATGAAACGGTTTTTGCCCCGGCATACGCGGGGCAAAAACGCCCCGCCGCGCGCGGCGGGGCGCTGTCGTGTTACTTCTCCTCCGTCACGAGGACATAGACCGTGCCGCTGATCTCAAAGCCGAGCTTGGCCTTGACCTCAAAGCTGCCGAAGGTCTTGATGGGCTGGTCGAGCACGAGCTTCTTGCTGTCGACGTCCATGCCGTACTGCTCCTTCAGGGCAGCCGCAATCTCCTTGCCGGTGACGGCGCCGAAGAGCTTGCCGCCCTCGCCGCCCTTGGCGGCGATCTTCACCTGGCAGCTCTTGAGCTTCTCGGCGATCTCCAGCGCGGCGGCCTTCGCCTCAGCGTCCGCCTTGGCCTTCGCCTTCGCCTGCAGGTTCATGGTGTTGACGGCATCTGCCGTGGCCAGAACGGCCATGCCCTTGGGCAGCAGGAAATTGCGTGCGTAGCCCTCGGCGGCCTCGATCATCTGGCCCTTCTTGCCCTTACCGCGGACATCCTGCGTCAAAATCACTTTCATGGTTGGTTCCTCCTTATTGTTGATCCTGAAACTAAAAATAGAGTGGTTTACTTCTCAAAATAGTCGTCGATCGCCGCGAGCAGGTGCCGCTTGCAGTCGGCGACGTTTCCGTCGCGGAGCTGGCCGCCGGCGGTCGTCGAGTTACCGCCGCCGCCGAGCGCTTCCACGATCACCTGCACGTTCACCTCACCGAGCGAGCGGGCCGAGATATAGACCCCGTCGCCCTTCGGATAGAGGACGAACGACGCCTGCACGCCCTTGAGCGTGAGCAGCTCGTCGGCGGCCTTGGCCGCGGTGACGCGGTCGCACTCCTCCTCGAGCGCGGCGATGGCGAGGTCGTCGTGGTACAGCTCCGCGCGGCGGATGATGGCATAGCGCGAGATCATGGACTTGAGGTCGCTCTGGAACATGCGCTGCACGTCCGCCGTGTCGGCGCCGGTGCGGCGCAGGAAGGCCGCCGCCTCAAATGTGCGCCCGCCGGTGCGGTTGGTAAAGTTCTTCGTATCGAGCACGATGCCCGCCAGCAGCGCCTCCGCCTCGCAGCGGAGGATGTCCGACGGCTCCACGAGGTACTGCAGCAGCTCCGTCACCAGCTCGCAGGTGGAGGAGGCGTAGGGCTCGTGGTAGTTGAGCGCCATCTTCTCGATATAGCTTGTGCCTCGGCGGTGGTGGTCGATGACGGCCACGCGGTTGCACGTCTCGAGCAGCGGCTCGGACTCGACGCTCCCGGGGCGGTTGGTATCCACGACCACGAGCAGCGACCCCGGTTGCACCCGCAGAAAGGCGTCGTTCGCGGTGACGAAGGTACCGGCGTACTCCGGCTGCTGCTGGAGCTTGCGGATCATGGGGTGGGCGGCGTTGTTCTCGAGGTCGATGACGATCTGGCACTTCTTGCCCTTCTTGCGGGCGATGCAGCAGATGCCCGCCGCCGCGCCGAGCGAGTCCATGTCGGCGTAGGCGTGGCCCATGACATAGACCTGCCGCGCGTCCTCGATCAGCTCGCCGAGGGCGCTCGCCATGACGCGGGACTTGACCTTCGTGCGCTTCTCGGTGATCTTGGAGCGCCCGCCGTAGAATTCAAAGTTGACCTTGTCCTTCACGACGGCCTGATCGCCGCCGCGGGAGAGGGCCATCTCGAGCGCGAGCGAGGCGTTTTTGAACAGCGCCTCATAGCTCTCCGCCTCGCGCCCCACGCCGATGGAGAGCGTCGCGGCCACGCCGTCGCCCGCGACGACCTCGCGGACGCTGTCGAGGATGGAAAAGCGCGTGCTGGCATAGTTCGAGAAGCTGCGCTCCTCAAAGACGAAGAGATAGCGGTCGCGGTCATAGCCGAGGAGCAGGCCGCCGGTGTCGGCCGTCCAGCGGTCGAGCTTTTCCTCGAGCGCGGCCAGCAGAGCCGAGCGCTTGTTCTCGGGGCAGGCCTTCATGAGATCCTCATAGTTGTCGATCATCACGATGGCCATGACCGGGCGCGTCAGCTCCACGGTCTGGCGCATCTGCTCGAATTCCGTGACGTCCATCCAGTAGGTCGTGGCGAGGACGCTGCGGCTGCCGGGGAGCTCCTCGTGCCGCCCGAGCCCGCCGAACACGCGGTACTGCCGGTGGTTCCACGTCACAAGCTCCGGGCTTTCGCGCTTGCCCTCGAGCAGCCAGTGCGTGTCGAAGTCCGGGATCACATCGTCAAGGTGCGACTCATAGAGCTTATCGGTCAGGCCGCTGAGCTGGAGAAAGCTGTCGTTGCTCCAGAGTACGGCCTCGGTGTCGAGGTCAAAGACCATCATCGGCAGCGGCGCGAACAGGAGGTTGCTGCTCGCGGCGGAATCCCGTCCGCCGGAGACGCGCTCCATGTACTGCGTGAGCTGCTGCTGCGCGGCGCCGCGGCGCCAGCGGCCGATGAAGTAGACGAGCACGGCGGCCGCCGCCTCGCCGATCGCCAGCGGCAGGGAAATCGGGATCGCCGCCGCGATAAACGCCACCAGACAGATGGCATACAGGACGCTGTTCGTCCTGAGAAAACGGGCCATTTTTCTGTTCAAACGGGTATGCCTCCTCTGTCTCCGGGCGGCGATTTGTATACGCCCCCCAGTTTTAGTTTTTTATTATAGCACATCTGTTTACAGTCCACAAGGTGTCACGGCGCAAATTCCGCGTACAAAAGCCCCGCGCGCGAGGACTGTCGGAAGGCGGGGAACAAATGGGGGTGTACAAACGGGAAAGAGTGTGGTATACTTTGTACAAATCGTGGATTTTTCACGAGCTTTTTTGTATGTTTCGCGCCGGAGCGTGCCGCCGCGATCAGATAGAGGGGAGTCTTCCCCACATTTCCATACAGAGCAGTCACGGGCGATTTTTCCGCGCCATCGGCGGCGACTCAGGGCCGCGCGGGGACGGAGCGCCTTTCTTTTGCTGCGCCCATTTGGCGCCTTTCTGCTCTGCTCACAGTGTTTTATTATAAAGGAGATAGCATTCAACATGGCAGAAAAACTGAAAATCATCCCCCTTGGCGGTCTGAACGAGATCGGCAAGAACATGACCGCCTATGAGTACGGCGGCGAGATCATCATCGTCGACTGCGGCATGGCCTTCCCCGGCGACGACATGTACGGCATCGACTGCGTCATCCCCGATGTGACCTACCTTATCAAGAACCGCAGCCGTCTGCGCGGCATGTTCATCACGCACGGCCACGAGGATCACATCGGCGCGATCCCCTATGTGCTCAAGCAGATCAACGTCCCCATCTACTGCACCCGCTTCACGGCGGGGCTCATCAGGCTCAAGCTGCAGGAGCACCGCCTGCTCGACTCGACGAAGCTTGTGACCGTCGAGGCCGGCCAGACCGTGAAGGCGGGCAAGTTCCAGGTGGAGTTCATCCACGTCAACCACTCCATCGCCGACTCCGTGGCCTTCGCCATCCACACGCGGATGGGCACCGTTGTCCACACCGGCGACTTCAAGATCGACTCCACCCCCATCGACGGGGAGGTCATCGACCTCGCCCGCTTCGGCGAGCTGGGCAAGCAGGGCGTGCTGGCGCTGCTGGCCGATTCGACGAACGTGGAGCGCCCCGGCTATACCATGAGCGAGAAGGCCGTCGGCAAGACGTTCGCGCGGCAGTTCGCCGGGTGCAATAAGCGCATCATCGTCACGACGTTCGCCTCGAACGTCCACCGCATCCAGCAGGTCATCGACGCGGCCGCCGCCTGCGGGCGCAAGGTCGCCGTGACGGGCCGCTCGATGGAGAACATCATGAAGGTCTCCACAGAGCTCGGCTATATGAAGCTCCCGAAGGGGACGGTCATGGACGTCAACCGCATCAAGGGTCTCCCGCCGCAGCAGCAGGTCATCATCACGACCGGCAGCCAGGGCGAGGAGATGAGCGCGCTGTACCGCATGGCCTTCTCCACGCACAAACAGATCGACATCGGCCCGCAGGACAAGGTCATCATCTCCGCTTCCGCCATCCCCGGCAACGAGGTGACGGTCGGGCGCGTCATCAACGAGCTCTTCCGCAAGGGCGCGGACGTTGTCTATGACAAGGCCGACATGCTCCACGTCTCGGGTCACGCGTGTCAGGAGGAGCTGAAGATCATCCACGCGCTCGTAAAGCCCCGCTTCTTCATCCCCCTGCACGGCGAGCAGCGCATGCTCCAGATCCACAAGCGCGTGGCCGAGAGCATGGGCATGAAGCCCAATCAGATCTGTGTGGCGGAGAACGGCTCGGTCATCGAGCTGACGGCCAAGCACATGAAGTGCGAGGCGTCCGTCCCCGCGGGCGAGGTGTTCGTGGACGGGTCGGGCGTCGGCGACGTGGGCGCGGTCGTGCTCAACGACCGCAAGATCCTCGCCGAGGACGGCATGGTCGTCATCATGCTGCCCATGAGCTCGCACGACCACCAGCTGCTGTGCGACCCGGAGATCGTGACGCGCGGCTTCGTGTACGTCAAGGAGTCGGAGCAGCTGCTGCAGGAGCTGCGCGAGCTCGCGCAGGATGCCGTATCCGGCATGTCAGCCCGCCGCCGCAAGGATGACGGCGAGGTCTGCAAGACCGTCCGCTCGGCCGTGAGCAGCTACCTCTACAAGCACACCAAACGCAGCCCGATGATTATTCCGATGGTCACGAGACTTTAAAAAATCACACAAAATGGTAGCACCAGATAAGAAAACATTGAAGAAGTCAGTAAAATCAATGTT
>ERZ1673752.4158-NODE-4158-length-12506-cov-7.213075_pt1 | contig 12506 bp, 7 predicted proteins | sample MGYA00580195_ERZ1673752 | MGnify/ENA primary metagenome ERZ1673752 (study PRJEB41218, sample SAMN15661744) | gut metagenome | host: Homo sapiens | place: Canada: London | collected 2015-08-20/2019-03-30 | study: EMG produced TPA metagenomics assembly of...
GGTCTCTGGACCAAGAAAATGGTCGGCAATGCGGTGGTGAAGAAGAAAATCACCGTCGAGCAGTACAAGGAAATCACCGGCGAGGAATACAACAAGTAAGAATCACCGGAAATTTTACATTTATGATAGGGCAGAAGCCCGGAAAGGACAAAACCATGTACGAATCTAACATCTACATCAAGAACTATGCAACCATCAAGAAGTACGCCGGAGATATTGGCGTGCAGTTGGATAAGTTCGACAACGCGCACCATCTCAAGCACAACGCGCTGCTGCGTGCCCAGTACAAGCACTGGCGCAGCGTGCAGACCGGTGTGCCGGAGCTGCTGAGCGTAGAGGACAAGCGTCTGCTGGGTATTTGATCATGCCGGCGGAAGTTATCACGGCGGCGCTCAGTCTGGTCGGTACGCTGGTTGGAACGCTCGGCGGCATTGCGCTGTCGAGCAACCTGACCAACTACCGCATTGAGCAGCTGGAGAAGAAGGTGGAGAAGCACAACAATCTCATCACGCGCACCTATAAGCTCGAACAGGAGTTTGCCGTGATGGATGAGAAAGTGAAAGTGGCCAACCACCGCATTGACGATTTGGAGGATTTAGAACATGAAAGTTAATATTCCGGTACGCTTTCGCAATCCGTGGTTCTGGGTTGGCGTTGCGTCGGTTGCTATTACGGCGATTGGTGTTGACCCGCAGACGTTTACTAGTTGGGCGGCTGTGTGGAACGGTGCTGTTTCGGTGCTGTCTAATCCGGTGCAGCTTGTTACCATGTGTCTGGCTATCCTCAGCGTGTTTGTGGACCCCACCACGGCGGGCATCGGGGACAGCAAGACCGCGCTCGGCTATGACAAGCCGAACAGGGAGGAGTAAGGTATGCAGATCATCGAGACCAATTTGCCGACAAACGGCAGTTTCAGCCGCCGGAACAAGACGGACGAGATTATCCTGCACCATGCAGAAGCAAGCCATGCGAGCGTGGAGGAGGTCAACCGCTGGCACCTCGAAAGAGGCTGGACGGGCATCGGCTACCACTTTTACATCCGCAAGGACGGCAAGGTGTACCGAGGCCGCCCGGAATGGGCGGTCGGCGCGCACGCGCAGAGGCACAACAGCCGCGCAATCGGCATTTGCTGCGAGGGAAGCTACATGACCGAAACCATGCCGCAGGCACAGCTTGACGCGCTCAAGGACCTTATCCGCACAATGATGGCGAAATACCCCGGCGCGAAGCTGTTACGGCACAAGGACGTAAACAGCACGGATTGTCCGGGCACGAATTTCCCGTGGGCAGAGGTGCAGAAGTACAACACCGAAACCACGGCAAAGAAGGAGGAAACCAAGATGACAGACAAGGAATTTGCGGCACATGAAGAACGCTATCAGGCGGAAAAGGCCAACCAGAAGCCGCATCCGTATGCTGTCGAGGCATGGCAGGCGGCAGTAAACGCGGGTATTATGGACGGCACCAAGCCGCAGAGTCCGCTGACGCGCGAACAGCTTGCGGTGATTTTACAGCGTTTAGGTCTGCTCGGAAAGGGTGTGAAGTAAATGGGACTGGGTTCTATGCTGGCGGGCGCTGTTAAGGCGGCAGCTGCAGCGGCAAAGGCCAGCAAGAGCAGCTCCGGCGGCTCGTCCTCGGGCAGCTCGTCTGGTTCTTCCAGTTCGAGCGGTTCTTCGTCCTCCGGCTCGTCCGGCGCGTCGATGGCGGCAACCGGCAAGGGCGGCTCGTACTCTATCGGCTCGGACAAGGGCAAGAGCTTTGTTTCGAGTGCCGCGGCAGGCTCTACCATGAAGGGCTCGGACGGCTCGACATGGACGAAGAACAGCGACGGTACGACCACGATCAGCAAGGGCGGCCAGACGTTTACCTACGGCGGCGCTTCCGGCACCGGCGGTTCGGGCGGGAGCAGCTCGGGCGGCGGCTCGTCCTCCGGCGGTGCGTATACGCCGCTCGGCTCGCACAACGACCAGACCATTAAGGACACGAGCGTTGAGGACTCCGAGCAGATGGCCGCAATCAAAAAGCGCTATGCAGAAGCACAGGCGCGCGGTGACGCTGCGGCTATGAAATCCGCCCATGCGGACGCCGAGGCACTGCGTGCGCAGTACGGCTATTCCGGCGGCTCGGACGGCTCGGACTACATCGGCAAGGGCTATGTGAGCGGCAACGTACTGGGCAAGCAGATGAGCAATCAGCTCAATAGCGGCTTTGACGCCTACAAGAAGTACATGGAGGACGCGGCTGCACAGCAGCAGGCGGCGCTCAAGGCCAAGGTTGACAGCGCGGTTGCAAGTCTGAACGGTCAGAAATATGATATTATGAAGCAGACTGAGGCCAACAACGCCGCTGCGGAAAAGGCGTACATGCAGAGCATTAAGCCCGGCGGCTCGAACGCGGAAAACCTTGCGGCAAACGGCCTGCTGACAAGCGGACTTACCGAGTCCAGCCAGATCAGCGCGGGCAATGCCTATCAGAACGCACTGAACAGCAACGCCACCACGCAGACCGAGACGCTTGCCAAGATCGAGCAGGCTATCACGCAGGCACAGCTTACCGGCGATATCGAGGCCGCAAACGCGCTTGCAGACCTTTACAAGCAGATTGCCGCCAAGGGCTACGAGAATACCCAGAATATCGTTGCGGCTAATCAGTGGGGTCAGCAGTTCGGTCTTTCGCAGGCCGAGCAGACGGGTACTTACAACGGCACGCAGACGCTTGCCATGCGGCAGTATGAATTGCAGAAGCAGCAGGTGCAGCAGGAGCTTGAAGCGGGCAAGATCGACATGGAGACGGCACGCAAGCAGATTGAGTATATCAATGCGCAGATCGCTTACATGCAGGCGCAGACCACAGGTCAGAATCTTTCCAACAAGTATTCTCAGTGGCAGCTTAACCAGCTTTAACTACGCCAGAAGGCGGCGATTTTCGCCGCCTTCTCTCTTTAGGAGGTTCATATGAGTTTTTACAGCGATTACGAGAAGAAGAAAAACAAGAACAAAACGTCCGCGCTGCTGAAGGTGCCGCAGGTTGTGCCGCAAAAGCCGGCAAAGCAGGACAACAGCCGCCGTGCAACGGCGGCGCGCAACCGGGAGCAGCAGCGCGTGCAGGCGCACCAGAATGCGCAGAGGCCTGCAAGCACTTATCTGACCGGCGGCAGCACGACAAGAAGTCAGCCGTATGCGGCTTCTCAGCAGCGGAACACTGTTTTTCAGCAGCGCGGGAACACACGGCAGGGCTTTCCCGGCACAGGCAGCCGGAGCACGCAGCAGAACAATTTACGGCAGCCTGCAAGCACCTATCTGACCGGCGGCAGCGTGACAAGAAGTCAGCCGTATGCGGCAAGTCAGCAGAATCAGCTGTTTTCGGCAAGGAAGGCGGCAGAGCAGCGGCGCAATCCGCGGCAGAACGTATCTACAGCCACTAAGAGCAGCGGAGACGGCAACCCGATGCTGACGCAGTTTCTCAAGAACTCCATGGACTGGCACAGGACCAACGATCAGAACAGGAAGGCACAGCTGCACGCGCAGAACGACGCTCTGCGGCGCAAGCTTGGTTATGAATACAACCCGCAGAACGGAGCCTCTTTTGATAAGTTCGGCCATGAAATGACCGCCGGTGTGCGCATGGCCTACGGCAGCACGCCGACCGAACGGCTGAATCAGGCTACACAGTTGCTGCATACCTCGGGCATTATGGGTAAGACAGACAAGGCAACCGTCTACCCGACCGCCATGCAGGCGGCGCAGGGACTGGATGAGGACTATTTCAGCGGTCAGACCGGCTACAATGCACACAAGACGATGCATGACCTGTTTAACCGCTCGGATGAGACATGGAGCAGCGAGGACACGCAGAGCCGCGACAGGGCCCGTCAGGAGCTTTCGGACGAGATGAGCCGCATTATGAAGCGGTACGGCCTTACCTATCAGCCGCGCGACAACGCGGACGATATCATGAACCGACTGAAAGCCGCAGGTGCGGACGAGCAGACGCTCGCCTATGTGCAGGAAAACATTGATCTGCGGCACGCGGCGGACCGTCTCGGCAACAGCATGGAGGCTGTCGGCAAGCGGTGGATCGCTTCGCTGCCGTCTCTCGTGGACACCTCACGTCAGGTGAGCGCGAACGTGGAGGAGAGCCGCCAGAACGAGGAATACCGCCAGCTCGAAGAGCGGGAACAGCAGCTCGAACTGCAATTGCAGGGTATCCCGTCCACGGATGCGGACGGCCGCGTTTCCACCGAATTTCAGGCGGTGTATGACCAGTTACAGGCCGTCAAGGAGCGCAAGAACGAGCTGACCGTAAACAAAGGCGTAGATCCGAACAAATGGTCTCAGCGCATGCTGCGCGAGGCGAACGAGGCACAGGCAAACGCCGAGGCCGGTTTAGCGCCTGCGCCGCGCTGGCTGACTGAACAGGGCATTTCCCTTGCGGGCAATGCGCCGGTGATGGCGGCAAGTGCGATTCCGGTCGTCGGTCCGGCGGTCGGCTCGATCATGATGGGCGGCCAGGCGGCCGGTCAGCGCTCGTTTGAGCTGAATGAGCGCGGGATCGGCGCGCGGGAGTCGCTGACGCGAGGGTTGACATCCGGTGCGATCGAGGCGGCAACCGAAAGATTGCCGCTCGGCCAGATGAGCAAGATTTTGCACTCCGGCGGCGTGAATGCCGTAAAAAATATCCTCATCCAGATGGGTGAGGAGGCGACAGAGGAAAGCGCAAGCTATTTCCTCAACTATGTTGCGGATCTGGCGGCAAACGATCCGGACGCAAAGTTCAGCCTGCAGGAGCTTGCCCAGAGCGCCGCAGGCGGCGCGTTCGGCGGCTTGGTGTTTGGCACGGCGGGCGCAATCACTTCTCGCGGTGTTTATGGCAGTCCGACGGAAAATCAGCTCACCAATCGTCCTATGACGGAATATGAGGTACAAGCAGATACGCCTTATCTGCAGGTGGAGCGGTTTACCGAACCGCTGACGCAGACAATGGTTAAAATTGATGAGCAAATGCGCAAAGCAAATGCACTGCCGGAGGGAACCATCAAACAGCAGTATACCGCGGCCTTGCAGGAGGACGCCCAGCGCGTAAGCAAGCAGCTGTCTATTCTGGAGAATAACCGTGTTGAGCTTATGCAGGCGCGAAATATTGCCGAAAAATTTGGAGCAAAGTTTGAACTCGCAGACCTTGGCCCTGCGGGCGGTAAATATGAAAACGGTACTATTACAGTCAATCCGTATTCCTCGTCACCGGTACGGCAGGTTCTTGTGCATGAATTAACGCACCATTTGGAGAACAGCGGCAGCTATAACGCATTGCAGGATATGGCGCTGCATCTGTTCACGCAGGAGCAGGGCGTTTCTGCGGATGTACTGCGCGATAATATCACTCGAATGTATGCAGAACAGGGTGTTACGCTTGATACACAAGCGGCAAACCGCGAACTGACGGCGGCATTCTGCGAAAAACGGCTGTTTCAGGATGACGCCAGCATTCAGCGCCTGGCACAGACCGATGTATCGCTTTTCCAGCGGATTCGTCAGTGGATCGCAGATACAGTAATTCGCCTGCGAGGAACAAAGGAGCAGCAGCAGCTCCTGGAACTGCAGAGACGCTATGAAAAGGCTGCGCGTACGGTTGGCGCGGTGCAGGACAGAGGGGCACAGTACACGTTCGTCCGTGAGTACGATAACGAAACGCTTGCGAAAGCCGTTCAGATGGAGCAGGAAGGCGCAGACAAGGACACTATCTGGAATACGCTCGGCGTTATTCGAGACACAAAGGGAAACTGGATCAATGAGATTGACGACAGTCGCATGAACTATGATGAGTTCGGCCTGCATCAGCTGAGAAAAGACCCGGATTTCCGACGGCTTGAAGAATTGGAAGATAAGGCGAATGCGACTGCGGAAAACTTCGGGTTCTCTCCGGAAGAATATGCGGAGTGGGAAAAGCTGACCGACAAATACGGCGATGCCGTATGGGACGACAAGTATCTGCTGCGCGATTATTTGAAGCATGACGAACTGTTTAAGCGTTATCCGTCTTTACAAGGCGTAAGCCTTGTATTTGAACCTATGAAGGCCGGAGAATTTGGATATTTCCAGGGACGCGATAACTCGATTCACCTGAATGAAGATTTTAAGCGCGTTCCTGAAAGTACGCTGCTCCACGAGATTCAGCATTTTGTCCAGAATAAAGACAACAGACCCGGAGGCGCAACGCCGGAATACTGGCGCTTGATGAATGAAAGCGCAGACGAGTGGCTTGACCGAAATCTGCTGCAAGACCGTAAGCAGAAAATCATTGAGCGCATGAACACGATCGAACAGCAGGTCGGTTATAACGATTTTTATGACAGCCTGCTTGACCGAGAGGAAGCAGGCGAACTGACAAGCGAGCAGGTTGACGCGCTGGATCGTGAGTTTGTTGCGCGCTATCCTGAGCTGGAAGCGCTGAGAAATGAGCTTTACAATGATGTTTATATGAAATTAAAGGAGCTCGGCAAGGGCAAGCGTGATCCGAACGAACTGTACCGCAATACGGCGGGCGAGATCGAAGCACGCGAAAGCGCAAGCCGTCGGAACATGACTGCTGAGGAGCGCAGACAGAAAACGCCCGACCTCGGCTGGGATCGGGCGGTGTTTGCGGAGGATGCAGGGCAGAGCATGGAGATCAGAACCTTGCCGGACGGCGAGAGAGTCACTGTAATTGATACAGATCAAGATCGTTTTGAAGGCGTCCCGGTTTCTGCGTATTCTGCTGTTGCACGCCGCATTTTGCTTGAAAAGTTCAAAGGGCAGGTTTTGCCGCTTGGTGAAAACGACCTTGCGAGATTCAAAGCGAAACAATCCGGTGAATATGCTTACCCTTCAAAGCCGCTTGATGTGCATTCTGTCGAATATGAAGCTAAAATGCGCGCTGCGGCTGAATTGGATAATCTGCTTGAAACCGCAGAGTATTCTCACTGGGAAAAAGACAAAAAACATCATCCAGAAGCAACGCTTGGGTTTGATTACTACAAAGTGAAATTTGCAGCAGGTGGGCATTTGTTTGAGGGACTTGCCAATATTGCAAACTCTGAAAACGGAAGAATTCTATACGATATTACAAAAATAAAAGAGATTCCCGCTTCAAGTGGTAAGTACGCAACCCTTTTGGCGCAGTCTACTTCCACATTCGGGAATCTCAATAATGATAGTATAGCATCTGGCAGTGCGAAAAGCAATACCTTTGGCTTCACGCCGGAGCAGATCGCAAAGGGAACGGTTCCGCTCTCCGATGCGATACAGTACGGCAAGACACCGGAGCAGGCCGTGATGGAGGCGAACGCTCGCGCTGAGGGCGAGAGGGCGCGTAATGGTTATGAAAAAGGCGAAACCATGTCGTTCATGACTGGGACCAAAATGGGCTACCCCAGCGACACAGTTTCGCCTGACGGAAGTGATATCCCTTCCGTTGGTAACAGTATATCCCCAAATGCGGAGAATGGCAATACAGAAGTTAAACCGCTCGGCAACTATGAGATGTACGGCAAGAGCAGGGAACAGGCGATGCGGGAGCTGCAGAACAAGCTGACAGAAAAGCGCTCGTTCCTGCATGACGATGATTACAAGCAGGTGCGTGCGGTGCAGTCCGCCGAGCTGCGCGAGACGTGGGAGCAGGCGCGACCGGTACACGAGCAGATCGAGAAGTTCCAGAAGAACCACCCGCTTTCCGCCAAGGATGAGCAGCTGCTGCAGGCCGCTATGGTGAACGGCGCAACAAACACGTTCAGCCAGTGCGACGATCCGGCAGCCGTCATGCACCGGTATCAGCTGCAGCAGGAATTGAACCGCCGGATGCAGCCGATCAAGGACTATCAGCGGACGCGCGGTGAGACCATGGCGCTGAATGCCGAGGAAATGGCGGACACCATTGCGGAGTTTGCCAAGGATAAGAAGATTCCCGGTGCGTACAGCCGTGAGACCATGGAGCGCAACAGCTATGATATTTTCGGCAAGGACAACCGAGACAAGGCCGAACAGCTGAATGACGAGTATTTTGCGCCCGTCCACAAGGCGGTTGCAGACCGCACGAACTATGTGAACACCATGCGTCAGCAGGTGGCAGACCTGCACCTGAGCAAGCACGAATCTGCACTGGTGCAGATGGCGCTTGAGGGACGGAATGACGTTGCTGCCGAGTACATCAAGAACAACAAGATCAAGGTGACAAGCAAGCTGCAGAAGAATGTGGCGGACGGCGTGGCAACGTTTCAGGCTATTTACAAGGAGTTGTATGAAGCGATCAACGAAACGCTGCTTTCCAACGGCATGGAGCCGGTACGCACCCGCAAGAACTATGCACCGCACTTCGTAAAGGACAAGCCAGACACGATGCTCGGTCGTATCCGTTTTGCGCTCGGTCTCGGCAAGGATAGCTCGGTAAATATCGGCACGGATATTGCCGGTGTTACGGACGATTTCAGCCCCGGCAAGAAGTGGTTCGGCAACCTGCTGCAGCGTGAAGGCGAACTGACCGACTATGACGCGGTTGCGGGCTTTGACCGGTACATCGAGACCGCCGGTGACGTTATCTTTCTGACGGACAGCGTACAGCAGCTGCGCTCGCTTGAGGACGCGCTGCGGTACCGGCTTTCGGACGAGGGCACGAAGGAGAAGGTAAACCAGATCCGCAACGACCGCAGTCTGAACGCGCTTGAACGGCACCAGAAGATTCAGGGCGCATACGACTCCAACACGGATAATATCCAGAAGCTTTACAACCAGAAGAAGCAGGGCATGGGCGGCTATGTTTCCAACCTTCATGAGTATATCAACAACCTTGCGGGCAAGAAGGCACGCGCAGACCGCGGCTGGGAGGAAATGATCGGCCGACAGATGTACACCGTAGCGAAGAACGTTGAGGGACGTGTGGCAGCGAACATGATCGCAATGAACCCCGGCTCGTGGATCACGAACTTTATCCCGATCACGCAGGCCACAGGCGAGGTGAGCACGGCAAACCTCATCAAAGCCATGCGCGACACGGTGAAAAGCGCCGTGAAGGACGACGGATTCACGGACGGCTCGGTTTTCCTGACCAACCGCGAGGGCACGCAGTTCCTTGACCGGACGCTGACGCGCAAAATCTCCGATATTGCCGGCATGCCGATGGAGGCGATCGACCACTTTACAAGCAACGTGGTAACGAGAGCGAAGTATTTGCAGAATATCCAGAACGGCATGGATGTGCAGGAGGCGTTCGACAATGCGGACACGTTTGCCGCCAATCTGATGGCAGACCGCTCCAAGGGCGCGCAGCCGACCGCGTTCAACAGCGTGAACCCTGTCCGCAAGGTTTTCACCATGTTTCAGCTTGAGGTGAACAACCAGCTTTCCTATCTGTTCAAGGACCTGCCGCGGGCTAAGCAGAGCGTGCCCAAGCTGGCGTGGGCGTACACGAAGGTATTTACCGGCGCGTACCTGTATAACGCGGTTTACCATCAGCTGACCGGCCGCGACTCGGCGTTTGACCCCATCAGCATGATTGGCGATGCGTTTGACCTTGACCCGCTGGAGCTGATCGCGGAGGCGTTCGGCCTGGGAGACGATGACGACAAGGACAAGAAGAAAAAGTCCGGCGTCGACATTGCACTCGACCTCGGTGAGAATATTGCAGAGCAGATTCCTTTTGTGGGCGGTTTGATTGGTGGTGGCCGTGTACCGCTCTTCTCGGCGGTTCCGGATGTCGGGAAACTTAAATCGGAGCATGAGAACGGTTACGACCCTAAGCGCATTGCGCTTGACGCAGGTAAGGGCCTTGCCAACTCGGCGGCGTACCTGCTGCTGCCTTTCGGCGGCGGTGCTGTCAAGAAGGCTCTGGAAGGTGCGGCCACGGTTTACGCGGGCGGCAGCTACAGTTTGGACAAGAACGGTGAGAAGATCCTGCAGTTTCCGACCTACGGCCAGAGTCCGAGAGATTGGGCGCAGGCTATGCTGTTCGGCAAGTCGTCGCTGCAGGGCGCGCAGGAGTGGGCGGATGATGATTACCAGAGCCTTAATGCGGACGAGACAAAGGCGTTTGATGAATTGCGTCAGCACATGAACTGGTTCAAGGACGAAAACGGGAACACCATTGACAATTCCGAGGCGGTGTTTGCGGCTATTAAGGCTATGCGTGCCATTACGGACGAGATGAAAGAAAAGTACCCGGACGATTACACGGCGATTGCTGCAGGTAAGAAACGCGAAATGCTGTTTAACGACAACGATCTGAATGAGATTCAGAAAAAGTATCTTGACTGTGAACTGATCGGCAGTTCGGTCGGTGCGTCCGGCGACTACTCCTCCCGGGATATGTTCGACATCAGCCAGAAGGTGCGCGAGGCCCGTCAAGATGATGCGATGGAGGCACTCAAACACGGAATTTCCGTTGATGAGTTTGCAAACTGGGACGGCATTATCGAGGAAACGCTTGCGGATAACGAAGTAGATGCAAAGGATTTTGTCGAAGGACAGAATAACGAGCTGTACAAAAAGAATGAGGCACTTTTGGCAATCCTTAACGAGTACGGTAACAGCGGCGAACACACGGACGCGGAAAAGAACGCGTTTGCGGACTATCTGCTTGTTTCCGCTATGGAGGAGAGCGACCGGGAACGCTGGGACGAGGTAAAGGGTACGGTAAACGCGACCGACTTTGTGAAGTTTGCAAGCGACATGACGACGTACAACAAGGAGTACAAAGGTTCCGGCCTGAGCAAGAGCGACGCTATGCAGTCGATCCTTGACGGTTACAAGAACCTTTCCGACACGCAGAAGGACGCGCTTTTTGGCGTGTACAGCGACAGTGCGTCCGGCAATGCGTTCCATATCTCCAAGTATGAGGAGGCTATTAAGGACAATTCGTTCTACTCTTACCTCAAGGACGCAGGCAAGAAGGAGCTGCGCTCACTGCTCAACAGCTACGAGAAACATGTGGCGGATAACGCCAAGCTGGACGGCTGGGAGGCCAAGGCGGCCGTTGCCAAGGAGGCCGGTATTTCGCCGGGCATTTACGCGTTGTTCCAGGTCGCGCTGCAGGAGGCGGACACGGACGGCAAGGGATTGAGCCAGGCAAAGGCCAAGGCGGCCGTTGAGTCGGTCGGCGGTCTGACACAGGCACAGAAAGCGTATTTGTGGCAGAGCGCAAACAAGAGTTGGAAAAAGAACCCCTACGGCTCGGCGACGGTTTCCGAGTACAAGTTCGCCGGTGGCGAGTTCGCAAACCCTGTTGAGGGCGGCACGATCTCCAGCAAGTTTGGCCCGCGTGACACGTTCGCGACAAGCAACGGTGCCTCGTCCTCGCGTTGGCACAAGTCCATTGACATTGCCGCGCCTGCCGGTACGGCGATTAAGTCGGTTCAGGGCGGCAAGGTAACCGCAAACGGCTGGGTCTCCGGTTACGGATGGACGATTGAGGTTACGCATGATAACGGGTACGTAAGCATGTACCACCACATGCAGAATCAGAGCAGTGTTGCGGTCGGCACGGAAGTAAAACAGGGGCAGACGATCGGCAATGTCGGCAGTACCGGCAACTCGACCGGTCCGCACCTTGATCTTACAATTACCAAGGACGGCACGCCGGTTGACCCTGCGTCGCTCATCGGCGATTACAAGAACGCAAAGACTGGGTATGTTTACGAGGGATCGCCGGTTTATACGCAGCTGTCCTCGGCGGCAAGCAAGAGCAAAAAGAGGTCCGGCGGCTCGGGGAAGTCGGGAGGAAGCAGTTCCGGCGGACTTAAGCAGCTTAAGGGACTTAGCGGGCTGAAAGGATTGGGATTCTGATAAGAAAATGAGAAAGCGCCGTCGGTTGACGGCGCTTTTTTTGTCGTTTCGTAAACCTATAACATTTTATGCTTTGACAGCAGCAGTTGCAGCTGGTTTCCGGCGCAACCACACGCGCGTCCAGCATGATCGGATCAACGACCTCTACGACCGCAGTCGGCTTGTTGCTGTCAGGCCGCAGCTGCACATCGCGGCCGTCCTCGATATACTGCGAGGAAAAGATGCGCGCGCCGCCTTCGCCGCCGAACAGTACAACACGTTTGTCAAATACCGCCAGTCCGTCCACGATACGCGGACGACCGATTACGCAGCTGATTTCACATTCAATGCGATAGAAAAAGCGGATATCAACGCTGTAGAAACCTCGATTAAACTGAATCCGCTCAACATCAATAGAAACACAGAGCAGTTCCGCTTCACGCGGCTTCACAGATGCAATGCCACCGGCATTGATCAGCTCCTGCGCATCGCGGGTGAGATACACGCGAATGTCACGCAGGCACTCCTTGCTGCGGCAGGAGTCGTAAACCTTTTTGGTGTGGACGCAGACCGCTTCGCGGAAGCCGCCTGCACTGTTGCCGTTATTGCCGCCGATCGGACCCGGGCAGCAAACTTTTTCAGCCATGTATATTACCTCCAAACAAAAATTGAAGCAACTTCAGTATCAATCTATTCGGAGATTTTCCAGGGTGTTACATT
>ERZ1673752.4159-NODE-4159-length-12503-cov-12.880382_pt1 | contig 12503 bp, 6 predicted proteins | sample MGYA00580195_ERZ1673752 | MGnify/ENA primary metagenome ERZ1673752 (study PRJEB41218, sample SAMN15661744) | gut metagenome | host: Homo sapiens | place: Canada: London | collected 2015-08-20/2019-03-30 | study: EMG produced TPA metagenomics assembly of...
TCGTGCAGCTCCTGACGGTCGCCGCCCTTCTTGACGGCCTTCATCATGATGTTCTCGCTGGCCATGAAGGGCAGCTCGGCCATAACGCGGGCGCGCACGACCTTCGGATAGACGACCAGACCGTCAGAGACATTCAGCAGAATGTTCAGGATGGCGTCTGCCGCAAGGAAGCCCTCTGCCATCGCAATGCGCTTGTTGGCGGAGTCGTCCAGCGTGCGCTCAAACCACTGGGTACCGCTGGTCATGGCGGGGTTCAGCACATCCACCATCAGGTAGCGGCTCAGCGCGCAGATACGCTCGCAGCGCATCGGGTTGCGCTTGTACGGCATGGCGGAGGAACCGATCTGGTTCTTCTCAAACGGCTCCTCCATCTCCTTGAAGTTGGCAAGCAGGCGGATGTCGGTGGCCATCTTCATAGCGCTCTGGCCGAGGCCGGCCACAGCGGACAGAACATTGTAATCCACCTTGCGGCTGTAGGTCTGGCCACAAACCGGCACGACCTTGGCAAAGCCCATCTGGGCGCAGACATCGGCCTCAACGGCCTTGATCTTGGCGGAATCGCCGTTGAACAGCTCCACAAAGCTGGCCTGAGTGCCGGTCGTACCCTTGACGCCTCGCAGGGCCAGCTGGCTGATCTGGTGGTCGATCTCCTCCAGATCCATGTACAGCTCGTTCATCCAAAGGGTGGCGCGCTTGCCGACGGTGGTAAGCTGCGCGGGCTGGCAGTGGGTATAGGCCAGGCAGGGCATGGTCTTGTACTCCTCGGCAAACTTGGCCAGATTGGCCAGCACGCCGATGATCTTCTTGCGCACAAGCTGCAGTGCCTCGCGCATGACGATGACATCGGTATTGTCACCGACATAGCAGCTGGTAGCACCCAGATGGATGATGCCCTTTGCTTTGGGGCACTGCAGGCCGTAGGCATAGACATGGCTCATAACATCATGGCGGACGAGCTTTTCGCGGGCGATGGCGTCCTCATAGTTGATATCGTCCTTGTGGGCCTCCAGCTCGGCGATCTGCTCATCAGTGATGGCAAGGCCCTGAGCCTTTTCCGCCTTAGCCAGTGCAATCCACAGCCTGCGCCAAGTCTTGAACTTGTTGTCGTCCGAGAAAATATACTGCATCTCATCCGAAGCATACCGGGTAGAGAAGGGGGAAATGTAACGGTTGTGTTGTGCCATAGGGTCAAATCCTCACAATCTTTAAAACTTATAGTTTCAGTATAGCAGAATCGTTCCGAAATATCAAAGTTTAAAGTAGTTCACGCCGCCCTCAAAGATCGGCTGGTATTTGTCACCGGTGACATTTTTGTAAAGCTGCTCGCCGCTGCGCTCACTGTGGCCCATCTTGCCAAAGACGCGGCCGTCCGGGCTGGTGATGCCCTCGATGGCCAGCACAGAGCCGTTCGGGTTGTAACGCATGTCCATCGTCGGGCGGCAGGTCAGGTCCACATACTGCGTTGCGACCTGACCATTTTCGATCAGCTGGTTCAGCAGCTTTTCGTTGCAGACAAAGCGGCCTTCGCCGTGGCTGATGGCGATCAGATGCTCATCATTGATGTCGCAGCGGCTCAGCCAAGGGCTCTTGTTGCTGGCAACGCGGGTACGCACCAGCATACTCTGATGGCGATGAATCGTGTTGAAGGTCAGCGTCGGGTCCTCCTCGGTGATGGGACGGATCTCGCCGTAGGGGACAAGGCCCAGCTTGATGAGTGCCTGGAAGCCGTTGCAGATACCTAAGGCCAGACCGTCACGCTGGTTCAGCAGTCGGTTGACCGCATCGGCTACGGCCGGATTGCGGAAGAAGGAGGCAATGAACTTGGCAGAGCCATCGGGCTCGTCACCGCCGGAGAAGCCGCCCGGCAGCATCAGGATCTGCGCCTTATCAAGCTCACGGACAAGTGCCTCGCAGCTCTCGGCAACATCGGCGGGGGACAGGTTCTTCAGCACAAGAATGTGCGGGTCACCGCCTGCACGGCGGAAGGCACGGGCCGTGTCGTACTCGCAGTTGGTGCCGGGGAAGACAGGAATGATGACCCGCGGCGTTGCCAGACGCACGGCGGGAGCCACGCGCTTGTTGGCGGGGCAGTCATGCTCAAGTGCAGGCACAAACTCACCGGCCTTGCGGTAGGGGAAAACAGGCTCAAGCTTGGCCTCCCACAGCTCCTGCAGGCGGGACAGGTCAATGTTGCTGCCCTCGGCCTCCAGCGTATAATCCACGGTGGTAAAGCCGAGGAACTCGCCGGCGGAAGCGTCCAGCAGCTCCAGAATGACCGCACCGTAGGCAGGCTTGAACAGGCTGTTCAGGTCAATGTCATTGGACAACTGCAGGCCGACATGGTTGCCGACACACATCTTGAACAGTGCCTCGGCCACACCGCCGTAGCCGGGGGTGGCAGCGGCCAGAACCTTGCCCTCGTCGATCATCTGCTCGACGGTCTTGTAGATCGCAATCAGGCTGCCGATCTCAGGCAGGCCGTTCTTGTAGTTGGGGCGCAGAATAACAACAGAGCTGTTCGCCTTCTTGAACTCAGGGCTCTGCACATCGCGGGTGTTGCCGATGGCAGTGGCAAAGCTGACCAGCGTCGGGGGCACATCCAGCCCCTCAAAGCTGCCGGACATCGAGTCCTTGCCGCCGATCGAGGCGATGCCCAGACCCATCTGGGCATCCAGCGCACCAAGCAGGGCGGCCATCGGCTTGCCCCAGCGCTCGGGCTGGTTGTTCATGTGCTCAAAATATTCCTGAAAGGTCAGGTACATATCCTCGTGGTGGAAGCCCGCGCAGACCAGCTTGGTCACGCTCTCGACCACGGCCATATACGCGCCGCGGTAGGGGTCAGCCTCGGTCAGGTAGGGGTTGAAGCCCCACGCCATGCCGCTGCAGGTGGTGGTTTCGCCGTCAACGGGCAGCTTGGCGGCCATAGCCATTGTGGGGGTCAGCTGGTACTTGCCGCCGTAGGGCATCAGCACGGTTGCGGCGCCAATGGTGGAGTCAAAGCGCTCGCCCAGACCCTTCTGGCTGCAGACATTCAGGTCGCTGACCATCGACTCGAGCTTTTCCTCAAAGGTGGCACCGGAAAACTGCGGCTGCCAGACATGGCCGGGCAGAATATGTGCGCTGGCGTGGCGCTCGGCACCGTTGGAGTTCAGGAACTCACGGGAAAGGTCAACGATGGTCTTGCCGTTCCAGACCTCGCGCATCCGCTTCTCCTCGGTCACGGTGGCAACGATGGTCGCCTCAAGGTTTTCCTCGGCGGCGTACTTCATAAAGGTCTCGGCATCCTCGGCAGCCACGGCCACAGCCATGCGCTCCTGACTCTCGGAAATCGCCAGCTCGGTGCCGTCCAGACCCTCGTATTTGCGGGTGACCTTGTTCAGGTCGATGTGCAGGCCATCAGCAAGCTCGCCGATGGCAACGGACACACCGCCCGCACCGAAGTCATTGCAGCGCTTGATCAGGCGGCAGGCGTCCTCGCGGCGGAACAGGCGCTGCAGTTTGCGCTCGATGGGGGCGTTGCCCTTCTGGACCTCGGCACCGCAGGTCTCAAGGCTTGTCAGCTTGTGCGCCTTGGAGGAGCCGGTCGCACCGCCCACGCCGTCACGGCCGGTGCGGCCGCCCAGCAGGATGACCACATCGCCGGGGGCGGGTTCCTCGCGGCGGACATGGCAGGCCGGGGTGGCACCCACGACGGCGCCGATCTCCATGCGCTTGGCGGCGTAGCCGGGGTGGTACAGCTCTGCAACCTGACCGGTGGCAAGGCCAATCTGGTTGCCGTAGCTGGAATAACCGGCGGCAGCGGTCGTGACCAGCTTGCGCTGGGGCAGCTTGCCGGGCATCGTTTCAGAGACAGGCTTCAGCGGGTCGGCTGCGCCGGTCACGCGCATAGCCTGATAGACATAGCTGCGGCCGGACAGCGGATCGCGGATGGCACCGCCGATGCAGGTTGCTGCACCGCCGAACGGCTCGATCTCGGTGGGGTGGTTATGGGTCTCGTTCTTGAAAAGGAAGAGCCAGTCCTGCTGCTCGCCGTCCACATCGCACTTGATCTTGACGGTGCAGGCGTTGATCTCCTCGCTCTCGTCGAGGTTCTTGAGGATGCCGCGCTGCTTCAGGGCCTTGGCACCGATCGTAGCGCAGTCCATCAGGGTGCGGTTCTTCTTGTCGCGGCCGGTCTCGGCGCGCAGCGCCATATAACGGTCAAAGGCGGCCTGTACCAGCTCGTCATCGATCTTGACATCGTCAATGATCGTGCCGAAGGTGGTGTGGCGGCAGTGGTCAGACCAGTAGGTGTCGATCAGCCGGATCTCGGTGATGGTGGGGTCGCGATGCTCGGATTTGAAGTAATCCTGGCAGAACACGATGTCGGCGTGATCCATAGCCAGACCCTTCTCGGTGCGGAATGCCTCCAGCGCGTCATCGTCCAGTGCGGTGAATCCGTTCAGCGTCTCGACCTCGGTGGGGATGGCGAACTCCATCTTCAGGGTGGCGCGCTCCTCAAGGGTGGCCTCGCGGGCCTCGACCGGGTTGATGACATACTTTTTAATAGCGGCCAGATCATCGGCAGTCAGCTCGCCGTCCAGCAGATAGACGCGGGCAGAGCGGACATCCGGGCGCTCGCCCTGACTCAGCAGCTGGATGCACTGGCTGGCAGAGTCGGCGCGCTGGTCAAACTGGCCGGGCAGATACTCGACCGCAAAGACCGTTTTGGCCTCGGGCAGGGTGTCGTAGGTCACATCCACCGGCGGCTCGCAGAACACGGTGGGGATGGCCTGCTGGAACAGCGCACTGTCGATACCCTCGACATCATAGCGGTTCAAAAGACGCAGGCCGGTCAGATTTTTGATGCCGACCAGATCGACAAGCTCATGGAGCAGGCCCTGTGCTTCGCCATCAAAGCCGGGCTTCTTCTCAACATAAATACGATATACCATACTATTTCCTCCTGAGAGTTGATTTTGCAGGAAGTGACGGACGGAAAGCCATCCCCCTTGGGGAAAGGTGGCCGAGGCCCCGTCCGAAGCCGGATGAGGGGAAGGTGTACCGCTATATCCCGTTGACGGATTGCTGCGGAAGGTTTGCCCTCATCAGTCACCTTCGGTGACAGCTTCCCCCGATGGGGAAGCCTTTTTACTGCATTGCGGCCAATGCCCGTGCGCCGATGTCGCTGCGCTTGTGCAGCTTGTCAAAGTGGATGCTCTCGGTCGCGGCGTAAGCCTTTTTCAGGGCCTCGGGCAGGGTGTCGGCAGTGGCCGTCACGCCCAGCACACGGCCGCCGTTCGTGACAAGGCGGCCCTCCTTGACGGCGGTGCCGGCGTGGTAGACGGTCACATCGGCGGCGTTCAGCTGGCCGTTGTCAAGACCGGTGATCTCCTTGCCCTTCTCATAGGCAAGGGGATAGCCGCCGCTTGCCAGAATCACACAGGCGGCCGCGCCATCGCGGAAACGAACCTCCGTCTTGTCGAGCGTGCCGTTTGTGGTGGCCTCCATGATGGTCAGCAGATCGCTCTCCAGCAGGGGCAGCACGACCTGCGTCTCGGGGTCGCCAAAGCGGCAGTTGTACTCAATGACCTTGGGGCCGTCGGGCGTCAGCATCAGGCCGAAGTAGAGACAACCCTTGAAGGGGCAGCCCTCGGCCTGCATGGCGGCCACCGTGGGCAGGAAGATCTCCTTCATGCAGCGGTCGGCCATCTCGGGCGTGTAGTAGGGGTTCGGGGCCACAGTGCCCATGCCGCCGGTGTTCAGACCCTCGTCATGATCCAGTGCGCGCTTGTGGTCCATGCTGGAAACCATCGGCTTGACAGTCTTGCCGTCGCAGAAGGACAGCACACTGACCTCGGGGCCGGTCAAAAACTCCTCAACAACGACATGGTTGCCGGACGCACCGAACTTTTTGTCCAGCATGATCTCCTTGACGCCGTCAGCAGCCTCCTGCTCGCTCTGGCAGATCAGCACGCCCTTGCCGAGCGCCAGACCGTCTGCCTTGATGACCACGGGGTACTTGCCCTCGGCCCTGATGTAGTCCATGACCTTTTCAGGATCATCGAATGTCTCATATTTGGCGGTGGGGATGCCGTACTTCTTCATTAAATCCTTGCTGAATACCTTGCTGGCCTCGATGCGCGCCGCAGCCTTGTCCGGGCCGAACGCGGGAATGCCGACAGCGGCCAGTGCATCGACCATGCCCAGCGCCAGCGGGTCGTCCTGTGCAACGACCACATAGTCAAAGGCTTCATCCTTGGCAAACTGCACCATGGCGTCCACAGCGGTGGCGGGGATAGCCTTGCAGCGGGCATCATAGCTGATGCCGCCGTTGCCGGGTGCGCACCAGATCTCGGTGCAGCGGGGGCTTTTTTTCAGCGCGCGGATGATGGCGTGCTCACGCCCGCCGCCGCCTACAACCAGAATTTTCATGATGTGACCTCCTAACATAAGGCTTCCCCCTGGGGGGAAGCTGTCACCGAAGGTGACTGATGAGGGGCGGTCTTGCCGCAATATCCCATGTGCGGGTGGCTGCGATACTGCTGCCCCTCATCCGGCCTCGGTCGGAGCCTCGGCCACCTTCCCCGCAGGGGAAGGCACACCTCTTACAAACATCAACAGCCCGCGACGACAAAACGCCGCAGGCGCGTTGAAAAAGGCTTAGTGGTGGAACAAGCGGATGCCGCAGAACGCCATCGCAATGCCGTACTTGTTGCAGGTGTCAATTACCTGTGCGTCGCGGATGGAGCCGCCCGGCTGCACAATGGCAGTCACGCCGCTGCGGCGTGCGCGCTCAATGTTGTCGCCGAACGGGAAGAAGGCATCGCTGCCAAGGCTGACGCCGGTCACGGCATCCAGCCATGCGCGCTTCTCCTCAGCAGTCAGCGGAGCGGGCTGCTCAGTAAAGGTCTCGGCCCACACATCATCACCGATGACATCCTCCGGCGTTTCGCCGATATAGACATCAATGGCATTGTCGCGGTTGGGCTTGGCAATATCCTCGCGGAAGGGCAGGCCCAGCACCTTCGGCATGTGGCGCAGCTGCCAGTTGTCGGCCTTCTGGCCTGCCAGACGGGTGCAGTGTACGCGGCTCTGCTGGCCGGCACCCACACCGATGGTCTGGCCGTCCTGCACATAGCAGACGCTGTTGGACTGGGTATATTTCAGCACGATCAGGCTGATGATAAGATCGCGGCGCTGCTCGGCGCTCAGTGTCTTGTTCTCGGTGACAAGATTCTGCAGCATCGTGGCATCGGAGATCTCCAGATCCTGACGGCCCTGCTCAAAGGTCACACCAAAGACGGTGCGGGTCTCAAGAGGCTGCGGCTCATAGCCGGGGTCGATGGCAACGATGTTGTAGTTGCCCTTCTTCTTGCCCTTGAGGACCTCGAGGGCATCGGCATCGTAGCCGGGGGCAATGATGCCGTCGGAAACCTCATGCTGGATGAGCTTGGCGGTGGCCAGATCGCAGACATCGGAAAGTGCGATCCAGTCGCCGAAGCTGGACATCCGGTCAGCACCGCGGGCGCGGGCATAGGCGCAGGCCAGCGGGGAAAGCTCGGTCTCGGGCGCAATGTGGTACATGGCGCGCAGCGTGTCATCCAGAGGCAGGCCGATGGCCGCACCGGCGGGGGAGACATGCTTGAAGCTGGCAGCGGCGGGCAGGCCCAGCGCCTTCTTCAGGTCGCGCACCAGCTGCCAGGAGTTGAAGGCATCCAGAAAGTTGATGTAGCCGGGGCGGCCGTTCAAAATCTGAACCGGCAGCTCGGAGCCGTCAGCCATATAGATGCGGGCAGGCTTCTGGTTGGGGTTGGTGCCGTATTTCAGCTGAAATTCGTTCATGTTAGCCCTCCACAGCGGTGTATTTGTTCAGAATAATATCCTCATAGCTGCCGGTCTCCAGTGCAATGCTGCGCACAAAGAGGCTGACCTTGTTGTCATCGTTCAGGCTGGCCCACAGCTGCTTGGCAAACTGGTCGGCATCGTTCGTGTCGATGGCAACGCGCAGCGGCTCCCCCGCAAAGCTGGGGATGGGCGCACCGTTCTTGACATAGGTGCTGATGAAATGTCCCTCACCGGCCACAGGCTGGGGGTAGTCGAAGGTCTGGCGCTGGACGCTGGCGGCGTTGCCCTCGTTGGATTTGACAATGGAGAGCTTGTAGCCGCCACGGCGCATATCCACCACGCCGGAGATGCGCGGCGTAAAATTGGGGGCATCATCCTCATAGGTGCGGGTGGCCAGCGCTGCCTCAAAGCTGTAGCCGGGGAAGAGATTGCCGTTCATGAACTGTGCAATCGTGTCGGTCTGGTCGCCGTTGGTCACAACGGTGGTCTCCCGCAGGGTCAGCACCGCATTGTAGATGATCAGATGCGGATCCTCCAGCTTGGCGGGATCGGCAGCTACCGTGCGGATGCCGCCCGTGATCGGCTCAAACACGCGGTTGCGGCTGTTGGCGCTGCGGCCCATGATCCAATAGGCAACAAATGCTTTCTGGCCATCGGGGCTCTGCCCCAGCACAATGCCGCGGCCGGGGTAGTCGTTCCCGGCAAGATATTTATAGATGTTCTTTTTCATGGTTTATACCTCGTCACTGCACACCATGGCCAGCGCCTTGGGCAATAGCTGCCACTCGGCCTCGACCATGACGCGCTTCTGCAAAGTCTCGGGGGTGTCGCCGGGCTGTACAGCCACAGCCTTCTGCAGCAGGATCGGCCCGCCGTCGCATTCCTCGTTGACAAGATGGACGGTGGCACCGGTCAGCTTGACGCCGCGGGCCAGCGCAGCCTCATGAACCTTCAGCCCATAGAAACCGGGACCGCAGAAGCTGGGGATCAGGCTCGGGTGGACATTCAGGATCCGGTTGCGGTAGGCCGCAATGACCTTTTCGCCCAGCACGCTCAGGAAGCCGGCCAGCACGACCACATCAATGTCATGGGCCTGCAAAACGCCCAGCAGGGCGGCGTCAAACGCTGCGCTGTCAGCGTAGTCCCTGCGGCTGACAACAGCGGATTCCACACCGAAATTGGTGGCGCGCTCCAGCGCGTACACGCCGGGCTTGCTGGCAATGACCAGCGTGATCTTTCCATCAGGGTTTTCGCCGCGGCGCTCACTTTCCAGCAGGGCCTGCAGGTTGGTGCCGCCGCCCGATACCAGTACCGCTACACGCTTCATACCAGCTCGACCCCGTCACCCTCAACAATGGTGCCCAGACGGTAGGCGTCCTGACCGTTGGCCTGCAGGATCTCGATGGTCTTGTCTGCATCCTCAGCGGCGACGGTCAGCACCATGCCGACACCCATGTTGAAGGTGTTGAACATGTCATGCTCGGTGATGCCGCCCTCACGCTGCATTACCTCAAACAGGGCAGGGGTGCGCACATCGGCCTTGGCGATGCGGGCTGCACAGCCCTTCTTCAGGCTGCGGGGGATATTCTCATAGAAGCCGCCGCCCGTGATGTGGGACACACCCTTGACCGTGACCTCGTCCATGACAGCCAGAACCGGCTTGACATAGATCTTGGTGGGGGCCAGCAGGGCCTCGCCCAGCGGCTTGTCCATGCCGTCAAAGGTCTTTTTCAGCACATCGGGGTCATTGTCAATGTCAAAAATTTTGCGCACCAGCGAGAAACCGTTAGAATGCACACCGGTGGAGGGCAGCGCAATAATGACATCACCGGGCTGCATCGTGGAGTTGTCAAGGATCTTGGCCTTATCCACAACGCCAACCGTGAAGCCGGCCAGATCGTACTCCTCCTCCGGCATCATGCCGGGATGTTCGGCGGTCTCGCCGCCTACCAGAGAGCAGCCCGCCTGCACGCAGCCCTCGGCTACGCCCTTGACGATCTCGGCAATCTTCTCAGGGATGTTCTTGCCGCAGGCAATGTAATCCAAAAAGACCAGCGGCTTGGCACCGGCGCAGATGACATCATTGACGCACATGGCCACGCAGTCGATGCCGATGGTGTCATGCTTGTCCAGCAGCATGGCGATGCGCAGCTTGGTGCCGACGCCGTCCGTGCCGGAGATCAGGACCGGATGCTCGATGCCGGTGCAGTCCAGCTCAAACAGACCGCCGAAGCCGCCCAAACCGCCAATGCAGTTCTCCGTCATCGTGCGGGCAACATACTGCTTCATCAGCTCTACTGAGCGGTATCCGGCGGTAATATCCACGCCCGCAGCGGCGTAGCTGGCAGAATAACTTTTTTCCATAATCGAAATATCTCCCTTGCGAATGGATTCGTAGGGGCGGATTCCCTATCCGCCCGTGGGTGAGATTGCCGTTTGCAGGCGCATAGGAAATGCGCTCCTGCGGTTACAATTTCTTATTCGGGTTCGACACGCTCAACGGCTTGTCGTAGATGATCTCCATCGTCTCGGTGGGCGGGTTGACCGGATATTTGCCGGTAAAGCAGCCGGTGCAGTAGCCGCAGCTGCTGTGGATGCCCAACTGCTGAACATGCTCAATGCTCAGGTAGCCCAGCGAATCGGAGCCGACCATCTCGTTGATCTCCTCGACCGTGTGGCCGGTGGCAATCAGATCCTTTTCGTCAGGAATGTCGGTGCCGAAGTAGCAGGGGTGGGCAAAGGGCGGGGCGCTGATGCGGTAATGCACTTCCTTGGCACCGGCCTCGCGCAGCAGGCGGATGGTGCGGGCGCTGGTCGTGCCGCGCACGATCGAGTCATCGACCAGCACAACGCGCTTGCCCTTGACGGTAGCGGAGATGGCGTTCAGCTTGATGCGCACGCTGCTCTCACGCTGAGCCTGAGTGGACTGGATAAAGGTGCGGCCGACATACTTGTTCTTGATAAAGCCAACGCCGTAGGGGATACCGCTCTCCTGCGCATAGCCGAGCGCGGCGTCCAGACCGGAATCCGGTGCGCCGATGACAACATCGGCCTCTACAGGATGCTCCTGCGCAAGGAAACGGCCGGCCTGCAGGCGGGCCTCATGCACGCAGGTGCCCTCGATGATGGAATCGGGGCGGGCAAAGTAGATGTACTCAAACACGCACAGGGTGTGGGGGGCGGTGCCGCAGTGATCCTCGATGCTGCGCAGACCCTCGTGGTCGGCAATCACAATCTCACCGGGCTTGACATCGCGCACAAACTTGGCACCCACTGCATCCAGCGCGCAGCTCTCACTGGCGAAGGCCCAGCCGGAGCCATCGGGCAGCTCGCCGATGCAGAGCGGGCGGAAGCCGTGCGGGTCGCGCGCGGCGATAAGCTTGGTGTGGGTCATGATGACCAGACTGTAAGCACCCTCAATGTCATCCATCGTGCGGCTGACAGCCATCTCAATATTGGGGGTCAGCAGACGGTTCTGGGTCAGCAGGTAGGCAATGACCTCGGTGTCGGAGGTGCCGTGGAAGATAGAACCGCTCATCTCCAGCTTGCGGCGCAGCTTGGGGGCGTTGACCAGATTGCCGTTGTGGCAGACAGCCATGGCACCCTTGCAGTGATGCAGGATCATCGGCTGCGCGTTGGACCGGCTGCGCTGACCGGCGGTGGCATAGCGCACATGGCCGGTGGCCATCTTGGCACCTTGGGGCAGCTCCTCCAGCACGCGCTTGGTGAAAACCTCGCTGACAAGGCCCAGATCACGGTAGCCGGAAAGCACACCGTCCACATTCAGGGCGATGCCGCAGCTCTCCTGCCCGCGGTGCTGCAGCGCGTACAATGCGCTGTAGACGGCGCTGACCATATCGGTCGCGCCGGTTTTATCGTAGATACCAAAGACGCCGCACTCCTCGTGCAGGCCCTCGGCATAATGGGAAAATTCGCTCATCTTTTGCTCCATTTATCGGAATGTAAAATACCGTAGGGGCGGATTCTATATCCGCCCGGGGTAAGATGCCTCTTGCGGGCGCATATGGAATGCACCCCTACGGAAAAGGCGCATAATGGAATGTGCGGCAGCCTAGGGGCAGGCCACGCTGCACCTCACCTGTAAAAATGGCTTAGCCCAACAGACGCTTCATGACCTCCTGATAAGCGTCGGCCTCACCGCCCATGTTGCGGCGGAAGAGGTCCTTGTCCAGATGGGCACCGGTGGTGGCATCCCAGAAGCGGCAGGTGTCGGGGCTGATCTCGTCTGCCAGAATGATGGTGCCGTCAGGCAGGCGGCCGAACTCGAGCTTGAAGTCGACCAGACGGATGTTGGCGTCCAGCATGATCTTCTTCAGCACTTCGTTGACCTTGAAGGCGTACTTGGCGATGGTGTCCAGCTCCTCCTGAGTGGCCAGATCAAGGGCCAGAGCGTAGTAGTGGTTGATGAACGGATCATGCAGATCATCGTTCTTGTAGCTGTACTCGAGAATGGGGGTCTTGAAAACCTTGCCCTCGGGCACGCCCATGCGCAGGCTGAAATGACCGGCGGCAACATTGCGCACGATGACCTCCAGAGGAACGATCTCGACCTTCTTCACGAAGGTGTCGCGGTCGTTGACTTCCTCGACATAATGGGTGGGGATGCCCTCTTTTTCCAGCTTCTGCATCAGAGCGTTGGACAGCTTGTTGTTGAC
>ERZ1673752.4168-NODE-4168-length-12483-cov-3.566704_pt1 | contig 12483 bp, 9 predicted proteins | sample MGYA00580195_ERZ1673752 | MGnify/ENA primary metagenome ERZ1673752 (study PRJEB41218, sample SAMN15661744) | gut metagenome | host: Homo sapiens | place: Canada: London | collected 2015-08-20/2019-03-30 | study: EMG produced TPA metagenomics assembly of...
ACCCACTTTCAAGGCCCAGTCTCGTTCTGGCAGGAAGTTCTCTACCGATCCCATTCCCAACAGTTCAAAAAGATCAGCAGCCGGCTTATCCCCATCGATGTCATCCCCACCGTCCTCGGCGGCACTCCCCGCAGTGGTATACCCAGCGAGCCGCCACGCAATGGCCGCCGCTACGGAGTGAGTCAGTTGGTCAGCAGTACCGAGAGGACAGGATTCTCCATGGAACCACACATGCACGACACCCTCATCATCAACCTCCAAGTGAAGACCCGTCTCGGTATGTTCCGCCTCCGGGAGAATGGCGAGGATATGAGGAAAGTAAGAACCGTAGGCGTTGACGAACTCGATGTTATCAGCAATAAGGAGCGTCGTCCCCTGCTGGGGAACGTCTTCACGCAGGTCAAAAGGCTGGTGGAGAAGGTTAAAGGGGTAGAGTTCACAGTCTGAGCGGCGGACGGTGTGAGGTAACCACTTCAACAGTTCTGGCCATTGGGGATCCCGGCAGGCCAATATGACATGACAGTCCTCGGGATGGTGGGTAAGGAAGAACGTCATCAACATGGCGCGAAAGAGGCTGTCGGCTTTGCCTTTCTCCCCACTCACCACACAGCGGCTAAATCCGCGCACACTCACCACAATGGGCATGTCGTCGATGGTGTTAGCAGTACGGGAGAACAGTCGCAGCGCACTCACTGAGACCGGTTCCAGATCTTCCTCCCGCGGCAACTCCGGAAAAACAAAATGATCGTCGGTGGAGACGGAACCACTTCCAACCCGGAAGCAGAGGAAGGAGTCATCATCCTGCCGCACATTCCACAGGTAGTGCTCGTTAAGGTAGGCACGATAGCGCTCTGGGGGAGGGAAGCGCAGCGTCTCCTCATTGCGAATCAGGCCGTGGAATTCCTCCCGATCCTCATCCAAATCCGCCAAATAGCGCAGATACTCCTGCCGCCGGCGGGCAATTTCTTGCATCGCATTGCCGCCACCCAAGCTGGTGGAGATCATGGTGCCGGCGGAAGCCAGCATCATGACGGGGAACATCAGCATCATCGGGCTCATCCGGCCACCGGACTTCGCCATCCAAATAACGGAACCCAACACGCCCACCACCATGACAAGCGGCATAAGCTTCGGCAGCAATGGTTGCGATCCCGAGGTGGGGATCTCCGGCGCAAGTTCAACGTCAACTGAGAGAACCTCGTCGCTGGTGCGTTCCGGTAGTTCACGACTATGGAAAAAGCGGGTTGCTCCAGCGCGGAAGCCAACGAGCCCGTGCACACCCCGCGGTTTCTTGTTCGCGGATCCGTCGGCTCCGGAAGGAGCGAAAGTAGCAGGGGAGGCAGCAGCATGTTCCCGAACGGCTGCGGCCGAATCGGGGAGCTGCGCAGGTGAAGACATCTCAGGCACGAGTCGAGAGTTCCCTTATATGTCCGTGTGTGAAAACTTCTAACGGCCTGATGGTAGGAACTTACCTCCCCACGTGGGACTGCTACATTTATCAAAACCTTTTTTCTAAGACGAAAAATCGACGTCTATCTGCAGAAATAGTGCGAAAAAAGTTTGTTAAAGAGAAAGTAACGCATCCGCTACGGGACACTAACAGCTATTGATAGGGAGCTAACAGTATGCCTGGGGTCGCTCCCCGGCACCCACCACCATCGTCCGGGACGATAAGGAGACCATCGTGGTCGCGCTCCGCGTTATCGTGCACACCCCCTATGAGCGGGTAGCTCTCTCTATCCCCTCGACCCTCTATCCTTCAGAAGCCACCTTCTTTGTGCAATTTCTTCTCCAGCAGCACCACAGCTTGGACCCAGTTGGCACCGACTCTCCCCACTACGTTGATGTCGTGAGCTCCTCCCCCTGGCAGCTGGCCCACCTCACCAACGGGGTACTGCGAGAAGACCGAAGTCTCTCCGACAATGGGATCCGTGACGGCGACGTCCTCCTCTTCGAACGAGACCTCACCCCAGAACCCGTTACCACCTCCGCAATCACCAGCGGTCCACAGTCACTTACCAACAAAGAACGGCTCAACGAACTGCAACAAACAAGTCGCTACATGAGCCTCGGTACCGTCGCTCTGTGGGTAGTCGGATGCATCATTGCTGCGGCTTTCCCCAGCTGGTGGAGCTTTGGCGGCGTGTTCAGTAGCCTCGCACTCCTCTTCGCCTTCACTATGCTCGTCATCTTCCGACGGGGACGGGACGACGCCCCCCTCCTAGGATGGTCTGCACTCACCATGGCGGGGGCAGGAGGCATGGCCCTGCCCGGCGCCAGCTTTGACCTCAGTTGGCCCACTCGTATCCTCATCGCCGTCAGCTGTATCGTCGTCACCTTGTTGTTCTGTCACCTCATCGGCACCACTTCGCTCAAACAAGAGCCTTTCGCAGCCTTACTGGCCGTTCTCGTCCTCCTTATGGCGGGTCTCACCCTGGTCGAATATGCGCGAATACCGGCACACAGCATCGCTGCCGGGGGAATGATTCTGGCCGCTATTCTGCTGCTTGCTGCCCCACGTCTAGCACTCTGGATGGCCCGGGTGAAGATTCCGCTGACGGCACTCATCGATGTGGATCTACCGCTCCTTCCCCAGGCAGCCATTGATGCAGCCCTCGATAAGAAGATTCAACGTGCACGCTGGCTGCAAGCGGTCCTCACCCTCACCGGGGCGTTCTTAAGTGTCGTCTGCACTGTTCCCCTGTTGGGTTGGCCTTGGTCCGCCCCTTATGATCCGCCTAACCCCTGGCAGTGGATTCTCCTTGTCCTGCTTGTGGTAGGCCTGCTCAGCGCCGCACTCCACACCGTCTACCGCACCCAGGTGGGGTGGATTTTGGGAACGCTGCTGGCCATCACTGCCCTGGTAGCCGTCCTAGTCGCCGCCATGACGCTCCCCCTCGTCGGGCTCATCCTTGTGGTCGTCTGTTTGCTTATCGTCAGTTCGCTGTGGCTCTGGGCGGCCCAATGGAACCTCACCCCCATTGCCCAAAAGATTCTTGAAGTTATCGAATCGGTACTTCTCGCCATCATCTTCCCCATTGGCATCGTGGCAACCGGCCTAGTGTCTCTCCTCCTCACCCTCTAGCTAGCCACGGGGGCCGGTAGTTCACCTCAATAGGCAACCCACTGGCCCCCTCCCCTCTCTTCCCCGTTATACGCCGTGGAGTCTCCGACTGCCCCACCCGTCAGAATGCGAGAGAATGTCCCCTTCCCGACTCACCCCAGCCGCTCTGCTCGCGACCAGCCTCATCCTTAGCAGCGGCATTGCTGCCCCCTCCCACGCCGAGAATTACCATGCCCCCGTGGTCGATAGCTCCCTGCTACCCAGTGGATCCCTCCACGTGCGGGTAGCCCAAACGTCCCCCTGTGTCACCCCTATCGCCTCTCCTAATCTGGCAGGCCACATGCGCACCCAACAGTTCCACCCGTTGGTCAATGCGCGGCCAATCTGGCCCCTCACCAAAGGCGAGGGACAAACTGTCGCCATTATCGACACCGGTATCAACCCCAACGGGCGGCTCCACAACCTCCAAGGCCTCGGAGACTTCGACACCCACCAAAACGGCCTCCACGACTGCGATGAACACGGCACTTTTGTGGCTGGTGTACTAGCCGCCCAACCCGCCGACGACGGTTTCGCCGGTATCGCACCTGGCGTGCGTATCCTCTCCATCCGGCAAACCTCCGGGCACTACGGGGTCTTCCCCGACCCGCCCCGAAACATGCCACCTCAGCTGCGTCAACACTACCAAGAGCGCCCCGAAGATAGCCCGGGCAACGTCGTTACCCTGGCGAAAGCCGTCCGAATGGCAGCCGACGCGGGCGCCACTGTCATCAACATCTCCCAGGCAGCCTGCCGCCCCTTCGGCATGGACCTCGGTGACGGGCCCCTAGGCGCCGCCCTCCAGTATGCGGTACAGGTACGGGACACTGTCGTTGTCACCGCAGCCGGCAACCTCACCCAGACCTGCCGCGCCCAGAACGTCATCCACACCGTCACCTCCACTGCCGTCCCACAGTCGGATGTTGTTACCGTCGTCTCCCCCGCCCGCTTCGACGATCTCGTCCTCACTGTCGGTTCAGTTGCGCAAGACGGACGTCCCTCCGAATTCTCTATCGCCGGCCCATGGGTAGACATTGCCGCCCCTGGGGAGGAAATCGTCTCTGTTAGCACACACGGCCTCGTCGATGCCGTGCGCACCGAAGACGGCCAGATCAACGAACTACGGGGAACGAGCTTCGCAACTCCCTTCGTCAGCGGTGTCGTGGCACTTGTGCGGTCCCAACACCCCGACTGGAACGCCTACACCGTGATGGAGCACGTTAAGCGCACAGCCCGTCCCGTCGCTGGTGGGCGGAACACACAGCTGGGGTACGGCATTGTTGACCCTATTGCAGCAGTCTCAATCACCAGCACAGTAGCGCAAGGCAGCAGCCAAGGGCTGCCCTTCCGGGAACGCTCAACAGCCGTTCACCACACTGTATTCTCTGCCATCCTGGGAACCTTTGCAGCAGCCGGCCTGCTCTTCGGAATTAGCCGGTGGCGGCGACATTACCGCTCGAACCAGACTTAGCTAAATAAGGACCGGTGCTCAGCTGGGAAATCATTGCCCAAGGCAGCGGCATAGCTTCCGCCCCCAAACCCAACGTCTCCAGGGTCTCCCGCTGGGTACCGAACCGAATACCATCATCCCCTACAACCCACACGTCTGCCTGTCGTTGGGCTGCCTCCTCCGACTCGTCCAATGCTGACTGCACAGCACCACCACCCACCAAAGGTGCCGCAAAACCCACCACCGTCCGCCGACCCACCAGCAGGAAAGCATCAACTCGGTCGCCATCATTATCCTGCTGCACCAAATCGGTGGCTTGCTTCCACTCCTTATTGAGATCACCCGCGCGCAGCGAAAGACGCGGCTCTGCTTCTCCCGACTTCACACGCCACACGGCACACAGAGACGTCTCCCCTATATCTGTCGGCAACTTACTGCGCTTAATACTGGGCATTTCTACCAGCGAGTTCAGGAGAGCACCCGACACAATACGGGCGCCCTTCCGCACAGCATCGCTCCGCGTCATCCCCCTCACCTCCCGCCGGTACCCCTGCTCCAGCAGCCACACATCCTCATCGTGCACCGCCAGCATGGATACAGGGCGAATCTTGTCCAGCGCTGAGTCCGTCACCGCTCCCATCAGCATGGTCGAACGCACTTTGAAGAACCTGTCCGTGGTGGGCTCCGCGTAGTCACACATCGCCCATGTTTGGCCGTTGTCCCCCACCCGGCCGGCGTCGTCGGGGAGCGCACGTGGCCCCTGCCCGATGCCCAACGGAACACCCTGCGGCACCTTGGAAATGTCTTTATCGGTGACCATCGTGGGGTTGACGGCTTTCCCTAGCACCAGACGAGCCGCCGCAATACCCGAGACGGGATGCAGACGACCGTCCTTTATGAGATACATCTGCCCAGAATTTTTACTGAGAACAAGATCGTTTCCAGCCACGCCTCGCGACGGTGAAATCAGGGCGACAACACCCACTACTACAAGCACCAAAACCATCAGGATGACACCCGCAATAAGAGACTTTGACCTGCGCGACGGGACATCCTCATCCCATCTCCACGACTGGTCCGGCATCCCTGCTTGCAGGTGCTTAATGATGAAGCTGTAGGCGTTAATACGTGCACGAGATTGTTCCTGGCCCATAAAGTAGCTCTCCCACGGTTAGCGATCGACCAGTACCATACAGATCGTTCCGCCCCTTGGGGAATGCTACTTTGCGCGCAGAAGGGTAGATATGATCACCACAAGCACTACAAATATTTCTGTGTCCTCGGCAAATAGCGAGCAGAATGAGGTCGCAACACGTCTTGCAAATGGTGAGCATTGTCTGGGCTGGGCACTGCGCCTCCAACCCACGTCGGAACACTGCTACCGCGAGTCCGTCTCCCTCGAAATCCAGCACATTCTGCGCCATTACCCCAACGCCCTCCTCACCGTCCTCACCCTTTACAATCGCACCCTCTATGGCGGCAACAACAGCAGTTCCCAGCTCACCTGGGAAGACCAAGACGTCCAGATCTCCATCAGCTACCGGCTTCCCTCCCCCACAGATCTGCTCACCCATTCCACCGCTCTCGACGACCTCCAACACACCATGCGAGACCACCGTAAAGCGGTTTTCACCTGGGCCCACCATGCACACTGGCACGCCTCCTCCCTGCCCTGGGAAAAAACTCTGCAAACCGCTCGTGAATGGGAAAACGTGGGAACCTTCCACCACCCCCCAACACTCCGCACCAACACCTACCAGCTAGGCTCTTACGCCCCCACCACCACTGAGTCCCCTAAACTCCGCATTGCCAACCGCGTCTGGTGGGATGATGTATCCCAATGCTTCATGGTGACAGAATGCTCCTACCACGACTTCAGCGTGGCACCCGACTACGAGAATGGCCCACTGGAGATGTCCCATCAGCTCATTCGCAACCATTGCCCGTGCCGACACTGGATCCTCCCCACTCCTCTCAGCAGCATCCTCATCGGTGTCGATGACGGAAGCACCCCCACAGCCGTCAACCTTCAGTTTGGTAACCGCATGGCGATGGTGCACGCCTACGATGAAGCCAGCGCCACCTGGCACCCGTTGCTCTTCAACACGTGTCTACGGGCTGCCGCCGCCGGTCTCCGCGCCTACGTCGCCACACACAACCCCGAACCGTGGATCAAACTGCGTACCTATGTGGGGCGCCAACAGCTCACGTTCCTGGAAGACGCCCACGAGGACCAGTATCCCCGCCAGCTCCTCTTCTGGGACTACCCAGAACCGCCCACCTACGATGTGATGAATCGCTATTCCTCTGTCGGTACGGTGGTGTGGACGCGTCTCGAATCCATAGCGCAGTGCGCAACTCTCTTCCCAACCTACGTGGTCGAGTGTCTGTGGCCGGATACCCCCCAACACCATGTGGAGCGATACACCGGGGTGCTGCATCGCCACGGCGACAAACGCCATATCCGCTGTGTCGCTGACCGTCCACAGTAGAAAGCGAGCCTGCAGCGAGAGTCACTAACCCTGGCGGCGGGAGAGACCGCCAGGGAACCCGGCTATAGAGGGCATCCCAATGAGGTCGTGTTGTTATCGAAACACCACCAGCGGCACAGACGGCACCGGCGTTACCGGGTTCCACACTTTCGCAGCCCTAGCCCGCAACTGTAGATCTACCCCATCGGCTACCTGTTGTTCTTTCTCTACCTCCAGGCGGCAAGGTACTGGCTGGGGTTAGGCGGTTCACCAATCTGACGATGCTCCAGGCGGAACGTGACCACGGAGGTTGTCGGCTGGGTTTTCCACATCTTGGCGGCAAAGGCGCGCAGCCGTTCATTAATCCCCTGCGAGACACTCTCCTGGGTGGCAACATCTGGTTTATCGCACCAGACGGAGAAGGCGCCGCCAGTGATCCAACTGGGACTGGGTTCCGGCCAGTATTGCCGCTTCTCCTGACTGTGGAAGATGGTTGTTCCGATACGCTGCGGGAACACACCTGGCGTCCAAGAGTAGATCTTGCTGACGGACGGCTTCAGATAATAGCCCTGACCGGGGGTAGTCAGCGTGTAGTAGAGGTAGTCGCCATTAAAATTGATGATTTTGTGGCCGTGGCGGCGGATCTCTGCCACCGACTGCCAGGTTTTGAACCACACGGACCAGTACGTGATGGTCATGCGCGGGTCGAGATACTCGGTAGTGCCGTCCCAGTAGAGGGCGTCATTCCAGGCACGGATATCTGTCTTCCCTAGCGAGCGCAGATAGTTGTTGATCTGATTGAGAAAGTAGGTGTATCCATCCAAGATGGTTGCGGAGGTACCGGCCTTGGCGTACTGCCGTGCGTAGGCCAGTAGCTGGGGGAAGTTCTGCCCCATTTGGTTGAGGGTGTTGTCCAGGTTGAAGACTTCGTCGCCGCCCAGATGCCAGGTTGTGGAGGGGAATAAGACGGCGTATTCCGAGATTAGGCTCTTGATGAAGGCCATCGCCTTGGGATCGGCATAGTTGAGGATCTTCTGCCCTTCGGGGGTTTGCGACGCACGGTACTGCGGGAAGTGGCTGAGGATCGCTTTCATATGTCCCGGCACGTCGAATGCCGGCACAATCTCAACATGGTAACGCTGTGCGTACGCAATGATATCCCGCAGCTGCGCTTTAGTGATGTACTGCTTCGACATGAGCTGCGGATACTGGGTGGATTCGAGCCGGAACCCCTCATTTTCAGAGAAGTGGTACTGGAGCTCATTAAGTTTGACGTAGCTCATCCGCCGGATTTGTTCTTTGAACCATTCCGGGGAGAAATACTTCCGTCCGGCATCCACATGGAAAATACGGTGCGGTTTGGACGGCCAGTCAACAACCACACCAGCCGGGGCACTCCCTTGTGCAGCAAGGCTCTGTAGCAGCGTCCGGGTACCGTAGAACAATCCTTGTGTCGTGGGGGCTTGGATCTCTGCCCACACACCTAACTGTATGCGGTACCCTTCAGCTGCACGTACGCCGGTAATCCCCAGAGCTGGCATCTGCCGCAACACGATGTCACCGCGTCGATAGTGAGTACTGAAAACGACGGGGAGGCGTTTCACGCCCTTCCACCCGTAGACGAGGGGAAGCTCCTGGGCCACCAGCTGGGCATCTCGCAGCACTACGTGAGGGGTCCCTGGTGCGAGCACAATACGGGACTTTTCCGTGGCGTAGAACGGGAGGCTACCGATGCGTGGAGTGTAGCGCTGTACCTCGGGGATAGAGGTGAAAGTGGTGAGCTGAGTGGCACGATCGAGACGCGAGGTCTTGCGAGTGGCTCGGTGGACTGTGGTTCCTACCGCTGCGGTAGCGGTGGTATCGGTGGCCGGGGCGGCATGTGCCGTCACGGAGCTAGTGGTGATGAGTCCCGTTAGCAGTGCCAGGGCACTCGTCAAAGACATGGCTTTACGCCAGAAAGTTACACGCAGAAAGTTTCCCATAGCCCAAGTTTATGGGTTTAATCGCACTCGCAGGCCTCTCTCATGCCACGAGTTTGCCGCTGCCGCGCCGCCAACTCACTATCGGCGGGATAGTCGACTTGGTACAGGCAGAGACCGTGTGCATCCGCTACCGGAACCTGTGAGTTGCGTGATCCGGGCCCCAATAAGGAGGCAGGCCAATCGACGGGTTTCCGCCCGTCGCCTACCAGAAACAGTGCCCCCACCAAGCTTCGCACCATGGACCAACAGAACGCATCGGCAGTCACATAGGCCTCGAGTACTGGGCCGAGAGTTTCGTCGCGCCACTCCCAGTCGAATCGTTGCAGGTCCCGAATGGTCGTGGAGCCTTCGCGATAGCGGCAGAAGGCAGAAAAGTCGTTAAGCCCGAGCAGGCGTTGACTTGCCTCTTGCATCCGCGCGCGGTCAAGCGGGCGATGCCAGGAGGCGGTATCGCGTGCTCGCAGTGGGTTTGCGCCGAAAGGCTGGTTGGCGACTCTATACACGTAGTGCCGGCGGAGGGCAGAGAAGCGGGCATCGAATTCAGCGGGGGTTTCGACCACACTGCTGATGGTGACGTCTGGGGGAAGCAGGCGGGCGACGCGTCGTACTAGCCGCTGCGGATCGCCAGCAAGTGAGCGGGTAGCCAGGCGATCCCGCGGGATGTCGACGTGGGCTACCTGACCGGTGGCGTGGACGCCGGCGTCGGTCCGCCCTGCCACGGTGAGGTGGAGGGGGCTTTGCAGCACCAGTTCCAGAGCTTGGGTGATTTCTCCACAGACGGTGCGCTGATCTGGTTGGATGGCCCATCCGGAGAAGTGGGTACCGTCATAGGCGATGTCGAGACGCAGCCGCATGATGTTATCCATACTCCTCCTGTCGATCGAGTTGCGGATGGGTGGCGCGCACTGATGGTCTATCACCCGCATCTGGTCTGCACACCTAGATAGTCTGCGCACACATATGGTAACGATAGTAATCCACCCCCGTACTGCGCAGCGACGGGGGTGGCGGGATTGGAGTGTCTAGCTAAAGGCTAGTGCGGTAGGCGCCGGGCTCATCTGCCAGGAGGGGTTTGGTGGGCGACTGGCCGAAACCGCGGTAATCCATCACGGGGCTTTCCGGCTTCACATATTCCTTGACGAGGAGGGAGCCGATGCCCATCAGCAGAGCGACCAGGCCGACCGTGCTGAACGTGCTCTTAGCCATAATGTTTATCCTTCCGATTTCACCGAGTTTCACTAGGAATACTACTCAAAATCGCCTTCGTGGGAGCTATGTTCGGCCGAGTTTTCCATCCGGTTTGTGGGGCAGTGGGGAAACGTGATGACAAAGGCAAAAAAGTGCCCCTGCTCTATAGAACAGGGGCACTTTTCATGATGATGTCGAGGTAGAGATACCCCGCGCAACAGCGGAAGCTTTAGTACTACTACTTCTGCTGGGACTTGGGCTTCTCGTAGCCGGCAGCCTCTGCATCTTCTTCAGTAGCGAACCAAATTTCAGCAATGGTGCGGTCGTAGAAGCTAGAGCCCGGAACGTGGTACTTCTTGGAGTTGGCGTTGCCCTTGATGGGGAAGCCTTCCGGAGCCTCGTTCGGATCCTCAAGCGGTGCGTGGGCACCGGCGGGGAGCTCGGTCTCAGCAGCGTCAGCAGCGGGAGCAGCCTCAGCGGTCTTCTCCTCGGCAGCGGCCTGGTCTGCGTTCTGCTTCGCAGCCTTTTCCTCATCCGCCTTCTTGGAGGCGGCGACGCGGGTGGCGCGAGAGGCTTCTGCAGCAGCGGTGGACTCGGTTACGAGGGAGATCTGCGCCATGGGGGCATTGTCACCCTTGCGGTTCTCGAGCTTGATAATGCGGGTGTAACCACCGTTACGCTCAGCAAACATGGGGCCGATTTCTTCGAAAAGCGTAGCCAGAACGTCCTTGTTACGGATGATCTTGGCGGCGTTGCGGCGGGCGGCAAGGGAACCGTCCTTGGCCTTGGTGATGAGCTTTTCGGCGTAGGGGCGAAGGTTCTTGGCCTTCGTCTCAGTGGTGGTGATTACACCATGCTCGAACAGCTGGGAGGCCATGTTGGCCAGGATCTTTTCCTGGTGGGAGGCCGAGCCGCCGAGTCGGTTACCCTTCTTGGGTTTTGGCATGATTTTCTCCTGTTAAGGGGTTGGCGAGACTAAAGCTGTTCGGTCTCGGAGTAAGCGTCAGCACCCCAGCCGTTGTCGTCCTGGTCGTAGCCATCCAGCATCGTGGTATCGAAGTTGGGGTCGGCATCCTTGAGGGTGAGCCCCAGCTCAGCAAGCTTGAGCTGAACTTCCACGATGGACTTCTGACCGAAGTTACGGATATCCAGCAGGTCGGATTCCGTGCGGGCAACCAGTTCACCAACGGTGTGGATGCCTTCGCGCTTCAGGCAGTTGTAGGAACGGACGGTGAGATCGAGATCGTCGATCGGCATGGAGTACGCCGCAATGTGATCGTGTTCAACGGGGGAAGGCCCAAGCTCGATACCTTCGGCTTCGGTGTTGAGCTCACGGCACAAGCCGAAGAGTTCAACCAGGGTGGTACCGGCGGAAGCAAGTGCATCGCGGGCGGCGATGGAGTTCTTGGTCTCCACGTCGATAACCAGCTTGTCGAAGTCGGTACGCTGCTCAACGCGGGTGGCCTCAACCTTGTAGGACACCTTCAGCACCGGAGAGTAGATAGCGTCCATGGGGATGCGACCAATCTCGACACCCTGCACCTTGGTGTCGGGAGCAGGCACGTAGCCGCGACCGCGCTCAACGACCAACTCCATGTCCAGCTTGCCTTTTTCAGACAGAGTGGCGATATGGAGGTCAGGGTTGTGGATGGTGACGCCAGCGGACGGAACGATGTCCGCACCGGTAACCTCACCCGGCCCCTGCTTGCGCAGGTACATGGTGACGGGCTCGTCATCCTCGGAAGACACAACGAGGTGCTTCAGATTCAGGATGATTTCCGTAACGTCTTCTGTCACACCATTAATGGTGGAGAACTCGTGGAGGACACCATCGATGCGAACGGACGTGACAGCTGCACCCGGAATAGAGGACAGCAGGGCACGGCGCAGCGAGTTACCAATGGTGTAGCCGAAACCAGGCTCAAGGGGTTCGATGGTGAAGCGCGAGCGGCTTTCGGTGACGAACTCCTCGTGGAGGGTGGGGCGCTGAGAGATCAGCATGGGGGTTTTCTCCTTACGGGCGACCGCTATATGACGCCCATTGAGGGATGATCACTAATGCGATCGGATTACTTCGAGTAGAGCTCGACGATGAGCTGTTCCTGAACAGGAACGTCGATCTGGGCGCGCTCGGGCAGCTGGTGCACGAGGACGCGGAGGTTCGACGGAACAACCTGCAGCCAGCCCGGAACGGGACGGTCGCCAAGGTTATCCATGGCATCCTGGAACGGCAGCATCTCCAGCGACTTGGGGCGCACGTCGATGATGTCGTACTGGGACACACGGTAG
>ERZ1673752.4170-NODE-4170-length-12458-cov-9.084254_pt1 | contig 12458 bp, 10 predicted proteins | sample MGYA00580195_ERZ1673752 | MGnify/ENA primary metagenome ERZ1673752 (study PRJEB41218, sample SAMN15661744) | gut metagenome | host: Homo sapiens | place: Canada: London | collected 2015-08-20/2019-03-30 | study: EMG produced TPA metagenomics assembly of...
TTCCCACATGTGGGGTACCAGTGGGTGAAGGGCAAAACCGCACCCGAATAGGGGACGTGGATTCCGGATTCATACCTAATAATCTCCTTGCGTAAAATCGTTAGTTCCCCTTGATTCTACTTCTCGCCCCGCCTGATTCTCGAACCTGGGGTATTAGGTAAACCGAACACGTGTTTCCGATTCGTTTTCGATGGCCTGCCCTAAGCAGTAAACCACCCGGGTACAACTAGAGGCGTAGGGTGGATACATGCAAGATTTTGACCACTTATCCCTGCAAGAACTACGCCGCCGCGGATCCTTAAAATGGACAGGAAAAACGCTCGAGGGCGAGCCCTTATGGGGAGCGTGGGTTGCGGAAATGGATTTCGGAACCGCTCCTGAGGTTGAACGCTGCCTGCACCGCGCTATCGATGACGGTTTTTTTGGATATATGCCGCCTGAACTGACCAATGACCTACGGGAAGAAACCAGGCGTTTTCTCGCTGCATCCTATGGGTGGCAGGTTAGCGCTGAGGATGTGTTTATTTCCTCCGATGTGCTTTCGATTCTGCGTACCCAAATCCAAATGACGACTGACCCCGGGGAAGCGGTGGTGGTTCCCACTCCGGCCTATATGCCGTTTTTGACTATCCCCACCCAGGCAGGACGAGAACTAATAGAAGTTAAAAGCCGATATTACCAGGGACGTTGGGAGCTGGATTTTGCGGCGCTCGATAGAGCCCTTAGTCAAGAAAAGGCTAAGCTGCTGGTGCTTTGTAACCCTTGGAACCCCACCGGGAGAGTGCTCAGCGAAGCCGAGCTGAGAAAAGTTGGGCAGCTGGCACTTGCCCATCAGGTAACGGTGTTTGCGGATGAAATCCACGCTCCCCTGGTGCTTACCGATAAGGCTCGCCACATCCCTTTCGCTAGCCTAGATCCTGATTTTTCCCAGATTACGGTTACCGCGCATGCGGCCTCTAAAGGATGGAATTTGGCGGGACTCCATTGCGCGCAAATGATTTTGCCGCCCTCGCCCTTGCGGGATCAATTTGAAGAGGCGGGAGTAACTACCCAGCTAGCGATGGGCGCAACTCCTCTGGGAGCTCTGGCTGCCCGCGCTGCCTATCAGGAGGGTGGCGCTTGGCTGCAAGAAATCAAAGCTTATATTCGCGATAATCTCGCCCGCTCTCGTGATTTGGCGCTGCAGATTGCGCCCCGGCTGCAAATCCCGGAAGTAGAAGGAACATATCTGTCACTGTGGGACGCGAGTAAATATGGCGAAAACCCGGTCATAATCGCGGAGAAGAAAGCACGCGTGGGGGTAAATGGGGGTGAAATCCTGGGTACCGGCTACCCCGGTTTGTTGCGACTTAATGCCGCGACTCCTCGCTACCTGTTCTTGGAGATGACCCGGAGGATAGCTACTGCGCTGCGAGAAGCAGAAAATGATTAGGACCCTGCACAGCAGGTGGTGTAAATGAGTTAGCGGCTGGCGCTAACCAGCATATTTTCCATTTCTCCCACGCTGGTAATGGCGCTTTGGAGACGCTCACCGGCGCTAAGGGGCTGCGACACCTCGATTCCGCCTACGATCACTACGTCCCCGGGCAGCAGGGTCATCATGGCGCTTACTTTGGCGAAGGCTTCGGCGGCTGTTAGCGGAAAGTCAGCGCTGCCAGCGGAGACAATCTCCTGCCCGGAAACGCTAGCACTAATGGTGACGTTATCGGGATTAAAACCAGGGTCAACTACAATCCACGGACCTATCGCGGCGGAAGTATCCCAAGCCTTGGCCTGAGAGAAACTGATTTCTTCCCCGCCGCTGGCAAAGTCTACCCCGATAGTCCAACCTGCGATCACCGAACTCACCTGCTCGGGGGTAACGTTCTTGCAAATAGTCTTGGCTACCGCTGCTAGCCCCACGAAGGCGCGCGCCGTGCCGCCTCCCCAAGCGGGAATCGCGATGGGATCATCTGGGCCAATCACCGCAGTATTGGGTTTGATCGCCACCTGCGGCCACTGCTCAGTCCTATCTGTTGATCCTGGCTGGTTCGCGAAGCAGCTAACTGCTTTCGAGCGGGGAATCACCGGAGATAGCAGCCGTGCCTCCTCTAAGTTGTAAAGCTGCCCTGAAGGTTCTGCCTTCTGGAATAGCGGGTCACCTTTTAAAGCAACTATTCGCTCGCTTCCGTCCTCTAAAGCACCGTAAATAGGGTGGTCATCAATCCTAAATCGCACAATCTTCATAGAGTCCAGTCTAGCGTCCTTGCTAAAGTAGAAAGGATGAGCCAAGGAGGAACGCGTGAGTAATAACGACCAGGAACCGGCGTGGCGACGTCTGATAGGCGCAATGTTTACCTCCCCGCATCCCGAAATTACTCCTGGCGCTGACCTGGGAATTTGTATCGAATTGGATGGCAATTTCCATCCCTTACGCCGGGAAGTTTCGGGTACTTGGACCCGTAATCGTGCCAGTTGGCGCGACCTTTGCCAAACTAAATGGGAATCGGTTTCTGCCGGTTTAGATAGGACGCAGCTCAGCTGCTTGCGACAGGTGGCCGGACTATTAGAAAAAGCTCCCCATCATTTATCTCCCGAGGAAACAGCGCAGATATCCCCCGCTATTCGCACCTTGGCGCGCGCGGGTTTTTCTTTTGCCCTCGGCACCGACCCCCTCACTCCTTTACGTTTTTCGCCGATTCTGGCGCGTCCTTTCCTGGATATTTGTGCTACCGGCGACCTGGCGCTGCGTTTTGGGATTGATTTTTCTGCCGGTAATGACCCGGCGGGGCGCACAGTGGCTGCTACCTGTGTGGCGGCCGGTCTAGAACTGGTGGCCAGCGCGGAGCTGGGCTGTTTCGCCTTCTGGGATGATCGCTTCGGAGCGCTTAACCGGGTGTTGGGGGCGAAACCGGTGAGGGTGCCGCAAGCGGATTTACCGGATTTTTTGTTGCGAGATTTTCCGCGCCTCAGCGATAGTTTCCCGATCTATTCTTTGGATGACAGTTTTGAGTTCCCCGATTTTCACTACCTGCTGGAAGTGGGAACTTCCCGAGAGGACGATCTTTACCGGATTCATTTGCGCGCCATGCGCGAACTTGGGGGTGGAAGAATTGAAACTAGCGCCCCGCCTGACCAGATTTCGCAGCTGAAAAGCCAGGTGACAAAGTGGTTGCGTCGCCAAGAAGGAGTTTTCACTTTCGATAGTTTCCTTTCTTGTCCGACTCACCGCATAAACCAGCTGTTAGATGAGCTGGAAACCGTTTTTGGGGCTCAAGATTTAGCGGTTAACCGTAGCGGGATTCCCCGTTTATTTTCGCAAAAGGGCGGGGAAATCATCGTGGATTTAGCTCCCAATAATTACGGCTGGTTCACCCCGAATGTGCGGTTACGCTTAGGTGAGCGTGATTTTACGTCCTCGGAGATTGCAAAGATTCGCGAGCGGGGCGGGCTGATCGATGCCGATACCTATCTAAGTGAAGCGGATCTGGATCGATTGAGCCTGCTTAGTGAGCGTGCGAGCCTTAATCGGCGCGGTATTCACCCGGCGATTATTGACCTTTCTCAGATCCTGGAGGGTACGCAGGCAAAGGTGCGCGGCCTAGAAGCCTGGAAGTCGCGCAAACTAAAGTTGCCACCGATTGACCCGCCCCACACCTCTAAGCTGCGCGAATATCAATGCACGGGCGTGTCGTGGTTGCTGGCGCAACTATCTATTGGACCCGGAGCGGTGCTGGCCGATGAAATGGGACTAGGGAAAACTCTGCAGATTTTAGCGGCAATTAAGTCCTTGCCCACCTCGAATCCAGTACTGGTGGTTTCACCTACTTCGGTAATTAATGTGTGGGAGTCGCAGGCGCAGCGTTTCTACCCCGAGATGGCGGTGCTACCGCTACGCAGCGGCACCGAGATTGAGAATGGCTTCAATGGGGCAGATTTAGTAGTTACCTCCTACGGACTGCTGCGCCGTCACGCGGAGGCTTTCTTAGAGCCTCAGTGGCAGGGGGTGATTTGTGACGAGGCGCAGCTGGTGAAGAATCCGCGCACCCAAGCCTGGCGCATCCTCGCCGATATGCGCCGAGACTGGACGATTTGTGCTACCGGCACTCCCCTCGAAAACTCTTTAGCCGATTTACATGCGATTCTATCTTTAGCACAACCAGGCACGTTGCTTTCGCGGGAACAGTTTGCTGCCCTGCAGCTGCGCGGGCTCAGCCAGGTGCGTTCGCTGGTGGCTCCTTATATGTTGCGGCGCACTAAAGCAGAGGTAGCACCCGATTTACCCCCGAAGATTGAACAGGTGCTGCGGGTTGATTTAGAACCGGGACATAGCGCCGCCTATCGGGAACTAGAAACCCAAGCACGCCACCAGGTTAGCGGCATGCTGCAATCTGGGGATCGAATGTCGATTCTGGCGGCACTGACCGCTTTGCGGCGAGCCAGCTTAGACCTGCGTCTGGTAGGAGGACGCGCCGGAATAACCAGCGCAAAAACTGCCACTCTGGTGGAACAACTGCAAGCAATACCCGGCCACAAAGCCCTAGTATTTTCCCAGTTCACCTCCTATTTAAAGCTAATTAAAGAGGCATTGGAGGAGGCAGGAATCAAAACCGCTTATCTGGATGGGTCTACTCGGCAGCGCGACCAGGTAGTTAAAGAGTTTTCCGAGGGGGACGCGCAAGCGTTCCTGATTTCATTGCGGGCCGGCGGCACGGGACTGACTTTGACAGCCGCCGACTATGTGTTTGTGATGGATCCGTGGTGGAACCCCGCCGTGGAAGAGCAAGCAATCGACCGCGCTCACCGCATCGGGCAAGAACGCCCAGTCAATGTCTACCGCCTGGTTTCGTCAGGAACTATTGAAGAAAAGGTTTCTCAACTTCAACAGCGTAAACGGGATTTATTCTCTTCAGTGGTAAACACTTCTAGTTCTATTACCGATTTAGCTGATGCTTTGTTGATGGATAGCGAGCAGTCAGTTTCTTCCATTTCCTGATTTTGGTGCGAAAGGTAGTAAACGGGGCAACCGTGTTGATATGTATCCATTTCCACACCGGCCAGGCCGAGGGGGTAGACGATGCCCAGGCTCTCTGGCCAGACGCGAACAGTTCGGTTGCACTGAGAGTATTTACCAGGTAAATAACTTCATCTAGCAGCGCTTGGAAGTGATCAATCAGCTCTGCGGTTTCAACCTGCTCCCAACGCTTATAAAAAGACTCATACAGGCCGCCCAAATTATTCCATTTGTAGCCGGGAGAGGGAGTAACCACCTCGACACCGGCTTGTTCATCGCGTTCCCACCCCAGCAAAAGCTCCATCCACCCCAATTGGTAAGCAAGCATTTGGCGGGGAGTGCGATCCACCCCCTCGACTAACAAATCCCAACTACCCGCAGGAACCTCGGCAAATTCACCGATAAATAGATTAGCCCGTTTAGTAATCTCGGCAGCTAGCTCAGTTCCTGACTCATATGTCCTCATTTCCTGACCCTCCCTATAGCAGGTTAAACTTAGTTACGGCTTCTGCCTCAAGTTTCAGCTATTTCTGCTAACCGCTTACAGTTTCGATTATCCTCGGTCGCTATTAAAACTCACGTCTGTCGCATTCAAGAATATATAACTCTCTTAAAGATTCCACCTCACCTCCACACCGTATTCACAGGCGCAGCTTATGATTTTCGCAGTAAGCGAGTATCGGCTATTCCTTTTGGGCTGGCGATGCTAAAAACTTCTGAAAAAGCGTTTATGCGCCGGGAGCTAAATTCTGCTGTCGTTGCTAGCGGCCGCGAGGATTCTTCGAGACGATTAAAAGGAAACAGATGGAAGGAATAGCTATGAAGACCTTGGACCTTTTGCGCAATCGGCGCTCCCGATACCAGCTGGACCGGAAGATTCCCCTCAGCCACCAGGAACTGCTCGATTTGATCGACGAGGTAACCGTGCAGGTTCCAGATGCTTTCAATATGCAGTCGCAACGACTCCTGGTAGTTACTGGAGAGAATCAGGACGCCCTCTGGAATCGGGTTTTTGAGGTTTTCGAGGGAAAAGTTTCGCGGGAAAAGATTGATTCTTTCCGGGCTGGTTACGGCACTATTCTCTACTTTTATGACCAGGCAGTAACCGAAGAAATGGCGGGCAAGTTCACCGCCTATGCTGACAAGTTCCCGCATTGGGCGGCGCAATCCTTGGGAATGCTGCAGTTTTCACTGTGGGTAGCGCTCCGGGAAGCAGGAATTGGTGCTTCCCTGCAACACTACAATCCGGTGATTGACCATGAGGTCAAGCAAATGTTCGACCTGCCCGAAACCTGGGTGCTAGATGCGCAAATGCCGTTCGGCCTGGCCAGCGATGAGCCCTCTCCTAAGCAGCTGCAAGACATTCGCCAGCGGGTAATCCAGCGTTAACAAAGCAATCGAGCGCCGGCAAGGTCAAGCGTTAGACCTTGCCGGTAGCCCGGCGGCATTATTCCCCGGCTCGAGTTGGAATCCACCTGGCATTTTCAGGTAATAGCCCAAATTTCGCGGCTATGCCAGGTAAAACAACCTATAGGAGTACGCCCTGCTCACTGCTGCTAGTTTTTTCTGGCGTCAGCGAAAGAGGCGCTACTACCTCCATAGTGTCCTCTAGAGGAATTTCACCTAAAGCTGCCAGCACACACCTGCCTACGTGGTAACCCAAGTTTACCGGTACCGCGTTACCTATCTGTTTGTATTGGGCAGCCATGGATCCACAGAACTCCCAGAGATAGCGATACGCATCCCCTAAGAGCTTTGCTTACCGCAATAGCTCCCCCTTAGATTGAGGAGGAGCTCTCAGCTTAGCGGTAGCGGCGGCGCAGGATAACTGTCGCTCCCAGCGCTACCCCCAGGGCACAAATCCCCAACAGAGCAGCAGAACTACTGCCGGTATGAACTATTTCCTCCGGCACCGGAGGTGTCGCAGGCGGAGTCCCTGGTGGGGTTACCGGAGGGGTTGCAGGTGGAGTCACCGGCGGAGTTACCGGTGGCGTGGAAGGAGGCGTTGGCGGCGGGGTGGGCGGAATAAAAGTATTGGTGAAGGACACCAGGTTAACCCCATCATTTTGCTCGGCTTGGGCAACTTGGCTGACCTCGAACTTACCCGCAAGTTCTGCCGGCAAATTCTCTGTCACCTTATAGGTAAGCGCCACTCGCTCTTCCGGTTTCTTCTCCACATCTGCGAGCGTATATTTAGGGAGCTTCTCGAGGGCGAATTGAAAGTCTTTGCCCTCGCCTTGTCGGAAACTGTCGGCTTTCAGATACTTTCGCACCGGCTCGGTCGCTATTTTGTTGTCTCCCTGCCAGGTTTCCACTTGGAAGTTATCGATATAATCACGCATATCGAAATCTTTAAGCAGTTCAAGTCCGCCCTCCCAGTGTTTCTTAACCAGCAAATCCAGGTAGGGGATAATCTCGGTTTCTGAATCAGGAATCCGGTTATAAATAGGTTGCTTGCCTAGTTTTTTCAGCTTTACTTGAAACTTAATCGAGAGATTTCGCGCCTCAGGAATTTTAATCGCTTTAAGAAAATCGAATTCTGCTACCTGGGTCTTTGCCTTGTCCAGCAGCCTAATCTCCCGGGTGTCCGGGTTATAGCGGGCCTCAAAGTCCGTGGCGAAGTCCCCGTCCTCCATGACTTTTAAGGAATCCGGAACCAGTTCCAGGCGTTCATCTAGCTTATCGATTACCGTGGCCGTGTCCTTAAAGCCCATGTCTACATACTTGCCATACTTAACCACCAGGCGGTGATCTCCCGGAATCTTCGCGTTAATCTGGTAGTCGATTAAGTCTCCCCTGCTGGCGTAGGCTTTTTTCGCGTCCTCCCCAATCGGGTATTTCGCCTGGTCGATAACCTTATCAAAAACCGGTTTCTTCGGTACCAGCAGTAGCAGCGGGGTCTTGTAACCAATCAAAGCCCGCGAGCGCGCATCATCCTTAAATCGCTCATCGGTAGCGCCATAGGGATTAGCCCACACTTCTTCATGATTGCTGTTCGACTGGAGCATCCTCATAGTGAGCCGCCCATTTTCTGCCAGGCGAACTCCGTACTGTAATGACAGGTTGTAGTCTTTCTTGAACGCTGGCGCCGCGTCCTCAATCCGCACCGTATACTCCCCCGGAGTTACTGCCTTAAACAAGCTTGCCGGATAATCGTAGGCGGTTTTAGTAGCAGTAGATTTTGCGATCAGCTTTCCTTGCTGGTTATACAGCCCCAGGGTAAACCCGGGTTTCGCATAGGCAGTAGCAAAAGAGTCATACTTGACGCTTTCGATATTAGAAGCCAGGATATACACCTGTTTTCCCAGAGTAACGGTCAAGGTATTAGTCGCCGGATCGAATTTTTGCCCGGCAATTCCGTAATACATATAAGCCTGCGGCAGGCTGGGCAAAGAAAGCTTCGCGCCCTCCGGCACCCCGGTCGCTTGAATATCGAAAGAATAATCTCCGCTGGCAGTAGGGAGCGTTAGCTGTTTTTCTGCCTGGGGATCCGGCTTACCCCCGATATTAAACTTCCAGGTGTCACTCTCCCCCAACACTTCCAGGGGACGCTTAATACTCACATGATAGGTCTTATCCACCAGCTTTAGCGGCTTTAACACCAACTGAAATCCCTCGCCCATGGCCAGCACTTTTTGCACCGAATACGGGTTTTTCTTCCCGCCATTTTTCAAGGTTACGTTCGGCAATTCTGCTTGCGTTGCCGGCACCAGAGAGCTCGGGGCGAACTTGCCGCTGTCATCGTAGGCGAGCGCTTTTAGGAAACCGTGACCAGCAGAATCTTTCCTGACCGTAACAGTCTCATTTTTCTGGCTAACCGAGTTGTATAGCGGGAGTTCAAAGGATTCCGCGGTGCCCGGAAGGGATTTCCCGGCTTCATCGACCATAGTAATGTCGTAGCGCGCCGAGATTTTTTCTTTAAAGGTCATCCGCATTTCCGGGGTGCCATCGGAGCCGGCCGCAACCTTTACTTTTTGTGCCTCCCCTATCTGCGAAAAACCTTTCTTCACCGAAAAAGTAATTTCCTTGCCGAGGGGGTAATCCGCGGCCTCTAGGCCGAACTCAATCTCGCATTTTCGCAACCCATTTTCTAGGGTTTTGTCCGAGGTAACGTCAGCGGCCTCAATCTCGTAGGAGTCAGCAAACCAGCCGGTGCCTTCTTGAATCTCTAAGTCGGTGCACTTAGCCCGGGTATAGATAGTTGCATAGAGGGCGGCTGTATCTTCGTCCTCGTCACCTGCCGCCTGCGCTAAAGGCGATAAAAACGCCATCCCTAAGATTAGTGCCAGGATCACACCGATCAGAGAAAGGTTCGCGGCTTTTCTGTTCATATTCCCCACTTGCGGTAGCAGTATTTCGACCTGTTGTCAGAATATCGCGCTGGAGATACCGAAAATAATGCAGCGTAAAAAATCACAATAATACTTGCCTGGAAGGAGAGAACAAACCCACCAGAAAAAAACTGCAAAATTAATAGCTGCTATTACCTATTTGACATGGAAAAACAGCCACCTGTATTCGGGGAGAATCGCGCACTTGCAGGAGGGAGCAATGCTGCGTATGATCCAGTTCGTGTCCAAAACACAGCGGCATTATTTTAACTATGCGGCAGTGATATTATCCGGGTTCCTCATCGCCCTGCTGATAGGAACCTGCCTACTAATGCTGCCGTTATCCACGGTGCATGTCGGGGGTCTACCGCTACTTCCGGCCTTATTTACCGCCACCTCTGCCCTCTGTGTTACCGGCTTGACGATTGTTGACACCGCCACCTATTGGACGGATTTCGGCAAAGTCGTAATTTTACTATTAATACAGGTAGGCGGCTTCGGGGTGATGAGCTTTGCGGCGGTGCTCGCCCAAGCAGTAATCCGCCGAGAAAGCCATAGCGCCAAGTTAGCTTCAGCGGCCGAGCGGCGCAGCGTCACCGGCAGGTTGGGCGTGCTGTTGCGCCGGGTACTGGGAACTTCCCTCTTGGTTGAGCTACTAACCGCCATTCCCCTGACGATTCGTTTCCTGTCCCTAGGGTATTCGCTGCCCCGCGCCCTCTGGCATGGGGTATTTCACGCAGTTTCGGCCTTTAATAATGCTGGCTTCGCCCTCTATTCCGACAATATGTCTTCCTTTGTAGGCGATTGGGGGGTGTGCCTTCCCATAATGGTGGCAATCATTATCGGAGGTTTGGGATTCCCCGTCCTCTTCCAACTGCGTACCAGCCTATTCAAGCCTTACCGCTGGTCACTGCACACACGGATGATGATAGCTGGCACCGGCGGCCTCCTAGTATTTTCTTCCCTGCTGGTTACCGCTTTTGAGTGGCATAACCCGAAAACTTTGGGCAAACTCCCCACCGCGGACGCGATCCTGGCCGGAATATTTCAAGCAGTCCAAACCCGCACCACCGGTTTCAACTCGATAGATATTGGACAAATGCATGAATCCACCTTGTTTGCGATGGACACTTTCATGTTTATCGGCGCGGGACCGGCCGGAACGGCCGGGGGTATCAAAATCACCACCATGTTTGCCCTCCTGGCAATTGTCGCTGCCGTTATCCGCGGGCGCAACCAAGCAGTAGTGTTTGGAAAAAGCATTTCTTCCGAGGTCGTCCATCAAGCAGTCGCAGTGGTGGTGCTGGGATTTATCTTGGTGGTTACTTCCACCATTTCGATCATGTTCTTAACCCACTTCAACTTGTCGCAAACCCTATTTGAAGTGTTCTCCGCTTTTGGTACCGTGGGTCTATCTACCGGAATAACGCCGCTACTTAACGATCCTTCGCAGTTAATACTTATAGCTTTAATGATTATTGGGCGCTTAGGTCCGATTACGGTTGCTACCGCACTCGCTTTCGCACCTAGTGCCTCTAAGATTTCCTTCCCCACAGAAAGGCCGATCATTGGTTAATTTCTCGAAACCTACTTACGCGGTGCTGGGCTTAGGACGCTTTGGCAGCGCCGTTGCCCGCGAACTGATGTCCGACTATGCCGTAGTTATCGGTATCGATTTAAACGAGACGGTAGTAAACCGCAATAACGGTATCTTGAGCCAGGTGGCGCAAACGGACGCTACCGATATTGCCTCCATTACTGAACTCGGTGTGGCTGATTGTGATGGCGTAGTAGTCGGGATTGGCGGCCCCCACGTAGAGGCCTCTATCCTCACTTGCTCCCTGCTCACCGATATGGGGGTTAAGAACCTGTGGGCAAAGTCCTCCGGAACCGCCCACGGACGTATCTTGGAACAGATCGGAGTCCCCCATATCGTTTATCCCGAAGTAGCAATGGGGCGCAGGGTAGCTCACTTGGTACGCGGGGTAAATCTGGACTACGTGGAGCTGTCTGCCGGCACCGCCATGGTTAGAACTATTCTTCCCAAGTCGGCGGCCGGGCCTCTCGATGAGGTAGATCTTTGGAATCGGCACGGGGTAAAAATCGTAGCAGTGCTGCGCGAAAACCAATGGCAACCGGTACTGGGGGAAGTAGAACTTTCCGAAGGCGACCAAGTACAGATTTACGGCGGCGCGAAACAGGTAGAAAAGTTCGCCCGCCTCGCTCCCCGCCCCTAGCTACCCGATCCCGCCGCAGCTCCTAACAAAACCGAGCTACTTGCCTCCGCAGGCCTTATTGCAATGGCGATATCTCAAGTAGCAGTGCGGATTATGATTCGCGGGGACGACTGTTGATACTGTGAGTCTTTGAGTGAAACAAGCTGCCAATCTTGTTAGCTGTTACTGCTAGCAGCGAATAGGCAATCCCGTAGACCAACGCGGATTCGTTAAAAAAGATCAGCATGGGCACCATGAAAAACAGTATCGGCATCACTATCCATAAAACAGTGAAGCCCTCCGTGATTCCGTCCCAGGCGGCTAGCGTGACTGTGATTAGCGGAAACGCTATGAAAAGCAGTAAAACAAACGCCATCATGCCTAAATCGGAGGCATTGCCTAATCCGATAGCGGCTCTAGTAAGACCAGGCAGCAAAAGATAGCAAGCGAAAAGCGCGCCAAGTCGTGCCCATGTGCCGCTCCTTTTCCACCTTTGCATGCACTCATTTTTCCATGACCGGAAGGGGAAAAACCATGGGTCTTAGAAACTGGCTACGCCCCAAACCAAGCGACGTTAAAAACCACCAGATGAACTCGTCCTATCCGTTTATATTTGAGCCGACTTCTTCTGGGCTTCCGGTTACCGAACGTAGCGCGATGCATAGGACGCTCATCTCTATCGCGTAATCTTGCAGGAGATTTTGGGATCTCAAATCTACTACGAGTGCTGCGGTAAAGTAGAAGGTGCAGAAGGTGGGAACAAGGTCTCCCATCATGTCTTAGAGGGTGTCTAGCGGACGCAAGCGCTGCTAGGCTCTCTTCTTATTTCATTTCCGGCCTAGGGGTCATTACCGCGTTAACCCGGGAGATACCCGTCAGTCAATCTTCCACCACGAGGTTGATAGAAGCAACAAGATC
>ERZ1673752.4190-NODE-4190-length-12399-cov-4.861552_pt1 | contig 12399 bp, 5 predicted proteins | sample MGYA00580195_ERZ1673752 | MGnify/ENA primary metagenome ERZ1673752 (study PRJEB41218, sample SAMN15661744) | gut metagenome | host: Homo sapiens | place: Canada: London | collected 2015-08-20/2019-03-30 | study: EMG produced TPA metagenomics assembly of...
ACTGAGGTTCACATTCTTAGACAGGGGCAGCATACAGCCCGCCCCCAGGATCCGCCCGTTGCGGATGATGACGGCGCCGTCGTGCATGGGCGCCTTGACGAAAAAGATGTTCTTCAGCAGCTCGCTGGAGACGGAGGCATCCAGCGTGGTACCGGAGCGCACCACGTCGTCCAGCAAGATCTTCCGCTCGAACACGATGAGCACGCCCGTGCGGGTGCGGGACATCTCCGTGCAGGCCAGCACCGTCTGGTCGATGGCCCGCTCCAGCTCCGGCAGCTCCTTCTCCGGTGCCAGCGTCCGCAGCAGGCGGATGTTCTTGCTGCCCAGCTGCTCCAAAATCCGGCGGATCTCCGGCTGGAACACGATGATCAGGGCCAGCACGCCCCACTCCACCATGTGGCTGAGGATGTAATTCACCACCCGCAGGTTCAGCTTCGAGGACAGCCACAGCGCCGCCAGAAAGATGGCCACACCCTTCAGGATGTTGGCGGCCCGTGTACTCTTCACCAGCGACAGCAGCTTATATACCAGATACGCCACGATGGCCACGTCCAGCAGGTCCGCCAGGCGGATCAGAGGCAGGTATCCTTTGATATTTTCCAATACAGACAGGATCTTTTCCATATTGCAGACCTTTCCCATTCGCATACCAATAGGTATTTCACATTATATAATTATTTTCGGAGAATTGCAATAAAAACGTAGGGGCGTGTCTGACATTTTCACGAATCGGCGGGATCGACGGGAAAAAAGGCCCCCTCCGGCCGGGGCCGGAGGGGGCTAAGGAACATGGATTTACTTTACAGGGAGTGGGAGCTTCAGCTCTGCTCCTCCCGGCGCAGGATCCGCTTCCACTGAGCCAACTTCTCCTGATTGGTGGTAACGTCGAAGGAGGCATCCTCCAGTGCCTCCATCAGTTCCCGGCAGGATTGGAAGCGCCTCACCGGGTCGGGCTGCACACACTTTTGGATCAAGTCACCCAACTGATGCGGGAAGCCGTCGATATACATTGCATGGATGCAGCCTATCTCATAGGGCGGCACGCCGGGGTTACAGCCGGTCGCCAAATAATAGAGCGTGGCCCCCAGACCGTAGATATCTGTCCGGGCATCGGTCTGTCCCATACCGCCGAACTGCTCCGGGGCGGCATAGCCCCGTGTACCCAGACAGACGGTATCCCCCGCTTTGCCGGGTTTATAGACACGCATCGTGCCGAAATCGATCAGTGCAAGACGACCATCGGGCCGCAGCAGGATATTTCCCGGCTTCATGTCACGGTAGACATAATTTCTCTCATGTAGATAGCGCAGCACATCGCATAGCTGCCATGCCCAATCCACCACCTGGATCAGATCCTGAGTCCCTTCTCTGGCCATGACGCTCTCAAGTGTCTCGCCATCAAAATATTCCCGGACCACGCAGAGAGTCTCCTCATCCTCCAGAACCTCTACCAGCTTTGGAATGGCCGGGTGATCCAGCTGCCGGAGGAGGTCAGCTTCCTTCAGGAGCAGCTCACGGATGACAGAGTGGTACTCTTCACTCTCCTTTTTACATCCCTCCATTATATATGCTTTACTGTTTATATCCCGAACTACATATGTCCCACAGCACCCATTTTTTTCCAATCTACGGCACACCTTGTATTTCCCATCTACCATTCCCCCTATATCATAGCCCGTGTACTCCTCCGCAGTATCCTGCGGAATCACGTTCTGCGCACTATGCATCGCTTCATGGCTGATTTCCCGTAAATTGTTTGTGCTCGCTTTCATTTTTTCTGCTTTCTTTTGCTCTGCAATCTCTTCATATTTATTATAAGAAAAAGCAAACGGCATACGATATCGTGCATATTTAAGGCGACTTGGAAAGAATTCCACAGATACTGTCCTTGCAAATTCAATCGTATCCCTTGCAGAAAGCAGATACTCCCTCCACGCCTCAAGTTTACGTCTCTGGAGTGTAGTCCCGTTCTTCGAGTTCATATCGCAGATATACCACATATGGTTTTTATAGATAAATTTAGCGTGGAACCGACTTATCGCTATGTACTTACAATTTTCACGCACATCAAAATTCAAATCTCGCAGGGGATCTCGGCCAACCGTGACACATTCCTCTTCAAATGCGCCCTTGCCTCTTCCCGTCAGCGCAATGGTATTTCCATCACCCCAAACTCTGAGCTCGAGGAGCGGCGGAAACAGTTCTTGTGTGGTTCCATACTCCGCCTCCTCCCCCTGTGTGCAGCTATGTCTGCCAGGAACAACCTGTTCTTTTTCCGGTATCATTTTTCCGCATTTTGCACACACCATCACCTCGCCGCCTTGGGGATCTGCTCTAGTGATAAATTCATGTTTCCCACTGATACAGTCGAGAAGTTTTGAAGCTTTTTCTTCTATGGCCTCACGAATCACTATCATAGACAGCCGCTCCATGCCGGTCCTTGTGGGGTGGGAGCCGTCGATGGCATCATAGGGCAGGTGATAGGCATACAGATCGATGAGCCTGCCGCCCTCCAGCACTGCCGTGCGGCGGATGATATCGTTATATACCTCGATGGAGATACCGCCTACGCTCTCCGGAAACGCAAAGGCCGGATCGGTACTCATATAAGTGGAGCAGAGTGTGCAGCACCAGAGCTCGGCATCCGGATAATTGGCCCGCAGCTTTTGCAGCATCCGCCGGTAGGCCGTCTCGAACACGGAATACCACTCGTCGGTCACTCCGCCGTCCTCCATGGGCCGGACGGCGTTCGCCCAGTCATTGGTGCCGAGATAAACCAAAATCACATCCGGCCGGACACCCCGCATATGCAGATGGCTGGTCCGCTGGTCGCTGCACCCGGAGGGGAACAGCTCATGCTGCCCCGGCAGCTTTGTCACCCGACTGCCGGACCAGGAGTCATTGACCAGCAGTTCACCGCCGAAGAAGTCGATGACCTGCCCCCACCATGTATCCGCCATGGTATAGACCCCCGTCCGGCTGCAGACGTCGCCTTTGTAGAAGACGCTGTGATCCGGCGGATTATAGCTTTCCAGTGTGCTGACAGAGTCTCCCAAGACGGAAAATTGTTTGCCTCGATAGAGGTTTGTCGTTTTCCACTGGGAAAGCTCCTCCTGCCGTATTTTCTCCGGGGTAGGCGCATCGTCCACCAGCCACATGGGGCCGGAAAAGCGGAGCTTGGCAGCCTCGGTAGAGAGACCGTCAAAGGCGAGCTGGAAGGCCATCAGGTTCGGACACGGCTTAAAGGGATCGTTGCCGTTGCTGCTTTTGATGGCAAAGACGATATCTGTGAAGCAGGTATCGTAGTGCTCCTCCAGCAGAACATCCCGAAAGGCCTGCGCCACGATCTCCGGCGGATTCTTAAAAGCTCCGCAGCCGAAGGCACCTAAGATCAGCACCCGAATGTCGTTATCTATGGCGGCATTGAAGATGTTGCGGATACGGGAACGGAACAGATCCCCCAACACGGCGGAATTCGTATGCGGCAGCATGAATAGAATGGGCGCAGCGCAGGTGATCACATCCACACGAAACCACTGGTTCCGCTCCTTCAGGCTCAGATCCTCGTTTTTGAATACGGTCACACCCGTGGTGTAGATCAGGCGGTCGGAGTAGAGATACCGGCCGTGCTCATAGTGATACTGATAGAAGTCGTCATATACGCCGGGTGTATTGGCCAGACACGGATAGAGATTGCTGCAGCGGCAGAGGCACTCCTCCTGCGCCGTGGCACCGTTTTTCACGCCACCGCCGGGGACCTCCGGACTGGCAAAGTTCAGCACAGCCACGCCGTATTGATTCCCGAAGCGGGCAGCCGCCGCAAAGGTGGTGGTATCCTCCACCGTGATGCGCCGCTCATACCGGGGCATGAGCGGCTGTTGGGCCCTGAAATCCTCACGGTAGACCTTGGTTCCCTCCATGGCCTGACGGGTAGCGTCCCGCAGTGCTCCGCTTTCGCAGCGGTGCAGCGTGTCCTCAAAGTGCTCGATCAAATTCTCTGGCATTTTCCTTCCTCCTTATCATCCGAAACCATCAAAGCCTCCGGCTGGGGCCGGAGGCTTTGATGCCGGCTTATGCCGGGTCAGGTCTTACTTCTCTTTGTCGTTCTTCTTTTTCTTGCCGGCGGCCAGAGCGATCACCACACCGGCGATCACTACCACAGCGGCGATGGAGCCGAAGAACAGCGGCTTATTGTTGTAGTAGCGCACGAACAGATTCGTGGTGACGTAGAAGTTGGTGATCTCCTCCGTCTGCTCGTTGCCGGCGGCGTCGGTGCAGACGATCTTCACCTGATGCGCTCCGGTGGAATCGCCCGGAATATCGAAGGTGAACTCGCCCTGGTCCGCCACGATGGCGGCGATCTCCTCTGCTGTCCACGTCTTGTAGGCCTTGCTGTAATCGTCCAGATACACCACCACGGACTGAAGCAGCAGGTTATCTCCGGCGGACAGGCTCACCGTGAGGTTCTCCAGAGGATAGGTGGTATCGCTCTCCAGATTGGTCACGACCATGTTGGGCTTGGTCTTATCCACGCCGAAGCCGATCTCCTGCTTCTTGGTGTCCAGCGTGTTTTCCGCTATGTTGCCCGCAGCATCCTCGGAGTAGAAGGTCAGGCGATAGACGCCGTCATCGGCAAAGTTCTTGGCCAACACGGTGTAGATGTACTCATACCACTGACCATTGCCGCCCCGCACCTCGATGCGGTAGTCCGTACCCTCCTGCAGGATGATGGTCTGATTGTTCTTGAAGAGCGTGATGCGGATGTTCTGGAGGGCGTCGGGGTTGGTCTCCGTCACCACCACATCCTGCGGCGTCTGGACGTAGGAGCCGTTGAGCTGCTCCGTGGCGGCGCTGAGGGCATAGGTGGAGCCGAAGCGGTTGGCGGAGAACAAAATGGTCTTTTCCGTGGTGTTGCCCGCCTTATCCGTCAGGGTGGCCACCAGCGTGTAGATATCGTCTACTTCCTTCTCCTTGGCGAAATTCTTGAAGGTAAAGACCTTGCCGTTGTGCTGGTCGGCATAGGAGCCGTCCAGCGCAACGCCCTTGCGCATGGCGCCGGTGAGGGTGATGTTCACCTGTGCATCATCGTAGTTGGTATCGGAATAGGACACTACCGGGATGATGTCGCCGTTGTTGGCGGAGCGGTCGGCTACGCCGGTGATCTCCAGCGTGGGAGCCGTGGTATCCACATAGAAGGTCTGCTCCGTGAAGTCGGCGGAGGTGTTGCCCGCCTTATCCGTCACGTCGATGTCGAAGGTATACAGGCCGTCACGCTGATAGGCGATGGTGGCCGTATGGCGGTCGCCGCTGGAGGTCCAGCCGCTGACCGTGGGCAGCGCAATATCTGCGCCGTCATCGGTGGCCCGGAGGGTGATGTTCACCCGGCTGGCATCAAAATTGTGCTCCGTGACAACAACGGTGGCCGTGCGGTTTGCGTTGTAGTAGTTTCCGTTCAGGGCGGAGTTGTTGTCATAGGTGACGCTGATGGTGGGGCGGGTCTTATCGATGGTGAAGGCCGTCGGAGCGACGGTCCCGTCGGCATAGTGCACCGGCTCGTTGGGGTTGCCGGCCTGATCGGTGCAGGCGATGGCAAAGGTGTAGTCCCCCTCGGCGGTGTATTCGATGGTGGCCGTATGGAGGTCGCCGCTGGAGGTCCACTTGCTAACCGTGGGCAGCGCAATATCTGCGCCGTCATCGGTGGCCCGGAGGGTGATGTTCACCAGGCTGGCTTCGAAGTTGCGCTCTTTCACCGTGACGGTAGCCCGGCGGCTCTCCCGGAAGAAGGTGCCGCTGTCCGCCGCATTCTTGTCATATTCGATATCGATGATAGGCTTTGTGATATCGATCTTGATGGAATACTCCATGGACGTGACATTGCCTGCGTTGTCCTCGGCGGTCAGCAGGATGTGGACATCGTTGCTGTTGTTCTTTTTCGCATCCACAGTAAAGCCCATGTCCTTCTTGAACTGGCAGGGGGGAGTGTTGCCGTCCCAGCTATAGAGCACGCCCTGCTGGGTCACATCTTTCTCGTTATAGACCTTCCCGTTATAGACCGTATAGGTCACCTGCTTCAGGCCGGAATACACGCCGTTTTCCACGGGATCGTTTGCCGACACCACCACCGACACATCGCCGTTATAAATCTTGTTGTTGGTCAGGCCGGACACCCTTACGATTTCCGGGGCCGTAAACTCCTCGTGAGGTCTCTCGTTGTCCACCACCAGACCGTTGGTGCTGAGGTAGGTGACATGGCCGGCCATGTCCGTGATCTTCAGATAGACCACAAACTGCTGGTTGGGTGTAAATTCCGTGGTTTTGCCTATATCGGTCCACTTCTGCTGCGCCAGCTTATCCAACTCATCGACTGTCAGCGGTGCCTTCTTCTTGTCATCAGTCCCGAATTTCTGGACAAAGTATTCCTTGCTCTTGATGGGAGAGGTCTCGTCCCCTTCGTTATGGGTAATGACGATCTTATCATTGGCCCAAACGCCGAAGGTCAGGTTCTCGCTGCCGATCAGCGCTTCCCATGCAGGGGAAGAAGTGGGGTCCTTTCCTCCCACCACATAGGTGTTGGCGGTGATGGTGCCGGTGGGGGCTTTCGTATCCACGGTGAAGCAGTAGGGGGTTTCACCAATGGTGGTGGCGTTTACGCTCTTCGTCTGGTCCTTGTCAGCAAGGGCGGACAGACCGGCCTTGTTGGTGTAGGAGATGGACCAGATGTAATTGGCATCCCCAGAGAAGGTCACGTCACAGGAAACTTTATCCGGGTCAACAAGATTCGTCTCCGGGTCAACAGCATTACTCCAATCGGTAATCTTGACCTTGCTGCGCACGTCGTTGCCCACTGTATCCTTGATATCGAACTTGACCGCATCGAGAGCCTGAGTACTGGCTCTGTCGGTGATGGTCACAGTGGCGGTGCGGGCAGCTTTGTAGTAGCCCCGCTCAGTGCCGTTCTCCTCCACCACATTGACAGGTTTTTCCTCTCCGAACTCGTTTTCCTTTCCGAACTTGATCTCGATGGTAGGAGACGTAGAGTTGATCTTCACTGCCTTCTCCTCCGGCTTGGACACATTGCCGGCCCGGTCAGTGACCTGCACATAGATCACAACGTTGTCGCTGTTGTTCTTCCCGGCATCCACGGTGAAGGAGAGTCCCTCCAGCTCCTGCAGGATATCGCCGCCCTCCGTGTAGGTATAGAGCATCTCCCGCTGGGTCTCGGCCCCCTGCTCCGTCTCGGTGCGGTCCCTTACCACCCAGTACTCCACGGATCGGATACCGGAGTAGTCATCCGGATCGATGATGCTCTTCACCGTGGCGGTGAAGCTCTTGTTGTAGTAGCCGTTGGTGTTGGCCGCCTCCAGCGCCAGCTCCGGCGTGGGGGCCTTCTTATCCACGACGATCTTCAGGCCCTCCAGCTTCTCCGCAGGATCCGCCAGCTGCGCCACACGGATCTCCGTCTCGCCGTAGAACACCCGGATGGCCTGAATGGTCTTGGTTTCCCGAATGGCCGCCGGCTGCGTAAAGGAGGCGGTCTCCGCATCGTAGCCGCCGGAGGTTGTTCCGTCGGCAAAAATCAGCTGGATGCCCTTGATCCCGGTCTCGCTGCCAGTCTCATCGGCGGCAGCAGAAAACTGGACCGCTGCATTCTTTGCAAAGACGAAGGTGGCGCCATCCCGGCGGATGGCATCGCGGGAGTTCCAAGTGATGCCATCCAGCGCAGTGAGGTCCGTGGTGCCGATCTGGGGGCACTCCGTAAAGGTGACGGTCACCTTCGTATCCCGTTGGACTCCCGTCAGATGCAGCTGATACGACTTCTCCGCCGTTCTTCTCACGTTGGCCTTCACATCGGCTTCGTCTACCGTGATGGTGTCGATGATATAGCCGTCCGCCGGCGTGATGGTGAGGTCGACGCTGCCGTTATAGATCACCTTCTCCGGACCCTCCACCTTCACCGTGCCATGCTTGCCGGAGATCACCGTGATGGTCTGCAGCGTGGGAGCAAAGGTGATCTTGATGGTGTGGGGCGCAGTAATGTTCTTGATATCCCGTGTGAAGGGAGTATCCTTTACATATCGATTGTCATCAAATCTTTCCGCTTTGCCGTCGATCTCCACCTCGCTGACACGGTAGTTTTCCTTGGGAGTGGCCTTTATCGTCAGGGTGCTGCCCTGTTTCACGAGGACTGCTTCCACCTCGCCGCCCTGCGCTGCGGGGTCGGTTTCCACCGTTCCGAGCTGGCTGTCGTAGGTGACGGTAACGGTGTACACTCTTATGAACTTCACGGCGATCGTCGTGTCCTTATCCACCGTCAGCTTCTTTGTAAAGCTGGCAGTATCTGCAATATCCTCCTGCGTACCGTCGATGGCGATGGATTCGATCTGATAGTCATCGTCCGCCGCAACAGACAGCTCGACCTCAGTCCCCTCTTTGTAGGTCTTTTCCGTGACCGCTTCGCCGTCCAGCAGCACCTCGCCGCCCTTGTCGGCGGTGACAGTGACGGTGTACTCCTGTGCGAAGGTCACGCTAACGGTGATATCCTCGTCGGCGGTCAGCGTCTCCTGAAACGTCTCGCCCTTCTTCACTGTCCGGGGCTCACCCTTCACCGTAAGCTCCTGAATATAGGCGCCCTTGGCCGGGATCAGCTCCAGCTTCACATCGCCGCCCTTCTCCACGGTGGACGTCTCCGTCTCCTGATCGTTGATCCGGACTAATCCGTTGCCGGTCTTGGTGACCGTCACATTCACGGTATCAGGGGTCTTGACCGTCAGCTTCACATCCACATTGCCGGTCACATCCGTGACAGCGGCACGGTCGGAAACGGTGTCATAGCCCTCCGCCGATACGGTATAGGCCAATGTGACCGCCTTGCCGTCTGCGATGTCCTGTGCATAGTCGGTCATCTCCTGAATGACCGCCTCGCCGTCGGTGGTGGTCACGGTGTTCTTGGCACCTTTCGTGCCATCCACCTCGATGGTATAATCCACCGATGCGCCGTCCAGCTTGGCATCCTCGTCGCCGCCTGTCACGCAGACGGTAAAGGCATCCGCATAGGTCGCCGTGCTTGCAAACGCAGAGACCGGCACAAGGCTGACGGCCATGAGGAAGGCAAGGACGGCAGACAGAATGCGTTTTTTCATTCTAACTTCGTTCATCTCTCACTGCTCCTTACTGTTGAGGTGTTTCTTGGTGTCTTATTTTGTCATCCGATAGACGGATGATAAAAACTACTCGATGATCTCAGAGCTGGCGCTAAAGCCCATCTCCACATCCGTGTGGAATGTGCGCTTCTCCTCCGACTTCGGGGCGGCAGGCTCTCGCTCCGCTTCCGACAGGACCGTTGTGGCGCCCACCTCCTCCGGCTGCTGCAGAACCGTCGTCTCCGCCGCAGTCTCGGTGAGCACGGTGGTAGCCTCTGCCGCCGCTGTCAGCTCCATGGTGGAGAGCTTCTCCGTACCCGGAGAGCCGCCCATTCCCGCCATTTGTGGCTCCAGTCTGCCGGAGGGCGATATCTTCGCCGTGAGCTTGCCACGGGCAGCATTTACGGGGCTGGGCTTATATGCCTTATTGCCGCTGGCCTCGTTCTGGGCCCGGATATCCCGGATGGCCTTGCGGGCCGTAGCTCCTGTTACGTCACCGATGACGCTGCGGATATCCAGCAGGAAGAAAATTGCAATGGCCGCCAGTAGGAAAATACCCGCCAACACATAGGCCACCGTCGAGAGCATTTGCAGCGTTTCAACCGTCATGCCTGCTTCCCTCCCTTCGTGGCATATGCCGTCTCAATGGCCTTTTTCGTATCCGCCAGCAGCGAAACGGTGGCCTCCTTCTTATGCTCCGTGGTGTCGGCAGTGGCAGAGATGCCTGTCACCGTTCGCTCCACCTGATCGTACATCTGCATCATATCCGCCTGACTGATGCCGTCGCCCTTAAACTTGGTGGCATACTGCTGGAGCGCACTGCGGGAGAGCTCCAGCAGCTCCAGCCGCACGATCTCGCTCTCATTTTCATCGGCGGCCACCGTATCCAGCAGCTCACGAATGTTATCAAAGAAGGGCTTATACTTTCCCTTATCGCTGGCCTCGGTGATATCAGTGGTGATATCCCGGTAGAACGAGCCGATGTTCACATAGACCCTCGCCATATTCAGGTTTGCATAGCCCTCCGGGGCGTTGTCCAGCACGTCCTGGAACCACTCCACGGCGCTCTTGGCCCGTGTGACCTGATTGTCAGTCCCGTCGCCGTAATCGTAATAATACCAGTAGAGCTTTCCGGTCTCGAAGCAGATCTCCGTATAGTTGGCGGGATCCGCCTGCAGCGCCGCTTTGTTGCTCTTGATGTACTTGGTCAGCTGATTGGCCTCCTCCACGGAGAACCGGGAGTCGTCATCCTTGTAGGTCTGGATCAGCGCCAGATAGGCATCCTTTTCCCCGGCCTTATCGGGAACGGCGATGGCCTCGCCATAGAGTGCCACCTTTCCCCCGTAATCCGCCGTCTTGGACGCCTCATACAGGATATCCCGATAGGTATCCGTGGCCTGTTGGGCCGCCACATGGCTCAGTGCAAAGCCCGCCACGGCGAATACCACTGCAAGGGCCGTCGGGACAATGAATTTTGCCAGCTTGCGCTTCTGCTTCTTCTTGTAGTCCTCGTCAATCTCCTTGTAGTGGTCCAGCGCATACATCAGCTCTGCCGCTGACTGGTAGCGGTCCTCCGGGTTGCGCTGGGTACACTTCAGGATGATGCGCTCCAGACCGCCGGAGAGACTGGGGTTGATCTCCCGGATGGGCTTCATCTCATAGGGCGGTTCGCTGGGGTTGCAGCCGGTGACCAAATGGTACAGCGTAGCACCCAGACAGTAGATATCCGTGCGGGCATCCGTCTGACCCATGCCACCGAACTGCTCCGGGGCCGCATAGCCCACAGTGCCGAGACAGGTGGTATCCGCAAGATTCTTCTCCTTGAACTCTCTGGCCGTGCCGAAGTCGATGAGGGTCACGTTGCCATCCGGCTTGAGCATGATATTGGCGGGCTTCATGTCCCGGTAAATGATGGGCGGCTGCCGGGAGTGGAGATACCCCAACACATCGCACAACTGCTTGGCCCACTCAATGACGTACTCCTGCGGCTGGGCGCCGTACTCCTCCAGTGCCTTGTTCAGGGAATTGCCCTGCACGTAGTCCATGATGATGATGAACGAATCCTCCGTATCGATCACGTCGATGATACTCGGCAGATTCGGGTGGCTCAGCTTCTTGAGGATATTCGTCTCCGCCACCAGGCCCTGCTTCACGGATTCAAAATTCAGTACACCGTCCTTGCGGACCTCCTTCACTGCCCAGGTCTTGTTCGCCTTCTCATTGATGGCCATATATACGACACTCATGCCGCCTTGTCCGACCTTGTTGAGGATCTTATATTTTCCGTCAACGAGGGATCCTATCTCCAGCATCCCGTTCCCTCCATATTTCAAAATGTTCTGATGGTCACCACCGAAATGTTGTCACGCTCCCGGCGCTGCTTGTTCAGCTCGATCAGCGCCTCCATATTGCGCTGCATCCCATCGGCATCGGTCATCACCGTCGGGTTCAGATAGGCATATATCTCCCCCTCCGTGATCTCGTGGCGGAATCCGTCGCTGCACAGCATATAGGTGGCATTCAGCGCCGTATCGCCAAAAAACATATCCGGATAGACCTCGTCGGATGCACCCACGCATTGCAGCAGCACACTGCGCCGAGGATCGGTCTCCGCCTCGACCTGCGTCAAGTTCCCCAACTCCACCTCTCTGGCCACCACGGTCTGGTCTTTGGTCAAAAGGACCACATGGTCGCCTATCTCGTAGGCACGGGTATCACCGACGTTGATGATATAGTACCGCTGCTCCGTCAGGAGCAGTGCCGTCACCGTGGTGCCAAGGCCACTGGCAAGGCCGCACCGCTTTCCGTACAGCTTGATCTTCTCGTTGTACTCGGTGGCGATGCCCACCCAGTCCGCCCGGACGGCCGAATCGGTCAAGCCGCTTTCGCACAGATCGGGAAGCCGCTGCTCCGCCCACTTGCAGAATGCATTGACCACGGATGCACTGGCTACCTCGCCCTTGTCCAGACCACCCATTCCGTCGCAGACCACGGCAAAGGCCATCCGGCCCAGCGGCGTCGTCACCACACGGGCGTTAAAGCTATCCTGATTGGTAGCCTTGGTGGTCCCGATATCTGTGGCTGTGGAGATGATGAAATTCATTGCTATACATCCTCTCTTGGCAAAAATAGCGCATCTCAGCGAAGCTTAAATTCAAAATCCTCGTTGCCGAGACGGATCTTGGTTCCCTGCTGGATTGGCACCTCCGTGTTGGGCTGGATCATTTTGCCGTCCACGGAGGTGTGATTGGTGGACTTG
>ERZ1673752.4198-NODE-4198-length-12381-cov-11.437936_pt1 | contig 12381 bp, 11 predicted proteins | sample MGYA00580195_ERZ1673752 | MGnify/ENA primary metagenome ERZ1673752 (study PRJEB41218, sample SAMN15661744) | gut metagenome | host: Homo sapiens | place: Canada: London | collected 2015-08-20/2019-03-30 | study: EMG produced TPA metagenomics assembly of...
GTACCCTCTCCGTCTTCGCTTCGCTCAGCCACCTCTCCCAAAGGGAGAGGCAAGGAATGAGGGAAAAGGGGAATTTTAGCGCAAATCTGCCAGTCCTGAATGATAAAGCGCCCTGCCGGGGTTCCCGGCAGGGCGCGGTGTTTATTCTGACTGACAGGCACTTTCAAACTGCTCCAGCGTCATGTCGCGGGTGACGGCGATGCGGGGGATGAGAAGGGGATCGGTGCCGGTCAGGTAGCTGCCGTCGAAGGTGCGCACGCCGTAGGCGTAGAACCAGCCGGCGGCGGTACGGGTACGCTCGGTGCATTTTCCGTTCGGGTACGAGACGGCGGTGGGGACGCGCCCGCAGGCGAAGGCCAGGGCGAGCTTGCTGCGCAGCAGCTCGGAGATCAGCTCTGCCCAGCCCATGTCCGCCATGTTCCGGTGGCTCCAGCCGTGGCTCTGGATGCTGACAAGGTCCGACTGTGCCAGCTCGCGCAGCTGCGGCCGCGTCAGCTTGTGGGGCTTTCCAATGTCGCCCGCGATCATGAAGATGGTCGCTTTCATGTTATATTTCTGCAGCAGCGAGAAAAGCTGTGTGTAATTGTCATCGTAACCGTCGTCAAACGTCAGGATGATGGGCTTTTTGTACTGCTCGACGTGCGCGAGATCCTCCAGAAAGATCGTTTCGTAGCCGTTATCCTGCAGATATTGCAGCTGCCGCTCCAGCTCCGCGGGCTTTACGAACAGATGCGCTTCGCCCCAGCAGTCGTCGCCGACGGCGTGATACATGAGAACGGGGACCTGCTGCCCGGCCTCGGAAGGCGTGAGCCGGGCGAGACTGCGCACGTGGAGCAAAGCGAGCAGCAGAAGCGCCGCGGGGAGCAGCAGCCAGAGCCATGCTTTTTTCACGCGCCGCGTACCTCCGTGCGGTCACGCGGGAAGGTAACGATGGCCTTGAAGAGGTCGCCGTCGATCTCCAGCCGGAACGTTCCGCCCTGCAGCTCGGTCAGGCTCTGAGCGATGGAAAGGCCGAGACCGCTGCCCTCGGTGTGGCGCGAGCGGTCGCCGCGCACAAAGCGCGCCATCAGCTCCTCCGCCGGGATGTTCAGCTCGTATTTGGAGATGTTTTTGAAGGTGATGGAGACGGTCTCGTCGTCCGCCGCGCTTTCAAAATAGACGCGCGTGCCGGGCAGAGCGTATTTGCAGATATTTGCGAAGAGATTGCCAAGAACGCGGGACAGCAGCTGGCCGTCGGCCTGAATGACCGGCTGCGAGGGTGCAGGCCGGAAGACCGGCTCGAGCTGCGCGGCTTCGAGCTTTTCCATATAATCGCCCGCCAGCTGGCTGATGAGGACGTTCACGTCCGTCCGCGCCAGATGCACCGGCAGGCAGCCGGAGGACGCCTTGGACGCTTCGACCAGGTCTTCCGTCAGCTTCTTGAGCCGCGCGGACTGCCGGTTCAGAACGTCGACGTATTCCTTCGCCTTCTCCGGCTGGATATCCTCTTTTTCCAGAAGATCGACGTAGTTGACGATGGAGGTCAGCGGCGTTTTGATGTCGTGGGAGACGTTGGTGATGAGCTCCGTTTTCATGCGCTCAGCGCGGATCTGCTCATCGACGGCCTTCTGAATGCCGGACTGGATGCTTTGGAGATTCTCCTCGTGCTTTTTGAGCGCGGGCAGCCAGCGGGGGATGGGCTTGCCCTTGTAATCGGTCTGCCCGTCGGCGATGGCCTTTCCTTCCTTCTGCAGAATTTTCAGGCCGGAAGCCACATATAGAATCACAATGGTCAGAACGCCGCGGGAGAGCAGCCACCAGAGCGCCGCCGCAGAACTCCCGTCAAACATCAGAAGCAGATCGATGAAGCAGAAGCCTGCCCAGATCAGCATTGTCCGCCAGACCATCGGGATGCGCCCGAGTCCCCGGAAGATCCACGCGAAGACCATGTAGACGATCGTGTTTTTGAAAAAGCCCGGCGCCTTCGCACGCCCCGCAACGCTCAGGATGAGCGTCAGCGCCAAAGCGGCTGTTCCGAGGATGAGAAGAATGTAATACCAGCCGTTGATGTACCAGATTTCGCTGACGAACGTAGCCCATGCGTAGAACAGGAAGATGAGCAGAAGAGCAAACAGATCGAGCGGGATCCTGTTGAGCCAGCACTGATAGATGCCGTCCACGCCCTCCTTATGTCCCATGGCGCACAGGAGGAAAATGAACAGGAACAGGCAGGCTGCAAGAAGCAGCACGGCCAGCACGATCAGCAGATAGCGCGCATCGATCAGCCGGTTGACCCATGTCATGATGTACAGTGCGCGGTCGTTCGGGGCGAGCGGGCTTTTGAGGTAGGCCTGATAGACCGCCGTGACGTCGCTGCCGTCGTCCAGCGAAGTGGTCATGTCCTGCTGATAATAGGCGGAAGCCTTGCCGGTATAATCGTCTTTGTTCAGAGCGCCTGTGCTGAACAGGATCTTGCCGGTGTCTTTGTCGGTGAGCTTGAAGTAGATATTGGAGGTGAGAGGGTCATAGCGCTCGCGGAGCAGATCGCGTGTGATCTTATCATCGTCAACCCAGGCGTGCAGCGCCGTCCAGCCGTCGCCGTTCGTCTGCTGGAGGATCTCGTTTTCCGCGATCTGGCGCACCTGCTCGCCGCCGTCAGCGTAGGCGCCGTAAGTGAAAAGATATGCGGTACCAAGTGCAGATGCGGCAAAAAGAATTGCGAACACGACCAGCAGCGCGATGGCCGTGCATTTGACCCAGAGTTTTCCGTAGAGCTGTTTCATTGCCTGTCTCCTTCCAGCTTGTAGCCCTTGCCCCAGACGACCTTCAGGTAGCGGGGATTGGACGGGGCGATCTCCAGCTTCTCACGCAGGTGGCGGATGTGGACGGCCACGGTGTTGTCGATGCCGACGGGCGCTTCGTTCCAGACGGCGCTGTAAAGCTCCGACGGCGTGAAGACCTTGCCGGGGTGCTGCATGAGATAGTAGAGAATGTCATATTCCTTCGGGGTGAGCGAGATCTCTTCGCCGTCGAGCGTGACGCGCTTGGCGTCGTGGTCGAGGGAGATGCCGCCGACGCGGATCTCCGACGGCGCTTTGACGGCCGCGCCCAGCTGCAGGAATCTGCGCAGCTGCGATTTGACGCGCGCGAGCACCTCGACGGGGTTGAAGGGCTTCGTGATATAGTCGTCCGCGCCGACGCTTAAGCCCAGGATCTTGTCCGAATCCTCGGACTTGGCCGTGAGCAGGATGACGGGAATATTGGAAAATTCGCGCAGCTTCGCCATGGTGGTGATGCCGTCGATGCCGGGCATCATGATATCGAGAAGCGCCAGCTGCACCGGCTCCTCCTTCGCGATCCTGAGCGCGTCCGCGCCGCAGCAGGCAGTGTGGACGCAGTAGCCGTCGGATTCGAGATAAATTTTTAACGCCGCGACGATATCTGCTTCGTCGTCGCAGACCAGAATGTGATGCATAATTGACTTTCCTCCGCTTTTTTTCTCTGTGATAATCATAGCCAAAATCGGATGAACAAACAAGCGGCAAACACCTTAAGATTTCATGAAGACGGCTTCCGCTTGCATTCTGCGGCGGTTTGTGGTATGAAAGAAGAAATAAGATAAGGAGGCTTTCCTATGAAGGTATTGCTTTTGAACGGCAGCCCGCACGAGCACGGCTGCACCGACACGGCGCTGCGCGAGGTCGCCGATACGCTGCGCGAGGAGGGGATCGAGGCCGAAATTTTCTGGATCCGCAACGAGCCGGTCGGCGGCTGCATCGGCTGCGGCGGCTGCGCGAAGGCGGGCAAGTGCGTCTTCGGCGGTACGGTCAACGAGTTTGCGGAAAAGGCCATGGAGGCCGACGGTTTTGTGTTCGGCACGCCGGTGCACTATGCGGCGGCGTCCGGCAACGTGACGGCGTTTCTGGACCGGCTGTTCTATTCCGCGCCGAAGGCGGCCTTCTGCCGCAAGCCGGCGGCGGTCGTGACTTCTGCGCGCCGCGCGGGCACCACGGCGGCGTATGAGCAGCTGCTCAAGTATCCCGGCATTTCGGAAATGCCGATCGTCTCGTCGTGCTACTGGAACAACGTCCACGGCTCCTGTCCCGAGGATGTGCAGAAGGACGAGGAAGGCCTGCGCACGATGCGCGTGCTGGGCCGCAACATGGCGTGGATGCTCCGCTGCATCGCCGCCGGAAAAGCCGCCGGTGTCCCGGACCCGAAGCAGGAACCGATGCTGAGAACGAATTTTATCAGATAAACAGGGCGGCAACGAGATAATAGCCGCCAGAAACGATCTGATTTGTTTCTGAACGCATTCTATCGGATTTGTTCGTAGGCATCGTCCCCTACAGACGAGCCAGAAGGTTTTCAGCAAAAACGGACAACAGCATTTTTGACAGTCTTGCCGGCCGTTCCCCAGATGGGGGAACGGCCGGTTTTGTGTATTTTTTCCCAAATCCCGGATTGCCGCTTGCAAAAGCGGGCGAAAGCCGGTATGATAAACTAGTTATGATATTTTTTGCGCCGCTTTGCGTGCAGCGGAGGGAGTTTCTATGTCGGCAGACATTTTGAGCAATATTCAGAACGATATTCACGCGTTTTCCAAGGGACAGAAAAAGATCGCGTCCTATATTCTGGAGAATTATGACAAGGCTGCGTTCATGACGGCCAGCCGTCTCGGCAAGACGGTGAACGTGTCGGAATCGACGGTCGTGCGCTTTGCCGTGGAGCTGGGCTACGAGGGCTATCCCGAGATGCAGAAGAACCTGCAGGAGCTGGTGCGCAACCGGCTCACGAGCGTGCAGCGCATCGAGGTCACCAACGATCAGCTGGAAAATCAGGACGTGGTGACGAACGTGCTGCAGCGGGACGCGAACGCCATCCGCATGACGAGCGAGGCGCTCGACCGCGGGCAGATGGCAAAGGCGGTGGAGGCGATCTTGCGCGCGCGGTGTATTTATATTGTAGGCGTGCGCTCGTCCGCGTCGCTGGCGGCGTATCTCAATTTCTATTTCCGGAATATTTTTGACAATGTCCGGCTCATTTCCTCCACGTCGACGAGCGAGATGTTTGAGCAGCTGCTGCGCGTCGGCAAAGGGGACGTTGTGATCGGCATCAGCCTGCCGCGCTATTCCAGCCGGACGGTCAAGCTGATGCAGTACGCGCACGACTCCGGCGCGACGGTCATCGCCATCACCGACAAGTCGGAGGCTCCGGCAGGCAAGGTGGCCGACTGCGTGCTGTGCGCGAAGAGCAACATGGTCTCGGTCGTGGACTCGCTGGTCGCGCCGATGAGCGTCATCAACGCGCTCGTCGTGTCCATCGGCCTGCAGCAGGAGAACCGGGTAGCGAAGACATTTGAGGATCTGGAGCGGCTTTGGGATGAGTATGGCGCGTTTGAACGGGTGGAATAAGATCGCCGTCATCGGCGGCGGCGCAGCCGGAATGATGGCCGCGGGCATGGCCGCGCGGCAGGGCGCGGAGGTGACGCTGCTCGAAAAGAACGGTCGGCTCGGCAAAAAGCTTCTGATCACCGGCAAGGGCCGGTGCAACGTGACAAACGACTGCGCATGGCAGGATGTTTTGCAGAACGTGCCGACCAATCCGCGGTTTTTATACAGTGCGCTGGCGGGCTTCCCGCCGGCGGAGGTCAAGGCGTTTTTTGAGCAGTATGGGTGCGAACTGAAAACGGAGCGGGGGAACCGCGTGTTCCCGGTCTCCGACCGGTCGCAGTCGGTGCTGGAGGCGCTGGAGCGGTTTCTGCGCGAGCAGCGCGTGCGTGTCATGGCTGCGGCGGCGACGGAGATCGCCGTGCAGGACGGCCGCGTGTGCGGCGTCAAGACGGAAAAGGGACCGGTGCCCGCGGACTGCGTGATCCTTGCAACGGGCGGACTATCGTATCCCGCGACAGGCTCGACGGGCGACGGCTACGCGCTGGCGCAGAAGCTGGGGCACACGGTCATAGAGCCGGTGGGCTCCCTCGTGCCGCTGGTGGAAAAGGGACACGAGTGCGCGAAGATGCAGGGGCTGGCGCTCAAGAATATCGCGGTCAAGCTCGTAAACAGCAAGGGTAAGACGGTCTATGAGGACTTCGGCGAGCTGCTGTTCACGCATTTCGGCCTTTCCGGGCCGGTCATTTTATCGGCCAGCGCGCATATGGCGCGCGGGGAAGAGGGGTATTCCGTCGTGATCGACCTCAAGCCCGCGCTGGATGAAAAGACGCTGGACGCGCGCATTCTGCGCGATTTTTCCGCGGCGCAGAACCGGGACTTTGAAAACAGCCTGTCGGCGCTGCTGCCGAAGTCGATGATCCCGGTGATCGTTGCGCGCAGCGGGATCGATCCTTCGCAGAAGGTCAACTCCATTACAAAGCAGCAGCGGCGCGCGCTGCTGGAGACGATCAAACAGTTCCGGATCCCCATTGCCTGCAAGGCGCCGGTCGAGGACGCGATCGTGACCGCGGGCGGCGTGCGCGTGACGGAGGTCAACGCGAAGACGATGGAATCCAAAAAGGTACAGGGCCTTTATTTTGCGGGCGAGGTACTGGACGTCGACGCCTATACGGGCGGGTTCAACCTGCAGATCGCATGGGCCACGGGCCGTCTGGCCGGGATCTCGGCCGCAAAGAAGCAATTTGAAAGCACGGAGGATGCCGTATGAAACACGTAGCGATCGCCATTGACGGGCCGGCCGGTGCAGGCAAGAGCACCATGGCCAGAGCCTGCGCGAAGGCACTGGGATATCTGTATGTGGACACGGGCGCGATCTATCGCACCGTGGGGTATTATATGCGCCTCATGGGCATCGGTCCGAAGGACAGGGACGGCATTGCTCGTCTGATCGACGAGGTCAACATTGAGATCCGGTATGAGGACGGCGTGCAGCACATGATCCTCAACGGGACGGACGTTACCGACGAGATCCGCACGCCGGAAATGTCGATGTACGCCTCCGGCGTGTCGGCGCAGCCGTGCGTGCGCGCGTTTTTGCTTGACATGCAGCGGGAGCTTGCGCGGACGCAGAACGTGGTGATGGACGGCCGCGACATTGGAACGGTCGTGCTGCCGGACGCGCAGGTCAAGATCTTCCTGACGGCGGACATCAGGGTGCGCGCCGAGCGGCGGCTGGCCGAGCTGCAGGCGAAGGGCGAAAAGACGAGCCTGCAGAAGGTGCTTGCCGAGATGCAGGCGCGCGACAAGCAGGACTCGGAGCGCGCCGCGGCTCCGCTGCGGCAGGCGAAGGACGCAGTCCTGCTCGATACCTCCGCGCTGACGCCGGAGGCGGCGGTCGACGCGATTTTGTCCATCGTCAGGGGGAAGCTCGCTTGAAATTCTGGTATCAACTTTGCTGGTGGATCTGCCGGATCGGCCTGTTTTTCTGGCACCCGGTGTTTCATACCGTGGGGCGGGAGCTGGTGCCGAATGGGACATGCATTCTGTGCGCGAACCACTCCGGCATGGCGGATCCCATCTGGATCCTGCTTGCGCTGCGCGAGCCGGAGATGATCCGGATCATTGCCAAGCAGGAGCTGCGCAGCGTGCCGTTTGTCGGCTGGGTGATGGAAAAATTCCGGATCATCTTTGTCCGGCGCGGCGCGCATGACGCGGCGGCGTATGAGAGCTGCGTGGACGCGCTGAAAAATGAGCACGACAAGCTGCTCGTCTTCGTCGAGGGCACGCGCTGCAATAAAGACAAACATGTGCGGCCGAAGACGGGCGCGGTGCGCATGGCGCTCGCGTCTGGCGCGCCGGTGGTGCCGGTATTTGTGACGCGCAACCGCACGCCGTTCTGTCCCGTCCGCGTGATCTTCGGCGAGCCGTATCCGATCGCGAATATCGACCCGGAGGACCATACGGCCTGTCAGCAGGCGGCGGACGCGCTGCTGAAAACGATTTATCAGCTTGGTGGAGATGCATATGCAGATCAGATTGGCAAAGACAGCGGGGTTCTGCTTCGGTGTTGAGCGCGCTGTCGCGCTGGCGGAGCAGACGGCGCAGTCGGGCGTCCCGGCGGTCACGCTCGGACCGATCATCCATAACCGGCATGTGGTCGAGCGGTTTGAGGCCATGGGTCTGCGCGAGATCGCGCAGGCGGACGAGGCGCAGCCCGGCCAGACGGTCATCATCCGCGCGCACGGCATCCCCGTCGCGGAGCAGCGGCTGCTGGCCGCGCGCGGCGTGACGGTCGTGGACGCGACGTGTCCGTTCGTCAAAAAGATCCACGTGATCGCCCAAAGGGCGGAGCGGGAGGGCAGAGCCCTTCTTGTGATCGGCACGCCGACGCATCCGGAGGTGCTGGCCATCGCAAGCTATTCCTCCGACGCGCACGTGTTTCAGACGGCCGGGGAGCTGCACGCGTGGCTGACAGAGCTGCCCGAGCGGCGCAATTTGCCGTTTTGTATGGTTTCCCAGACGACCGGAACACAAAAATTGTGGGAATCATGCCGGGAAATTGCAAAAAAAGAGTGTACAAATTGCGAAATATTTGATACAATATGCAGAGCTACGGAAATGCGGCAGGAAGAAGCAGCGTTTCTTTCAAAGAACTGTGATGCGATGGTCGTTGTCGGGGACGCGAGAAGCTCCAATACGGGGCGGCTCGCCATGATCTGTCGGGAGCAATGCCCGAAGGTGGCGCTCGTCGATCATGCCGATGAATTGGACATGTCCTTTTTTCATGGCGCAGCTACTGTGGGTATAACGGCCGGTGCATCAACGCCGCCGTGGATAATTAAGGAGGTAAACAACAAAATGAGCGAAGAACTGAAAGTTGAAACTGCACAGGAGGAGAATTTTGCCGAGCTTCTCGAGCAGTCCCTCAAAACTTTGAATAATGGAGATAAGGTAACTGGCACCGTTATGGCTATCGGTTCCACCGAGATCGAAGTCGATCTGGGTACGAAGCATACCGCTTACATCCCGCTGGACGATTTCTCCGGCGATCCGTCCGTCAAGCCCGAGGATGTCGTCCATGTCGGCGACCAGATCGAAGCGATCGTCGTCCATGTCAACGACGGCGAAGGCGTCGTCCGTCTGTCCCGCAAGCGTCTCGAGGCCGGCAAGGCCTGGGAAGAGATCGAGGCAGCTGTGGAAGAGAAGGCCGTTCTCGAAGGCAATGTCACTGAAGAGAACAAGGGCGGCATCGTGGTCAATGTCAAGGGCATCCGCGTGTTCGTTCCGGCTTCCCAGTCCGGTGTTCCCAAGGGCGGCGATCTGAGCGAGATGGTCGGCAAGACCGTTCAGCTGCGCATCACCGAGGTCAACCGTGCCCGCCGCCGCGTCGTCGGCTCCATCCGTTCCGTCGCTGCTGAGCAGCGCAAGGCCGCTCAGGAGAAGATCTGGAGCGAGATCGAGGTCGGCAAGCAGTATCACGGCACCGTCAAGTCCCTCACCAGCTACGGCGCGTTCGTCGATATCGGCGGCGTTGACGGCATGGTCCATGTCTCCGAGCTGAGCTGGAACCGCATCAAGAATCCGTCCGAGGTCGTCAAGGTCGGCGACGAGATCGACGTCTACGTTATCGCGCTCGATCCCGAAAAGCGCAAGATCTCCCTCGGCTACAAGACCGAAGCTACGAACCCCTGGGCGATGTTCAACAACCAGTTCCAGGTCGGCGACGTCGCTACCGTCAAGATCGTCAAGCTCATGACCTTCGGCGCTTTCGCTGAGATCATCCCGGGCGTTGACGGCCTCATCCACATCTCCCAGATCGCTGACCGCCGCATCGGCAAGCCGGAGGACGTTCTGTCCGAGGGTCAGGAAGTCGACGCGAAGATCATCGACATCGATCAGGAGCACAAGCGCATCTCCCTGTCCATCCGCGCCCTGCTGGCGCCGGCTGCCGAGGAAGACGACGCAGAGTAATCTGATAATAAAAAATCAGGCTGCTATGCAGCCTGATTTTTTTATGTGTTTCAGCGGTTCAGATAATCGGTGCAAACGCGCTGCGCGTCGTGGGCGGTCTGGGCTTCGTCGATGCGGGACAGATGGCCCTCCTTGACGGTGATCTTGCCGTTTACGACGGTGTAATCGACCGGGCCGCGGACGCCGACGGTGGCAAGGACGGATCTGGGGTCATAGCAGGCGCCGACCAGCTCCATCCGGCGGCTGTCGATCAGGAACAGGTCGCAGCATTTGCCGGTCTCGAGCGAGCCGATGTCCGTCCGGCCGAGCAGGCGGGCGCTGCCGCGGGTGGCCATTTTGAGAATGTCGTAGCCGGAGGGGGCTTCGCGGCTGGAGTTCAGCCGGTGCAGCAGGAAGGCCACGCGCAGCTCCTCCATGAGGCTCGAACCGTCGTTCGACGCGGAACCGTCCACGCCGAGGCCGACGGGGACACCGAGCTTCAGCATGTCCGGGATTCGGGCGATGCCGGAGGCGAGCTTCATGTTGGAGATCGGGCAGTGGCACACGCCGGTGCCGGTCTCGGCCAGAAGCTTCAGCTCGTCATCGTTAAAGTGGATGCCGTGCGCGTACCAGACGTCCGGGCCGGTCCAGCCGAGGGTCTGCATGAAGGCCAGCGGGCGCATACCCTCGCGCGCGAACATGTAGTTTTCCTCGTCCTTCGTCTCGCACAGGTGGGTGTGCAGGCGGACGTGATACTGGCGGGCGAGAATGGCGCTCTGGCGCAGAAGCTCCGCCGAGACGGAGAACGGCGAGCAGGGCGCGAGCGCGACCTGCCGCATGGAGCCGAAGGACGCGTCATGATAGGTCTCGATGAGCCGCGCGGAGTCGGCCATGATCTCATCGACCGTCTGCACGACGGAATCGGGCGGGAGACCGCCGTCCTTGACGGACAGGTCCATGGAGCCGCGCGAGCAGTGCATGCGGATGCCAAGCGCATCTGCGGCTTCGAACTGCGTGCCGATCAGATCGCCGCTGCCCGCGGGGAAGACGTAATGGTGGTCAAAGCAGGTGGTGCAGCCGTGCTTCATAAGTTCGCCCATGCCGGTCAGGCTTGACAGGCGGATGACGTCGGTATCGAGGTTTTTCCAGATCTCATAGAGCGTTTTGAGCCAGTCAAACAGCTCCATGTTCTGCACCTGCGGCAGATTGCGGGAAAACTGCTGATACAGATGGTGGTGCGTGTTGATGAGGCCCGGATAGCAGAGCATGTGGCTGGCGTCGATGACGGTATCGGCGGGCTTGTTGAGGTTTGGGCCGATGGCGCGGATGACGCCGTCCTCGGCGTAGAGGTCGACATTTTCATATACGGTATCCCGGTCGTCGCAGGAGACGAGCGAGGCGATGCTGCGGATCAGAAGACGCTGCATGAAAAAGTCCATCCTTTCGTTCAGATACTACCATTTTAACAGCTCAGAAATAAAAATCAACTGTTTATGCGATGATGCTTGCGGGAAATGACGGAATGTGATACGCTGTATGCAAGGTAAATATCATTTACGGAGGGCCAGAAATGACGCTGGGACAGAAGCTGAAGCAGGCGCGGCTGGCGCGCGGGATGACGCAGGCGCAGGTCGTCGGCGAACGGATCACACGGAATATGCTCTCGCAGATCGAAAACGATCAGGCATCGCCGTCGGTCGGGACGCTGGAATATCTGGCGGCAGTGCTGGACGTGAAGTTGGCGTGGCTGCTGGCGGATGAGAAGGAAGAGGCGGAGGCCGGCCGGACGAGCCGGATGCGCGCGCTGCTGCGCGATGGGGATTATGGCGGCTGTCTGGCGCTCGCGCCGCAGACAGAGCCGGACGACGAGCAGGCGCTCGCCCTCGCCATGGCGGCGGCGCAGTGCGCAAGGCATGCGATGGAGGCCGAGCGCTTCGACACGGCGCAGCATCTGGCGCAGCAGGCGCTTTCGTGGAACGCGACGAGCGTGTATGAAAGCGGGCGGCTCCGGCTGGAGCTTCTGGAGGTGCTGGCCCGGTGCGCGCAGGCACAGCAGCTGCCTGCGGAGGAAGCATTTGCGGCCTGCCGGCAGGCGTATGCGCAGCTGCAGCCGGAGGCACGGTATCATCTGACGATGGCCAGATACCAGCTGGAGCAGGAGCAGCTGCAGGCGGCGGAGCGGGAGCTCTGGTCGATTACAGAGCCGCCGGAGGCGTGCCGGGCGGAGTATCTGATCCTGCGCGGACGGATCGCCGCGAAGAAACAGCAGTATGAGACGGCGGCGGAGTATCTGCGGCAGGCGGAAGCGCTGGGGCCGCTGCCGAAGCTTTATGAGCGCGAGCTGTGTCAGGCCATGGAGCTGGCCAGCCGGGAGCTGCAGGATTATAAGACCGCGTATGAATACGCTGCACGGCAGCTGAAGCTGTGAAAACTGCGCGCCGATTTGATGGCGGCCATAAAAAAGTTGATGGAGCGTATCGGTACCGATACACTCCATTTCTCATGCTACTTGGCTCTCCCTCTGGGAGAGCTGTCGCCGCAGGCGACTGAGAGGGTTTTG
>ERZ1673752.4204-NODE-4204-length-12361-cov-6.205916_pt1 | contig 12361 bp, 12 predicted proteins | sample MGYA00580195_ERZ1673752 | MGnify/ENA primary metagenome ERZ1673752 (study PRJEB41218, sample SAMN15661744) | gut metagenome | host: Homo sapiens | place: Canada: London | collected 2015-08-20/2019-03-30 | study: EMG produced TPA metagenomics assembly of...
ACGCTGTTAAATGGCGTCAAGCTTTTAATCAGCGTTTCCATAAGCGTAGTTTGACGTCCTGTTCCCATTGTGTTGAAAGTTTTTTGATAAAGGGTACAATGAAAACCCGGATGTAACTTATGCACGATAATCCTGAAACAAAAACACAGCACGCAATGGTACGGCACGGCGTAAGCCTTTCAATTTTAACGCTTTTTTCCCGCGTACTCGGTCTATTACGGGAAATGACAAAGTCGGCGTTTATGGGAACGAGCCCGATTGCAGACGCCTTTGCCGTCGCGTTTTTAATTCCGAATCTTTTACGCCGCTTGTTTGCGGAAAACAGTATTACGGTGGCCTTTATCCCGACGTTCAAAAAATACATTGCCGCGATCGGGGACGCGCACACCGATGCGGAAAAAGAAGCGGCTCACAAAAATGCAGGCGAATTTCTTTCGGCTATTTTTACACTCGTGAGTTTTTTAACAACCGTTATCGTTGTCCTCGGTATTATTTTTACGCCGCTCATTCTTAAAATATTCTTTCCCGATAAAACGGACAATTTTTTACTGACCGTTTTATTGACGCGGATTATGTTTCCCTATCTCGCGCTCATTTCGCTCGCCGCTTTTTTTCAGGGGATTTTAAACAGCGTCAACGTTTTTACTCCGTCCGGTTTTACCCCGATTCTTTTTAATATTATTATTATCGGATGTACTTACGCGTTGACGGATTTTTTTAACAACTCAGCGATTGCGATGTCGATTGGGGTAACGCTCGGCGGAATTGTGCAAGCTTTGTTTCAGCTTCCGTTTGTTTTAAAAACGGATTTTCGTTTTTCATTCACCGGCTTGAAAAAAGCTTTTACCAACGAAGGAACAAAAAAAGTGGTCTCACTTATTGTGCCGACTGTTTTCGGAATGGCGGCATATCAAGTGAACGATCTCGTGGCAAGTGCATTGGGAAAGCATGCGGGTCCCGGCGTACTTTCAAGTTTACAATATTCGCTGCGGCTGCAGGAATTGCTGCTGGGCGTTTTTGCCGTTTCCGTCGGTACCGTCATTTTACCGGATCTTTCCGGCTGTGCGGTAAAAAAAGATTGGAAAAATTTTCAGCAAATATTTTTAACCGCTATCAAAACAATCGCCCTCATTACAATACCGGCGACTTTTTTTTCACTCCTTTCCGGTGAACACATAATCACCCTCGTGTATAAGGCAAAAAGTTTTGATGATAATTCCGTTGCGCTCACCCTTGATGCTTTTACGTTTCACATTGCGGGACTTTTTTTTATTGCGCTGAATCGGATTATCGCGCCGGCGTTTTATGCGCAGGGCAATTCGAAGCAGCCGGCGCTTGCAGGGATTCTTTCGTTTGCCGTCAATATTGTGTTGTCGTTCCGGCTCGTGTCCGTTATGGCTGGCGGCGGTTTAGCCTTGGCGATGACCATCGCGAGTTTTATCAATACGGTGTTGTTGTTCTTTTTTTTGCGGGATAATAAAAATTTGGATTTTAAAAAAATCACAACGGCTACCGTTTTAAACGTTATTAAAATATGCATATTTTCGATTATTGCTTCGTTGCCGGTATATTTTTTCGGTGAATATTTTTATCAAATGTTCGCGGGATACACTAGAATTATCAGTGAAGGAGTACCGCTTTTGATAAACTTTTTTATCTTTGGCGCGATTGGATTATTGCTTTTAGCAATTACCGGTGATACGATTTTCAAAAATATGTTGGCGCGCGTTATAAAAAAGAGAGGCTAGGGTAGAAATTTTTTCTGTTTTGTTCTATCATTGTTATAGGTGAGCAAAAAAGCGCCTGTTTGCAGTGATAATGGAGGATACGATGGAATTTAATGTAGACGAAATAAAAAAATTAAAATTATCCAGTTCTGCTTTTAACTTGAAATTGATGGGGAAAAATGATATTCAGGCAATTACCTGTACGCTAAAAAATATTGACGATGGTTTGGTCGATATTTCGCAGGTTGATGACACCTTGGTAGTTTCCATCACCGAAAAAGGCTCGGTAATTCGCACGATTTGGAATTCAAACGAAAAGCGGCAGATTAAAATTTGTGTCCCGAATGGAAAGGTTTTTGAACAGATTAAAATCGATGCCGGTGTAGGGGTCACAAAAATAAAAGATATAACAACGGAAAAATTACGCGTAAACTGCGGTGTCGGTATGTGCCGACTTTTGCGGGTTTACTCAAATGAAAAAACAAAAATTTCTGCCGGTGTCGGTAAAGTGCAAGCAAAGAATTGTAGCTGGGATAATATGAAGCTTTCCGGCGGAGTCGGTCTTTTTCAGTTTGCAGGAAATTTAACCGGCGATATTTTCGTGTCGGGCGGAATCGGAAAAGTTGAACTGACACTGTATGCCGATAAAAACGACTATGAGATTCATTCGAAAAGTTCTTTTTTTGATACGGTGCGGATTGATGGCGCTTCGGGAAAATTATACAAAAACAAAACCGATCGCGCGGACGCGCCGAACGAGCTGCATTTGAGCGGCGGACTCGGCACGATCGACGTGCGGTTTAAACCGGACGAAGAAACGAAAACAGCAGAAACCGACTCGTAATTATCATGCAAATCGTATGTCGCTTTTTGAGCGTGTGGTCAGTATAATTCATCGCCGTTGTAATACGGCGCATGTGAAGAATCGCTTTCTATCCAGCGCAGCACGTTGTTGTTAAATTCTCGTGCGGCGAAATAGCCGGTTGCTTTGAGTCGTTCGTTTTTCGCCGCCGTTTCCAAAATCACCGGAATATTCCTACCCGGCTTAATCGGAATTTCCAAAGTCGGAACTTTTACGCCGAGAATCGTGGTTGTCAGCTCATCCGTTCCGAGCCGGTCGTAAATTTTCGTATTGTCCCACACTTCAATTTTTGCAACCATATCGATTTTTTTTGTATCCAAAATAGAACCGATACCGAAAATTTCTTGCACATTGATAATGCCGAGACCGCGAATTTCCATGTGATGAGCGATAATATTATTTGCTCCTTGAGCGATTAAAGTATGCTCGGAAAGTGCGTAAACTTCCACAACATCATCCGCAATGAGCCGATGTCCGTGGTTAACCAGCTCCAAGGCGGTTTCACTTTTACCGACGCCTGAATCACCGAGGATTAAAACACCGAGTCCGTATACTTCTACCATAACACCGTGGATGGTTGTTTTTGGTGCGAATACGCTTGAAAGAAGCCGCAAGCTACGGATGAGAAAATTGCCGGAAGTCAAATTGGTGGTTAAAATAGGACAGCCATTCGCATTGCCCAAATCAATGAACCACTGCGGCGGCTTGAGTGAACCGGAAAAAATACAGCAGGGGATTTCATACGCAAAAAACTGTTCACAGGCGCTGTAGTTTTTCGTTTCCGTTAATTTTTGTAAATATGCGTATTCGCCCAACCCAAAAAGCTGAATACGTGAATACGCAAATGAATCGAAAAAACCCGCCAGTGCTAAACCCGGGCGATTGATTTCTGCCGAAGAAATCAATCGAGATAAACCTTTTTGCCCTGAAATACAGGTAAGTCCCAACGGTTCGCGATCGGTTAAGTCAATTTCCAGTAAATCTAAAACCGAAAACGACTTTGCATTTACCCTGTATGCCATTATTTTTCTTGCACTTTTTCTTTTTCTTTTTTTACCTTTCCGTCAAGCATATCCATCAATTTGTTGACGCCGGCTTTGAAGTCATAATTTTCTGTGGTAACGTGAGCTACACTGCCCCAGCGAAAACTGACCGTGCAATCGTAAATGTATTTTTTATCTTCTTTAACAGTACATCGAACATCGGTGATCAAATCTTCCGCATAACCGATACGTGAAAATTTTTTCGTTAAATAATCACGATCATCTTCAGGTAAAGAAAAATTAACAGCGCTAATATCTAAATTCATACAAAACTCCTCACACTTTCATTGTTCGTTGTGTAATTTTAGCACAAACGGCAACGAATGTCTACGGTAATCATTTCTAAAAACCATAAAATGCAATTTTGTAACACCATTTTTCTGAAGCCGATGTTTTTTAAAATTTTAACACCGAATGTTGTAAATGCTTGCAATTTTTGAGCGAGTGGAATATAATACCTCATTATGCAATTACTTTGTCTTATTCTTAATGAAACGGAAAAATTAGACGATTTACTTTTTGAACTTGAAGGAAGCGGTATCACCGGTGGAACGATTTTGGATTCAACCGGTATGGCTCGCATGTTGTACAACAATCATCGCGATATTCCGATGTTCGGATCGATGTATATGCTGATGAACGACGGGCGCCCGATGAATAAAACCATTTTGATGGTGTTGGACGATGAAAAAGTTGAAACGGCAAAAGGTGTTATCCGCAAGGTCTGCGATTTTAGCCAGCCCGGTGTCGGAGTAATGTTTACACTTCCGGTGTTATCATTTGAAGTGTCCAAAAAATTAACCGAACAGTAAATCTCTCTTTTGTTTATAAGATATATACTATGAAAAGTTTTTTTAGTTACGTGTAGAAACGGTAAAACGTTATACGATTTTTTAGTTGACGAGGAAAAAATGAGTACGATATATTATTTAGGAATTATTATTTTAGCCGGAATTTTTACGGCAAAAGTTTTACGGAAAGTTAATTTTCCGAATGTAACGGGATATTTAATCGCCGGTATTCTCATCGGACATAACGTTTTAAATCTGGTTCCCCAAGATATTGTCACGGAGCTAAACATCGTTTCGGATGTTGCACTCGGTTTTATCGCTTTTTCAATCGGAAGTTCATTTCGTATCGCCGATTTAAAAAAGCAGGGGGCGAGTACGATTGTCATTACGCTGATGGAATCGCTTACTGCGATGTTGTGCGTGCTGTTGGTGTTACTGTTCGTATTGCAGGAAGACTTGCCGTTTGCATTGATGCTCAGCTCCATTGCATGCGCAACCGCCCCCGCTGCAACGTTGATGGTTATCCGCCAATATAATGCACACGGACCTCTCGTCGATACGCTTTTACCGGTTGTCGCTTTGGACGATGCGGTGAGTATTATCGCGTTCGGGGTTTCCTCTTCCGTTGCAAAAGCTGTTTTAAACGGTTCATCGGCGAACTTTACAACGATGTTCCTCGTGCCGGTGTGGGAAATTATTTTGGCGTTGAGCATCGGGATAGCATTGGGCTTTTGTCTCGTGTTTTTTTTGAAACATTCCAGTTCCGAAGGGAACTACCTCAATCTTGAAATAGGGATTATTCTCGTCGGGATCGGACTTGCCATTTATTTTCAAATTTCTTCGCTGCTTCTGTGTATGGCGGTGGGAGCTGTTGTTGCAAATACGTTGCCGAACCCTTCAAAAGCGTTTAACATTTTAACCCCGTTGACGACGCCGATTTTTTTGGCGTTTTTTACGATTTCCGGTGCCGCACTGGATTTAAAAGCGCTGATCAATGTCGGATTAGTCGGTATTGCATATTTTGTGGTGCGTTCAATCGGAAAGTGGCTTGGTGCGTATTTCAGTTGTAAAATGTTTAAAAAAGAAAAAACCGTTACGCATTATCTGGGCATTGCGTTAATGCCGCAAGCGGGTGTTGCACTCGGACTTTCGCTAACTGCGGCAAACCTCATCGGAGGTTCGCACGGTATGCAAGTCCGTACCGTCATTTTAGCAACTACGGTTATCTATGAACTTATCGGTCCCCTTGCGGCAAAGTACGCATTGAAAAAAGCGGGAGAAATCCAGGTATGATGCTCCGTGCAAAAATATAACCGAAATTATTGCAACTTTAATGAAAAAACTTCGGAAAATATTTTCCGAAGTTTTTTATTTGCTTCGTTGTTTTAAACCCCAATATTAAAATTCAACTTTCGGAGCGTTTTGGGCTTCGTCAGAAGCAGCAAAAAACTGTTTACGCTCAAAGTGAAACATTCCCGCAATAACGGAATTCGGAAAGCGGCGGATATACGCATTATACGTTTGCACAGTCTCATTAAACCGCTTGCGTTCCGTTGCGATTCTATTTTCCGTTCCCTCAAGCTGAGTTTGTAGCGCTAAAAAGTTTTCATTTGCTTTGAGATCGGGATAACTTTCCGACACGGCTAACAACCGCTGCAATGACGTTGAAAGCTGATCTTGCGCTTGCTGAAATTTTTTAAATTGCTCGGGATCGTTTAACACATCGGCAGTTACTTCAATAACGCCGCCCGCTTTTGAACGCGCATTGGTAACTTCGGTTAAAACACTTTCTTCGTGCTTTGCATAACCTTTCACCGTTGAAACGAGATTCGGAATTAAATCCAACCGCCGTTGATATTGGTTTTGTACTTGCGCCCATGATGCGGTAACCGCTTCATCTAAGCCGACCATTTTGTTATACGTGCATGAAAAAAGCATAACACATACAACAACGACACCGATAATTATTCCAATTGTTTTTTTCATAAATTACCTCTGTGCCGCAAGCATAATGAAACTTGATAAAAAAATCAAGTAATAAAACGTTGTTCTTGTCGATTCAGGGCAGCCCGTCAAAACCAGATTCCGCCGTTTCTTCCGTTGCGGTTTTATCTTGCGATTCGTTGTCCGTGTTGATTTGATACACATAAGAAAGAATTGCATTGCGACTTTCATCGCTGATTTTTTCACACGCAAAATGGATTTTTGAAAAGTGCTGACTGCTGCTGTACACAAAACGAATCGTTTTTACGAACATCACCACTTGAGTGTTTGCAAGTTCAAACTGGAGTTTTGCGCGCATTCCGCCGACCGCTTTTCCCTTGACAATGACTTGCGCGCCGTTTTCGCTGATATCTTTGACTCGGCATTTTACGCCGTTGATATGTTCCGGCAAAGTGTTTGCCGCCGTATCGGGATGCTGTAAAAAAAGCAAAGCTTCAAAATTCGCCGGTGCGCGTACGGATTTTCTTTTTTGCGTACGGATAATATTCTTTGACGGGGCAAGGGTGAAAATCGTACCGGCATTTGTTTGTTCAATATTTAAAACGCGGGTTTTAAATATGTAGCCGGCGTCGCCCGTACGCCAAATATAGACACTAACATCGCCGGTGTAATTAAAATTAAAGGCTTTCGGGATTTCACTGACACTGCGCAGTTTAATTGCGTGTCCGGTGTTTTCAATAACGGTTGCGTAGAATTGTCCGAGTTCCATAAAAACCAGCACGCAAACTTGTCCGAGTTTTATTTGTGCGGTACTTTCCAAACCGCGCCGGCTTTGGACATTTTCGAGTTCAACTTTTGTTCTAAAAGAATATAATTTTGAAAGCAGCGTCGTTAATTTTGCCTTTTCTTTTTCGTCCGTCACCGTTTCAGTTTGCTGCGTGAGCAAAGTAATTGCTTCATTTAATGCCGAAACTGACCAAAAAAGACGGGTACGGTTTTTCAGATCAGCCTTTTTTGCCACCTTCCACAAGAGTTTCAGCTCCGATGCGGAAAAACGGTACTTTTGCCCTTCGATATAAAAACTGAAATAGTCAATAATCGCCGAACCTATTTTTGTCGAAAAAAAAGCTACAAAACCTAAAACTAAAATAAGTAACAATAAACTTGTCATTGTATTTTTACCATAACTTATATTATCGTTTCTATCACAATACTTTTAACCGGCAGCAAAAAGCCAAGTCGTTGTATCATCAATCACCTTTTTAAAAACGAGCACATGCATATCCTGTTTCTTTTTTTCAGTATATTCTTTCCATGACTGCAATGAATATTTCGTCTGAAATGCGGTTCGTACATTTTTAATACCGGTTAACCGTTCATTTTCGGAAAACTTACCGTATTTTTTTAAAATCTCATAATAAAAATAAGCCGTCATTGCATTTAAAATCGGTTCATCAAAAGAATTTAAATATTTTTCAAACGCAGCACTCGCATTGTGATAGTCTTTTTGCATTTGCAACGAAAACGGAATATAGAACAAAATCCACTCGTCTTTTTTTCCGCTTTTCGCGAGATTCGATGCAAAGGTGTGTAGCTCGGCGTATTGCCCCGTAAGAAGTTTTCCGCCGGCAAAATTGGCAGCGAGCCGCGCCAGGTATTCGCTTTTGTTTGCTCGCACAAAGGTTTCAAGGCGCTGCAAGCCGGCAAAGTCGCTCAAAAGTAGCTGTACTTCGGAAAGGAGCTTCACATTTTTAAAACTTGCATGATGGTGATCAAACACTTCAACTTCGAGCGCGTGGCACAGTGCCGTCCAGTCCCCGCTTTCGGCATTTTCGATGATGCTCTTGTTGCGAAAATAAAGTACGTTGATAAGAAACAGCAAAATAATAAAAATGGGCGGAAAAAACCAATAACGCAGTAAAAATGCGGTCATATCATTTTGATACGTCAACAAAGGCATCATAAAAAAACTAATAAAAGATGAAATTATGACGATATTCAGAGTAACTATTAAAAATTTAAATTTCACAAAAGCCTCGAGGCATTAATTTTTGATAGGTGGATTATATCACAAGGAGTTAAAAAAGTGAAGACCTATAATATTGCAGAGGTTGATGAAAATTCCCGTTTTTCAGATGATTTATTTTTAGATGATAAATTTTTACTTTTAATTCCCGAACTCCCCGTTTCAGAAACTTTAAAGAACTTATTGAGTCGGTGGGATTTTACAAGCGTAAGTTCTGAAGGTGAATATATACGTACCAGAGCCGGCGACACTGATTTCGGTCAGACGCAACGAATTAGTCAAAACGAAAAAAATGAAAAACTGACGGAATCGCAGAATCGACAAAATCAGCTGATGCAAACGGTTGAAATCAAATATAAGAAATTTTTAGCTGAAATTTCAAAGTTGCATGAAACGGCAAGGAGCGGTTTGAGCCTCAATGTACAAGCGGTTTCGAATCTTGCAAAGGATTTAACCGATTTTATCAATGAACGAAAAAAACAGATTTTATTGGTTGATACGCAGCAGTTTGCTGAAATCTATGATTACGTAATATTACACGAAATGGGCAGTACGGTATTTGCGATTATTATCGGTAATTACCTTAAACTACCGGCGTACAAGCTGATTGAACTTGCAACCGCTTGTTTAATTCATGAAATCGGAATGGCGAGGATTCCGCCTCGCGTGTATAATTCGACAAAGCCTTTGACGACGCAGGAAAAGCAAGTGCTTTTGGCACATCCGATACTTTCGTACAATATTGTCAACGCTTCATCATTTGCGTTGCCGATTTGTCTCGCGTGCTTGGAACATCATGAACGGGAAAACGGTTCCGGTTATCCGCGGCGTCTTTTAGCGAATAAAATTTCGTTATACGGAAAAATCATTGCGGTTGCCTGTTCCTATGAAGCTGCAACCGCTCCGCGTCCATACCGCACTGCAAAAAATCCGACCACGGCAATTATGGAATTGGTAAAAAATGAAAATAAACAATACGACGATACCGTACTGAAAGCGTTGCTGTACTCGATTTCTTTTTTTCCTATCGGTACGTATGTTATCCTTTCGGACGGACGACCGGCACAGGTGGTTGATGTCAATCCGGATGATCCGCGTTTTCCGATTGTGCAAATTTTGGGCGAAGTGCAAACGAGCGGAAACTTAAAAGTGGTCGGGACGGATAAAGATACGCTGTATATTTCCCGCACGGTGAACAAAGCGGAAGTCGAAATGATGCTTGAGGAGGCACTGATTACTTCAATCGAGAATTGAGGGCATCTTTCAAAAATATTCAGAATTCTACATTATTATACTGAACATTGAGAAACAATGAAGGAGATACTTTGCTTTTGCAAAAAACTTTGCGAAGCAAAGTATGCTGTTAAATGGCGTCACGCCTTTAATCAGCGTTTCCGTATGCCTCACACGATTTTTACCGCATTTCATCCAAATATTTACCAAATAATTAAAATTATTTACCAAATATTTTAAAATATTTGCCGAGAAATTTTAAAAATTTACCAAACTTTTGGAGGTACTGCTTCATTCAATCGAGAATTAAGGGCATCTTTCAAAAATATTCGGAATCTACATTATTATACTGAACATTGAGAAACAATAAAGGAGATACTTTGCTTCTGCAAAAAAACTTTGCGAAGCAAAGTTTGCCGGTAAACGACCGTCAAGCCTTTAATCAGCGTTGCCTAAAGGAAGTGAGTGCGAGAGTGTAGCGCACATCATTCGCTGCCTTGATTTAAACAAAAAAAAGTATAAAATAAAAGTATGCTTGATTTTAAATTTATTAAAGATCATTTGGATGCGGTAAAGCAAAATATTAAAAACAGAAATATGGCTGCCAATGCGGACGAAGCGATTCGCCTTTTTAATGAACGGACTGCTCTCACTACGGGATTGCAGCAATTACAAAAAAAGCGAAACGAAAACGCCGCCGCGATGAAAGCGAAATTGAATGCGGAAACGCGGAATGCGTTGATTGAAGCGGGTAAAGCGCTGAAAGCGGAAATTGCTGCGATGGAAGAAAAGCTCAACAGGGCGGAAGCAGCGCTCCGTGAAGCGGCGATGAAAATTCCGAACATGGCTCATCCGAGTGCCCCGATCGGCAAAGAGGATAAGGATAATCTTGAAATTAAACGAGTTGGCTCAATACCCCAATTTGATTTTGAACCCAAAGACCACGTTCAGTTGGGAACGGATTTGGATTTAATTGATTTTGAAGCCGGTGCGAAAGTAACCGGTGTGAAATTTTATTATTTAAAAAATGAAGCCGTTTTTTTGGAACAGGCACTGTCACTCTACGGTTTGAACATTTTGCGAAAGCACGGATTTAAGCCGTTTATCACACCCGATCTCGCAAAAGAAGACATTTTGTTGGGTGTCGGTTTTAATCCTCGCGGACCGGAATCGAACCTCTACAACTTGGTCGAAGACAATTTATGTTTGGTCGGAACGGCGGAAATCACCCTCGGCGGTTATCATAGTGGTGAAATTTTACGCAAAGAAGATTTGCCGCTTTTATATTGCGGACTTTCGCACTGTTTCAGAAAAGAAGCCGGAGCCGCAGGGCAATTTTCCAAGGGTTTGTACCGCGTGCATCAGTTTACCAAGCTGGAAATGTTTATTTACTGTACGCCGGAGGATGGAGAGCGTCTCCACGAAAAAATCCGCGACATTGAAGAAGGAATTTTTACGGGGTTGAATATTCCGTACCGCATTATTGAAACTTGCACCGGCGATCTCGGCGCACCGGCATACCGCAAATGGGATTTGGAAGCATGGATGCCCGGGCGGAACGGCGGCGAATGGGGGGAAATCACCTCGACTTCAAACTGCACCGACTATCAAGCACGCCGGCTCAATATCAAGTACAAGGATGAAAACGGAAAAAATCAGTATGTGTACACGCTGAACGGTACCGCAATCGCGATGTCCCGTGCATTGGTTGCCATTTTAGAAAACTATCAGCAAAAAGACGGTTCCGTCAAAGTGCCGGAAGCGCTCGTGCCGTTTTGCGGCTTTTCGGAAATTCGTAAAAAGTAAGTGCAGATAAAACGGGTGCTTTTCAAAGCATATCGATAAAAATATAGAGGGCTTCCGTTTGCAATGCTCCGATAAATCGGCTTTTCCGTTTACATCGGCTTACAGCACCGCAAGCCCCGCAAGTTCGTTTTCGCACAAATCCGAAACCGTAATAATATCGTTATCGGTAAACGTATCCGTTATTTCTTCATTCATTTTACGCTTTTGGAACATTTTAAACATCATCGTTTCTGTCCTCCCAAAAACATAGTATGTTTTTACTGCAAGTGTTTTTTTCTTTGCATTGGCTATCCGATTGCGCTTATTTTGGCTGCCTATCATTTTAATATTATGTAGTATGTAACTTTTACGATTGCCGTTCTTGTTTTGGCGCTCGTAATTCTTCAGTAAAAGATAATTGCTTGGGTTCGGTGCAAAACATTTTCTGGTGGAAACAAACAACAAAACGGGCGTCTCAATACATCTATAAATCATATCACTCATAAATTTCCGATTTGTCCTTTACGCTCGTGATGTCAATATCTTCTCGGTAGGTATAATTGTGTTTATTGATTACGGTGTCGTATAAATCATTGAATTGTTGGATTGTTTCCTTATCTTCACTGATGGTCAACATATAATCTTCGAGTTGATTATATGTTACCGTTGTAAAGCTGTTAAAAAACCGATTGAGTCGGCAGCAATATGCCGGCTCTTTTTATGTCACTATGAACACGCAAATTTTACAAAAAATTTACAGATGCTTTACATAATCTTTACAATTGATACCTACAATATATTTGCAACGTACGGTACTACTTTTATATTTTAAGGAGATACCATTATGAAAAAATTTTTTATAGTGTTATGTATGATTGGTTTCGTTACAGTTGCGTTTTAGGAGGGATAGTTATGGATAAGCATTATCTGACAAAGACGGAAAAATTTTG